>ERZ773235.504-NODE-504-length-50699-cov-5.776499_pt1 | contig 50699 bp, 44 predicted proteins | sample MGYA00580522_ERZ773235 | MGnify/ENA primary metagenome ERZ773235 (study PRJEB29015, sample SAMEA2737797) | human gut metagenome | biome: human gut; feature: human-associated habitat; material: faeces | place: China | collected 2012 ...
AGCGGACTTTGTTGGGACGAAACGGATATGTCGGAGACGGTGATGGTGTTGTCCAAACTTTCCAATACCGAACAGACCGGACTGCAATAAAGCAGGCCAAAAACAATTCTCCGCAAAAAGCCGACGCCGCCCCACGCGGGAGCAGCATCGGCTTTTTCTTTATTTCCCCATTCTTTTATCGCCGCATGGCCTTTGTTCTGCGCAGCAGGATATCCGCCAGCAGGCAGGCCATCGCCAGCATGGACAGCGGCAGCGCCGGGTCAATCGGCTGCGCCACCGGCGGCAGTTCCACCGCCTGCGCATCCGCCCACGAGGAGAAGACCGTGCCGCCCGTTCGCGCGCACATCTCCATCAGAAGCGCGCCGCCGTCCGGCCTGTCCAGCAGATCGTACTCGCTCGGGCGCGTCTGCGTCTTCGATTCGTCAACCGCCGAGAGCGTCTGCGGCAGCAGGCTGTGAATCATCTTCTGAATCATGCGCTTTCCCTGCTCGCTGGCGTACCACGTGCGCGACCATTCGCCGCTCAGGTCGCTCATCCAGCTCGCCGCCTTGCCCGCTCCGGCATTGCGCACCGCGTAGATGGGCCGCCCTTCCGGCGTTTTGAGGATCACATCTGCGTCGCCCTTTGCCGTCGCACGCACATAGCCAAAGAGCTGCACGATCTCCTCTTCATCGGCAAAGGCCGCGTCATACGCGCCGCGCTCGGGCTTAAACGGCGCTTTGACCGTGTATTCCACCTGCGAGAGCACCGAATCCACCGACATGATATCCGACAGATCCCGGCCGCTTTCCACCAGATAGCAGCGGCCGCCGCCGATATACGCGAGATTTTCCAGCATGTTGACCACGTTGACCAGCCGCCCCACGACGATCGTGGAGAGCGTGATGCCGTTTGCGCGCATCTCCTTGGCAATCTGCTCAAAGCCCGCCTGCGCGTCCGCCGGGCTGCCGTCGGTGATGAACATCACATGCTTGCGCTTTGTGCCGTCAAACGCCTTGAGCGTGTCGCAGGCCAGACGCAGCGCCCCGGTAAATCGCGTCAGCTTGTTGGGGTCAGCGGTTTCGATGCTGTTGATCGCGTCCAGCACCGGCTTCTTGTCCCCCATCGCCGTCATTTCCACAAGCATCTGCGCGTCGTCTGAAAACGTGATGACGCCCGCGTAGTCGTTGCCGTTGAGCGCGTCCACGCACTTGATCGCGCCGCGCCTCGCCATGTCGATCGGCACACCGATGGATTCGCGCGTCATGGAATCCGTCGTGTCGATGACCAGCATCAGCCCCACCGGATCGACGCTCTCCTTTTCCTCCACGCTCATCCGAATCGGAAGCAGCGCCTCGTAGCCGGAATCCTTCATGCCGCCGTAGAGGTACGTGTTTTCGCCGCCCGTCGTCAGCACGCTCCGCCCATGGTTTTCTACCGCCTGCCGCAGCACGTCGTCCCAGCCTTCCGGCAGGTCGCCCGCATGCACATTCATCAGCACCGTCAGGCCGTATTCGCACAGCGCATCGACGCTTTCGGGCACATTCTTCGGGTCGGTCACGGCCACCTGAACGCCTTCCGCGCGGAGAAGCTGCTCAAGCTGCTGTGCCTGTGCGCCCGTTCCGTCCACCAGCAGAACCTTTTCCCCGCGGCTGACGTTCATCGTCGCCGTCAGGCTGTCGTTTTCCGCAATCGTGTCGCCCGGCAGCGCCACTTCCGCGCGCAGCGTGTGCGCGCCGACCGCCCCGGCCTCGATGGCGCAGGCAAACGTCTGCCTGCCCGCCGTCAGCGCCACGCGCTGTTCATGCAGCAGCGTTTCGCCGTCCCAGATGCGCAGTGCGGCCTCGCCCTGCGTGTCCGCCAGCACCGTCACCGCCGCCTCCATGTGCCGCCCTTCCATCGCCTCGGCGGGCAGCTCAAACGCCGCCAGCTCCGCCTGCGGCACGGGGAATTCGGGCTTCATCTGCACCGCGTCGAGCCGAATGTCCGCCTGTGCCGCGGTCTCTGCCGCAGTCAGCGCGTCGCCCTGCGTCTGCACGCCGTCCGAAATCAGGATGATCCTTCTGCCGCCCGGCCCCGCAAAGCGCGAAGCCGCCTCGTCGATGGCCGCCGCGATGTCCGTCCCATCCGAAGCGATTGCGCCCGCTTCATCCAGCGCGGCAAACGGCAAAACCGTCGTGTGCTCGTCCCGCTTCGCTTCCTGCGCCCATGCGTCCGCTTGTGCGCGCACGGGTTCCATGCTCGCCGATTGATCCAGCAGCACCACCGTCTGCCGCTCGGTCAGGTAGCGCGTTCCCCCCGGCCCCGCGGCGATGACCGCCAGCAACGCCACGGCCACTGCGCGCAGAATCGCCGCCGCGCGATCCGTCCGACTCTTTTCCTTTTCCCGGCGCAGCAGGCGCGGCGCCAGCAGCACAAACGCCGCGGCCGGAACGGCCAGCAGCAGAAGCCACGGCTGCGCAAAGAACAGATCAATACTTTTCACGGTGATACATCCCCCATTCCGCCAGCAGCAGCACCAGCAGTGCCAAGGCCATCAGGCGCGCCGGATAGAATACGCGCGCATGCGCCGGGGCGCTCTCCGCCTGTCCGCCCGCCGTCAGCGTCAGCGGCTGATCGACCGGCTGCGTCTGCGTCGTCCTCTCCGCCTGCGGCACCTGCGCCGCAAAGCGCACCACCTGCTGCTGCCCGCGCACCTCCTGCATGAGCGTATAGCTGCCGGGGCTGTCCACGCGAACGCCGTCTGCCGCCCGCGCGGGATCGAGCGCTTCCAGCCGCATATCCGGCGTCTGCAAAAACAGCCTGCTGCACAGCGGATGCGGCTGCGGATAGACCCGCGTTCCACAATCCACCGTCTCCGCGTCCAAAAGCGTCGGCGCGCTCGCCTCCAGCATGTTGTTGACCAGCACGACGAAATCCGGCAGCAGCGGCAGATTGCTCTCCTGAATGTCAAAGGGCAGCACCGCCTGCAAACAGCCGCTCGCGTTGGTTCCTGCGGCCATCACGGGCATTTCGCCGCACAGCAGAACATCTTCCAGCCCGCCCTGCGCCGTCATCTCCCTGAACCGCGCGACGGCCGCATCCCGCAGCACGAGGCCGCGCGTCAGCCGCTCGCCCAGCTCCGTATCCGTCCGCGCGCCCTTCACATAAGCGCCCATCAGCCGCTCGCCCAGCACCACGCCGACCTCGCGCGGCGAACGCGGCGGGTTGAGCAGCCAAACCGCGCCGTCCTGCGGCAGCTTCTCCGGCAGGCAGCCGTCAAAGGCATAGACGTCGTATCCCTCGAGCGTCGCGCCGCGCCAGTCTTCCGCTGTCGTCAGCTCCACCCTCGGGAAGGCCTCCAGCGCCTTCTGCCAGAAATACGGGTTTTCGCCCACCAGCAGCACGCGCGCCGGGCAGACCGCCTGACGGCTGAGCTGCACCGCGTTATCCTGCGCCATGCCGTCCTCCGCGCAGACACGCACGCTCACATCCGTAAAATCATATACCTGCCGCAGCAGCAGGGACACGCTTTGCGCCTCGCCCTCCGGGCAGTATACGGTCTGCGCGGTCTGCTTCTGCCCGTTCACGCGCAGTTCGATTTCCTCCGCGCCGCGCGCCTTGCCGTCAACGATCAGCTCAAAGCTCACATCCGCGCTTCGGCCAAAGCTCTGCACCGTGGTTTCAAACGCCGTGCCGTAGATGGAGCCGCTGGTCTCCAGCGCGCCGAGGCTCACGTTCCACTCGTCCCCGCCGCGCAGGGAGACAACCTCCAGCCCCTCCGCCTGCGCATACGGCGCGTCCGTGTACAGCCGCACGTCCGAAATGCCGCCCTCGTCGAGCATCTGCTGGCACAGCGCCGCCCCGCCACGTCGCCCGCGCCCCAGCCGCACGAAACGCCCTCCAGCGCCGCGCGAAGCTCCGCGCCGCCGCTGACGTGATCCGCCGCAACGCGCGCCTCGTCCCCGGCCAGCACCACCGTCACGCTCGCGCCCCACGGCAGCCTGTCCATGTCGCGCTCCGCCGCCGCCACCGCGCGGGCAAAGCGCGTCTGTCCGCTCCCGTCCGCCATCTGCATGCTCGCCGAAGCGTCGAGAATCACCGCCACGTTCACGCCCGAACCGGGCATGGGCATGATCGGCTGCGCGATCAGCAGCGCCGAAAGCGCCAGCGCCAAAAATTGCAGCGCGAAAAACAGCGACCGCTTGAGCGTGCGCCAATAGCCCTTTTTCTTGCGCCGCTGTTCGGACAGCCGCCAGAGGTACGTGCTGGATACGGGCGTCACCTCCGAGCGATGCCGAATCAGGCACACCGCGGCGAACACGCCCAGCGCCAGCAGCGCCCACAGCCCCGCAGGATATACAAAACTCATCGGATCAGCTCCTCCATGCAGCCCTTCGTCCTGAGTGCTTCCTCCGCGCGCTCGTCGCTGCGCATCAGCATATAGGGCACCGCGCGCGACGCGCAGAAGCGGCGGGTTTCCGCCAGAAACTGGCGCACCGTCTCCCGGTATGCCCGAAGCGCGTCGCGGTCAACGTCCATCGTCAGGCGGGATACACGCGCGCCCGTCTCCTCCGCGTCGCAGAAGGTGTGCCTTCCGCTCAGCCGGGGATCGAGCTCCGCCGGCGAGAGCACCTGAATCAGCATCACCTCGCGGCGGCGGCTCAGCAGCAGATCGACCGCCGCCCGCCAGTCGCTGTCCGTCAGCAGATCGGAGAGAATAAACGTCACGCCGTCGTCCGCGCCGGGATTCGGATCGTTTCGGATGCAGGCATACAGGTCGGTCTCCCCCGCGAATTGCAGCGCGTCGAGCTTCTCGCCCGCGCGCAGGAACGACTCCCGCCCGCTGATTCGGGGGCACAGCTCCGTGCAGCGCGTGCCGGACAGCAGCCGGAAGGACACGCTGTCCATGTTGCACACCGACAGATAGCCCAGCGCGGCGGCCATCCGAAGCGCCGCGAAGCCCTTCTCCGGTTCAAAGCCCATGGAGGCGGACGTATCCAGATAGACGCAGTTGCGCCCCTGCTTTTCATCGATGAACCGCTTAATCAGGTATTTGTCAAACCGCGCGGCCGCGTTCCAATCAATCCGCCGCAGGTCGTCGCCCGGCACATACTCGCGGTAATCGGCAAACTCCGGCGAGGAGCCGTAGGCGCGGGAGCGGCGCGCGCCGCTGTAATGGCCGCTCTTCATCTGCTGCACATTGATGTCCAGCGTCTCCAGCGCGTCAAGAAACGCGCCGTCCAGTATCCGCATGCTTCTCCCTCCCGCAATGCGCCGTTATCTGCGCTTTTTCTTCATGTCGTCCACGAGCCTGGCGATGACCTCGTCCGGCGTGACGCGCTCGGCCATCGCCTCATAGCTGAGCTTCACGCGGTGGCGCAGCACCGGGTAGGCCAGCGCGTCGATGTCCTCGTGGCTGACGTTGAAGCGGCCGGATACCATGGCGCGCACCTTTGCGCAGGTGATGAGCGCCTGCGCGGCGCGCGGGCTCGCGCCCAAACGGATCATCCGCGCGGCGGTCTCGCCCGCCTCCGGCGAGGAGGGCTGCGTCGAGGACACCAGACGCATCGTGTAGTTGATGATGTCGTCCGTGACGGGGATTTCCTTGGCCGTCTCGCGCATGCGCAGCAGTGTTTCGCCGTCCACCACGCCGTCCGCAACCTCGTCCATGGTCTTCTGCGTCATCAGGACGATCTGCCTCATCTCCTCCACCGTCGGGTAGCGCATCAGCAGCTTGAACATGAAGCGATCCACCTGCGCCTCCGGCAGGGCGTAGGTGCCCTCCTGCTCGATCGGGTTCTGCGTCGCCAGCACGAAAAACGGCTCCTCCATGCGATAATCCTTGCCGTCCACCGTCACCGTATGCTCCTGCATGGCTTCCAGCAGCGCGCTCTGGGATTTCGGCGTGGCGCGGTTGATTTCGTCCGCCAGCACGATGTGGCTGAAAATCGGGCCGGGGCGGAACGTGTATACCGCGTTGCCCTTCTCGTCCTTCTCCAGCACGTTGGTGCCGGTGATGTCGGCGGGCATGAGATCCGGCGTGAACTGAATCCGGGAGAAGGGCAGGGAAAACACGCGACCCAGCGAACGGATCAGACGTGTTTTGCCGATTCCCGGCACGCCCTCCAGCAGCACGTTTCCGCCCGCGATCATCGCGATCACCGTCAGCTCCACGATATCCTCCTGACCGATGATATCGCGCCCCACCTGCTCAAAAATCGCTTTGCACTTGTCGGCAAACAGCCGCACATCCGCTTCGTTGACCATCCTGTTATTCCTCCTGCATCCGTTATAATCCGTTCATATAGGCCTGCGCCGCTTCCCGAAGCGCCTGCGGGAACGTTTCATCCTCGATCATCGACAGATACGCCGCGTAATACCGGCCGTATACCTCGCCGTAGGGCACCGCGCCCATCGGCCGCTCGCGCGTGTCGGCCGAAAGCCGCTGCCGCTCGCCGCGCTCATTCAGCGCGCCGGGCTGATAGCCGCTGGCCTTGAGCGCCTCCGGCGGGTCGTAGACGTATTCCGTCTCCATCCGGCTCTTGGGCTTTTCGACGTTCGCCGCCTCGGCTGACGGCGCGCCGGACGGCTTGCTCCCCTTCCCGTAATCCATATGGGCAAAGGGATCGTAGCGCTCGCCCTCCTCGGGCACACCCAGATAATCCCGGATGTACATCTCCACCGTTTCCAGCGCCGTGTCGATCATCTGCGTGTTGTCCCGCCCGTTGTAAACCATCTCCGCGGCGCTTTCCAGCCCGCCCGCGAACATCATCATCGCCTGCCGAAGCTGCTCCTGGCTGTTGTCCCGCAAGGGCTTGGCCAGCGAGCCGTTGACGTCGTAGACGAGGTTCATCAGCGCGTCCACCTGCTCCATGCCGGTCTTTTCATGCAGTCGGCGGCCCATGCTGTCCAGAATCATAACGACCGTGTCCATGTTCTGGTCGTAAATCGCCTCGCCCAGCTTTTGCAGGCTTTCGTATTCGATCATCGCCGCCGTGTAGGTGTCGCGCGGGGTCAGCTCCTGCACCGTCTGCTCCATGCCGGTCATCGCGTCGCGAATCTCCTGCACCGCCGCGATATCCGCATAGCCTTCGTCCAGCCGCGTCAGCAGCTCGTCCAGCCGCGCCACCAGCTTGTCGCGCTCCGCCGCGTCGATGTCGCTTTCCGCCACGTCGGCGCGCAGCGTCTGCATCATTTCGCGCAGCGCGGCGATTTCCTCGCTCTCCTGCTGCGCCTCCGGCGCCGCCGCCGCGACGAGCGCCCGCACGCGCTCCACCGCCGCCTCCGGCAGCAGCGGAACCGCCGCAAGCATCGCCGCCAGCACGCAGCACGCGGCCAGCGCCTTCTTCGGCCAGCGCATCGGCAGCGCGCGCACGTCCGTTTTTTTCAGCCTGTCCGCCGTATCTTCCCGCTGAAGGCGGCAGAGCACGCCGGAATCGCCGGAAAATTCCATCGCGGTCGCCACGCGATCCATCCCGCAGAGCGCGTCCAGCCGCACGGCCAGCCGCTTCTGCGTCGGGCGATAGCGCAGCGCGTACAGCGCCGCCGCCAGCAGCGCCCATACCGGCAGCATCAGCGCCTCCGGCCTTCCGACCGCGCCGCCGAAGCAGCGCCGCGCCAGCGCGAGCGCCAGCCAAACCGGCAGCGCAAACAAGCCGCTGACGCACACCGCGCGCAGCGCGGCTTCCGCGGCCAGCTTTTTTTGAAACGGGCGCAGCGCCCGGCTGATTTCCTTCTCCATCCCGCTTCTCCCGTCGTTCATGCCTCGCGCGCGGTCGCGCTCAGCGCTTTTTCGCCTCGTCTCCGCCATGGTTGGCGGTCATCATCTGCACCACGTATTCCACAAACCGACGCTCCGCGTCCGTCATGGCCACGCCCCGCATGACGGCCATGTTGAAATCCAGCGTCAGCCCCAGATCCTCGATTTCCCGCGTCTGGAGCCGCGCGTTGCTGAGGTTTCCCGGCGGCAGACAGAACGAAATATAGCCCGCGCTCTGGATCAGCTCGACCGCCTGTTCCCATTCCGCGCCGTCGAGCATGATCTGCGGCGGACAGCCTACGCTTTCCAGCCGGTTTTGGAGCTGGCGCATCACCTCGGGGTCGCTGTTGACCAAAATAACCTTGCAGCCCCTGAGATCCTCCATGCGCAGCGCCGCCTTTTCGCACAGCGCGTGCGTCGAGGACATCAGCACGCGCAGCGGCGCTTCCCGGTGAAAGAGAATTTCCAGCTCCGGGTCCTCAATCCGCCCGAAATACAGCCCGATCGTCTCGCGATACTCGTTGAGCGCCTCTTCCAGCTCCTGCAAGGAATAGTTGTGCGTGCTCAGCGACATATCCGGGTTGGAGAGCACGAACCGCGAGAGAAAGTTGCGCGGAAAGAAGCTCAGCATGCCCCACGTCATGCAGACCTCCGCGCGCATCTCCCGCTGCGCCGCCGCCTTGCGGACGTTGCTGACAATCATCTCGTATTTGCGGATGTAGCGCGGCGCATAGCGCGCCAGCGCCTGCCCCGCCGGGGTCAGCGTCACACCCGAGCGCCTGCGCACAAAGAGCTGAACGCCCAGCTCGTTTTCCAGCCTGTCCATCGCCTTGACCAGACCGGGCACGGAGATATAGAGCTGCTTCGCCGCGGCGTTGAAGCTGCCCGTGCTGCTCACCAAAGAAAAATACTGGATCTGCTTGACGTCCATGCGCACCTCCCGCGTCGCGCGAAATAAGCCCTTGCCGCCTAAACAGCAAAGCCCGCCGCCTCGTTGATGAGACGGCGGGCCGATACGGCTGATTACATCCTCAGGTCGGTCGGGTCACTGCCCGCCTCCCGCCGGATTTTTTGGGAAATCAGGATTAGGAGGTCTTGTGAGAGAACGCGGTCATAATGCCGCCGGTGATGGCCTGGCAGTCAACCGTCGCGCCGGAAACGGCGTCAACGCCCATATCCTGCGTCTCGATGATCTGCTTGGTGAACGCGGCGAACTGCTCGTCGTTCATGAACATGTTCTCGCGGCCCTCGCCCACGGCGATGCCCACAAGCTGCTTATCCTTGATGGTGTAGATGACCTCGAACGGATCATGCAGACCCTGAACCATGACGGAGTAGTCGCCATCCGCGGCCTCAGCCCACGGAGCAGCAGCGCCGCCGCCGAAGGTCGGGGTCAGCTCGGCACGGCCGCCCAGCATGGTATCCACCGCGGCACGGCCGGAGCAGATCGCCTCATGCAGGTAGGTGCCGTTCTGGTACAGGTTGCAGACCAGAGAGCCGATTTCGCCGGCGGAGTAGAGACCCTCGATCGGCTCGCCGTCCCAGTTGAGAACCTGACCCTTGATGTTGCGGCGCGCACCGCCGGAGCAAGCCGGCATGGACGGCACTTCCTCGATCGCGTAGAACGGGCCCTGCTCGATCTTCGCCATCGTGGTGATGTCGCGGCCGAAATCGGTGTCTTCACCAGCATCGACCATCGCGTTGAACTTATCCACCTCAGCGCGCAGCTTCGCCGGATCCTTGCCGATCTTCTCGGCCAGCTCCTCGATGGTGTCCGCCTTGATCATCCATCCCTTTTCCAGCTCGACGGAGTTGTCGTCGGACCAGTGATACGGGTTGCGGCAGGTCACCGGCCAGCCGATCCAGGCGTTGACCAGCGGCTGCGCCTTGAAGCAGTTGTCGTCCATAATCATATGAACCGGCTGCTGACGGGCGATCGGCACATCGACGTACTTGCCGTGCTCGTAGTACTTCATGTGCTGGCGCTGATAGGACTTCGCCTCGTTGTAATAACGGGTGCCGTCGGCGGCGACTTCCATCCACGCGCCGTGCGCCATATAGAACTGACGAATGAACGTCGTCTCAAAATCCGGAACCTTGATGCCGTGGAAGTAGCCGCAGGACATGGTCTGGCCGTCCATATGCCAGAGCTGAGCGCCCAGCGCCATTTCCATCTTCACGCCGTCGCCCGTGACGTACGGGGAGCCCGCGTTGTAGATGCGGTCGCCGCCGTTGAACTGGCGGTACATGTCCATATCGCCCTCGTAGCCGCCGGTGGCCAGCAGAACGCCCTTGCGCGCCTTGGTGTAGATCACGGAGCCGTCCGGCTTCTTCACGCCGACGCCCTCCACCTTCTTGGTGATGGCGTCCTGCACGAGGCAGATAACCTGATGCTCGTAGAGCGGCTTCGCGCCGCGATAACGGGCAGCCTTGTCAAAGCCGTTCCAGCAGCCGCCGTTCTCGAAGGAGAGGCCGCCGTTCTTGTCGCGGAAGTGACCCGTCGCGCCGACGAAGTTCGCGCCCGGCAGATCCGGGAATTCGACCAGCAGGGTGCCCCAGCGCAGCGCGCCGCCGCCGGAGTAGCCGACTTCGTAATCGACCGGCTCAAGAACCGCCTGAATCCACGGCAGATCCGTCGCGAACTCGTTGGTCAGCCAGTTGAAATCCTCTTCCGGAATGACATGCGGCTCGTTCATCGCGCGCATGTAGGTACGCCAGGTCTCCAGATCGTTGGGGTCAACGAAGATGACGCACTGGCCGGAGGCAATCGCCTGACCGCCCGCATTCGCTTCGTCGGACTTATCGTAAATCACAGCGTCAACGTTGTGGTCGATTTCGTAAGCCTCGATATAAGCCGCCGTGCCCGCCATGCCGTAGCCGCAGATGACGATATCGTGCTCCTCGTCCCACTTCACGTTCTGGCTGTCCAGAACCCACTTGCTGGAATTTTTGTGAGCCGGCTTTTCCTCTTCCGCTTTCGCGTTGAGCACACCGGCGCCAAGCAGACCAATGCCCGCAGCGCTCATCGCGGTCGCTTTCAGGAACTCCTTACGGGAAATGTTCTTCGCCATGTAAATCCTTCCTTCCTTACATGTGTTTGTCGAACCTGTGAGGGCGGCGCGGCGCACGGTTGCCCCGCGTCCCTTCTTTGATAACAGATTATCACACTCACCCCGGCGTGTCAAGACATATTTCAACCTGTTTTTCACATTGTAGAAACTGTTGGTTTATACGAGACGTCCGACCAATTTGCCCTTTTTCCGTGTACGCATCTGCATTTTTTCATGTATCATTCGTCTTTCATTCGTTTTGTTCACGGATATACCCTTTTCGCGCATTTTCCGGATTGTTTGTCATAAACCAAACAGATATACCCGATTCCGCGCGCTTCCCGCCGCCCTTTTTCGATATAAAACCGACACGAAAACAGAAAGGAGAGCCGCCGAACCCTCGCCCGACAGCTCTCCTGTTTTTATGCTTCTTTGCGTTTCGCGGTGCGCCGTCTCGCCCTCCCGTCTTCACCGAAGCCGGACAAGCAGCGTCCGCTCATTCCACCGGCACGAGCTGGCCGTCCGCGCCGATCTTCATCACGTCGTCGTCCATGCCGCCGACGACGAGCTGATCCGCGTCGCTGAGGCCATATTGATCGTAGGCCGCGCGCAGGTCGGAAACGTTGTACTGCATCACCGCCGCACCGCTCCTGTTCAGCAGGGTCACGGTCGTGATGTTCGTGCGTTCCAGCACCTCCAGCACCTTTTCGTCAAAGCGCATCGTCAGCTTCTCCGGGTTTTCGTCGTTCACACGCAGGCTGACGCCCTTGCTGCCGTCCGCGCTCCAGCTCAGCTTCTCGCGGAAGTTTTCGCGCGTCTCGCCGACGAACAGGCGCAGGTTGTAGCTGTGGTAGCCCAGATAGAGCTGCTTCACCCAGTACGGGCTGCCGTATACGCCGCCGATGGCCTCCTCCTGACGCTTCATCTCCATCTCGTGGCGGAATCGAGCGGCTTCATAATCCTCATCCTCGAAATCCTGTGGATTCTCGATATGCACCGGCACGTAATGGAAAACCTCTTCCCCGTTTTCATCTTCCGTGATGACCATCACCAGATAATCGCCGGGCGAATCAAACTGAACCATTTCGCCGACTCTCCGCTTGATCTCTTCTGCCGACGGGTTGCCGCCAAACTGAGCGATCATGCTGACCGTCCGCTCCGTTCCATCCTCCATCTTGAGGGTATACGGTTCAAGCGAACCGCTGCCCGTGACCGTCAGCCTGCCGTTTTCCGCCGCATAGCTGCTCAGCGGGACGCCTTCGCCGTTTCCAATCTGGCCATCGTTCTTCAAGCTGGCGTTTGCCCCGTCCGCAGCGCCGATGAACGCGGCGGCCGCGCTGCCGTTATTGGTCACGTTGGCCGTCCCGCCCTTGTCCCACACATCAATGCTCAGCTCGCCGCTCAGCTCCCTGCTGAACTCGCCGTCTTCCCATTCGATTGTAATCAACGTTTTTCCGTCGCCTGTCAGCCGGCCATTGTTTTCGACATTCAGCATGCCGTTCTCGCCCGCGCTGACATACATGCGATCCGCTTCGCCGTTGTTGATGACCGTCACATCCGCCTTCATGCTCTCATCGCTGGCATCTGCGCGAATTTCTTCTTTGACCTTTCCGTTGTTGACAGCGCTGACTTGGCCGCCGTCCGCACCGGCGTAGAGGCTGTTCACCGTGCCATTGTTCTCGCCGCTGACCTCTCCGCCTCCTCCGGTGTAGAATTCATATTGACCGTTCACCGTGCCGTTATTGGCGGCCACGTTTCGGCTTCCTTCTTTATTGGCCTGATTCATCACCCGACCGTTGATTATGCCGTTGTTGGTGCTCTCGACAAAGCCGCCGTCTGCGGCCAAATTGTGCAGGTCCTTCGTTACGTTCGTTATGTTGATTGTACCGTTGTTGGTGTTCTTGAGAACGCCGCCATCGAAGGCGCCGTTAAATAAGTATTCGCCGCTGATCGTTCCGTTGTTGGTAAAGGCAAGTTCGCCCTTCTCCGATACGCCGTTATCCATACCGCCTGTGATCCGGCCTTTCTTGTCGTTGACAAATTCAAGACGGCTGCCTTCGTCATGTACCCAGTTATCCATGCGGCCGGTTATTTCACCGTTGTTTTTGATGGCGGCCTGCGCCTGATCACGGGCACCCGCACTCAGCGAACCCATTTTGCCCTCGTTAGTCAGGCTCAGATTCGTATCTTTCCCATGCGCGCTCACGCTGACTCCATCCATAACCTCCGAACCGCTGCCCAGAATGGTCACAATCGTCTCGCCGCTGTCCGCATGGGCGTTCAACTGTTTTATTTTGATATTCTGGAAGAGAACCTTGAGCGAATCGGAAAATTGCAGGGTGCTCACTTCAACGAGCTCGTCGATTTGGCCGCCGGAAATGACGTATTCGCCCTCACTCGTTCGCGCCGCGGCGGTCTCTCCATCTCCAGACGTGAAAGTGTCGCTCGCCTGAAGTCCGGTCACGATTTCGCCCCATGTCACGGCGCTCGCCTGAATCGGCGTGAGCAGAATAATGACCGATGTTATGATCGCAATCATCTTTTTAAGCACGCAATAGTCCCCCTTCTGTCGTTCGTATTTGGTAAACTATAATCTAAGCTATTTATAGTTTATCTTTTCCGCAGTAGAGAAGTCAATATATAACTTTTATTTTTGTGCATTTCTTTTTTTTTTTTTTTTTAAAACGGGGGCAAAACCTTCAAATAAAATGTTGTGACTTCACAATATGCTTTTTGAGGGAAATAAGCGGGTCGTCCAACAAACGTCAGACGACCCGCCCTTCGGGGAGGATTCCCTTACATATTCTCTCTGACCACGCGCTCGATGTATGCTTTCTGCGCCTCGGTGAGCGTCGGGAACGGCTTTCGGCAGCCGCCGCAATCCACGCCCTGCGTCTTGAGGATGTGCTTGATGGACGGGAACAGCGAGCAGGAGACGAGCGCCTGCATGATGTTGTTCGCGCGCTTCTGAAGCGCCTGCGCCTTCGGGATATCCAGCGCGCTGTACGCCGCCTCGATCTGGTTGAACAGCGGCAGGGTGAAGTTGAACGTCGAGCCGATCGCGCCGTCCGCGCCGAGGATGCGCGCGCCGATGTATACCTCGTCAAACCCGCCGTAGATGACCAGCTCCGGGTTCAGATCGTGGATGCGCTCCATCTGGTAGAGGTTGAGGCTGGTCTGCTTCACGCCCGCAATCGTGCCGTCGGTCAGCATGCCGCGGATGTGGTCGTCCGCGATATCCAGCTCCACGCCGGTGTTGCCCGGAAAGTTGTAGAGGAACAGCGGCAGATCGACGGCCTCGCGCAGCGCGCCGTAATACGCGCTGATGGCCTTCATGCCGAATTTGTAGTAATACGGCACGGTGGAGATCATCGCGTCGTAGCCCAGCGCCTTGGCCGTCTTGGCGTATTCAATGGCCTCGTCGGTCGAAATCGCGGCGACGGAAGCCATCAGCTTCGTCTTTTCGCGGTTTTCGTATTGCGCGGCGGCCTGCAAGCCCTCCACGCGCTCCTCATGCGTCAGCAGCGGGCACTCGGCGCTGCTGCCGCCGATCAAAAAGCCCTTCGCGCCCTCGGCGATGGTCTTGTCCATCAACTTGTGGAGCGCGGGCGCGCTGAATCTGCCCTGTTCGTCATACGGGGTCACGGCGGCGACAAAGAAGCCGCCCATATCCTGCATCTTCTTCATGCGAATCTCTCCTTTTTATCCTCGAAACGGCACGAGAACGCCGTGCGTGACGATGTAGCCCTCCTGCGCGGCGGCGAGCAGCGGGCCGTCCGCCTTCGCGTCGTCGGTGTACATGGCGCGGATTTCAAACGGGCCGATATTCTGCTCGATGCGGCGCAGCTTTTCCTCGCCCTTGCAGTTTTTGCCGATCAGCGCGCCGGTTTCCGCGTCGCACTTCGTGCCGATAAGCCGCGGCACGCCGAGGATTTTCGCCGCGTATTGCAGCTCAAACTCCGGCGACGCGGACGCGATCACGATCGGCAGATCGCGCGGCCGGTCAAAAAACCACTGCCCCAGCTTGGCGCGCGTCCGCTCATCCTGCCAAAACAGCTCGGCCTCCTTTTCAAGGCTGAACCGCTTGGCCATTTCGCCAAAGAGCACGCTCTTGAACTGCGTCAGATTGCGCCTGCCCAGCGCGAGCAGCACCGATGTGCCGATGAACCGGGGCAGCCCCGCCAGCACGGCGGGATGACGGCGCAGGCAGAACCGCGTAAAATCCACCGTGGAATCGCCGTCGTAAATCGTGCCGTCAAAATCATAAACGTCGATGCGCATACGTTCCTCCGTCCTTGTTTCCGTCGCGGTTAGTATACCATGTTTCGCAAAAAAAGAGAAGGGGAAAACGCGCCAGCCGGTTTCGCGCGCGCGGGGCGTTTTTCGGCCAAGCGCGCCTGAGCCGATAGATTTATGGTTGGCTTTTGGCCGGTTTCCCATTATAATGGAGGTAACAACATGAATCAGAAAGGGGCTTGTTTCTATGTCCAATCCGAATATCCCAACGCCGCACATCACCGCCAAAGAGGGCGATTTCGCCCGCACCGTGCTGATGCCGGGCGACCCGCTGCGCAGCAAGTTCATCGCCGAAACGTATCTGGAGAATCCCGTGCTGGTCAACGACACGCGCGGCGTTCAGGGCTATACCGGCCTGTACCACGGCAAGCGCGTCTCCGTGATGGCTTCCGGCATGGGCATACCCTCCATCGGCATCTATTCCTATGAGCTGTTCAACTTCTACGGCGTGGAAAACATCATCCGCGTCGGCACAGCGGGCGGCATGTCCGACAGCGTGAACGTGCGCGACGTGGTGATCGGCCTGTCCGCGTACACCAATTCCAACTTCGGCCGCCAGTTCGGCTTTGACGGCAACGTTGCGCCGTGCTGCTCGTTCAAGCTGCTGGAGCAGGCCGTCGCCGCCGCGCGCCGGATGGGCATAGAGCCAATCGTCGGCCCGCTGTATACCTCGGATATCTTCTACGACGAGGCCGGCATGTCCGGTAAGCTCAAGAAGCTGGGCGTGCTGGCGGTGGAGATGGAATCCGCCGCACTGTATCTGAACGCGGCGCGCGCGGGCAAGAACGCGCTCGCCATCTGCACCATTTCGGATCACCTCAGCAAGAACGAATCGCTCGACGCGCAGGCGCGCCAATCCTCCTTCACCCAGATGATGGAAATCGCGCTGGATATCGCGTGAAAGGATGACGCGCTGTGCTGAACCGAATTTTTCTTTCCGCCGATATTGAAGGCACCTGCGGCATCGCCCACTGGGCGGAAACCGAGCTGGGCAAGCCGGATTACGAGCCTTTCCGCCGCCAGATGACCCGCGAGGTTGCCGCCGCCTGCGAGGGCGCGTTCGCCGCCGGATGCGAGGATCTGCTGATTAAGGACGCGCACGACAGCGCGCGCAACCTGATCCCCGCCGAACTGCCGGAGCGCGTGAGCATCTTCCGCGGCTGGGGCAGCGACATCCACTCGATGATGTCCGGCATTGACGCGAGCTTCTCCGGCGCGATTTTCACCGGCTATCATTCCTCCTCCAACACGGACGCCAGCCCGCTGTGCCACACGATGAATCTGGATAACGTGTCCATCCGCATCAACGGTATTCAGGCCAGCGAGCTGGTCATCAACACCTTCGCCGCCGCGCTTTACGACGTGCCGGTGCTGCTGGTGACGGGCGACTTGGGCGTGTGCGAGCAGGCCAAGCGGCTCTGCCCCGCGGTTTACACCGTGCCGGTCAGCCGCGGCTGCGGCAACGGTTCGATTTCGATCCATCCGTCGGAAGCCGTTCGCCGCATCCGCGAAAAGGCCGAGCTGGCCGTCGCGGACGGCGTCGCCCACCCGGAGAAATTCGCCGTCGCCCTGCCGAACAACTTTGACGTTGAGGTGGAGTTTGTGAAGCACAACCGCGCCCGCCGCGCGAGCTTCTACCCCGGCGTGAAGCAGCTCGGCCCGCGCACGGTGCGCTTCTCTTCGGACGCCTACTACGACGTGCTGCGGTTCTTCATGTTCTGCTTATAACGCCTCCCGCCGCGCGCAAACATCCATCCATAAAAAAAGCAACCTGGGCAGCTTATCTTGCCTCAGTTGCTTTTTTGTATGTGCGGCGTTATCCCCTCGCCTTTTCCGCCTTTTCGACGATCTCTTCCATATTCAGCCGATGGTGGCGCTTTTTCGGCGGCGTGAGCAGATACAGCCGATAGCGCTCGCGCACGTCTTCCACGTCCTCCCGGCTGGCGGGATAGGCGCGCTGGTGCATAATCAGCGTGTTGGCGCTCGTGCGCTTGAAGTGCATCTGCCCGTAGACAAAGCCGTGCTGCGGGCAGACGGAAATCGCCAGATAGCGCTCCCGCCCGCCGTCAAACCACGGCGTATCAAACGCGGTTCGCTTTCCGCAGGCGGGGCAGGGCAGGCTCATCAGCCGCTGATCCGCCAGCGCGTCCGTCTGAAACATGTACGGCGTGGGCAGCGAGCGCAGCGCGGAGGCGGCAATGCGGCTCTCCTTTTCCAAAATGTGCTCAAGCTGCATGCGCCGCTCGGGCGCGAGCGCCGTCACCGCCCGATCCACAATGGGCAGCAGCGCCGCCGTACATTCCGCGTCGTTCACCGCGCGGTGCGCCGCCACATCCAATTCGACGTTCATCAGTTCCATCGCCGCGTGCAGGTTCATCTGCTTGTGCTCCCCGCCGAGGCAGCAGAAGCCGAAGACGAGCTGCGCGTCGATCGGCGGCGCAAACGGCATCGGGGTCATAAAAAACGCGGCGTTGCGCTTGAGCACGGGATAATCGTCCCGCCCCCACGTCACAAGCTGCGCATCCTCGCCGCACCACGCGATAAAATCGCCGAAGACGTCCGAAAACGAGCGTCCCTGCGCAAGCTCCTGCTCGGTGATGCCCGTCACCTGCTTGATATGCTTATCCAGCCGCTTATACACGCGCGGGCGAATCAGCTCGCTGAAGCGCGAAACCACGTTCCCCCCGCGATCCACGCGGCACGCGCCGATTTCGATGATCTCGTGCGGCATGCGGTGGTTCGGGTTATAGCCGCTCTGGTTCCATTCCAAATCAAAAACGATGATATTTTGTATATCCTGACTGAGCAAAGAAAACATGTTCCACATCCCATTAAACGCAAATCCGTATTCTTTTTTGCTTTGCAGCACATCCTATTGTACCGCATCAGCCTCCATTTTCATAGAGGAAATTCTGTTTTGCGGCCATTTTGACCAAAACTTTCCGTGCGCATCGGTTGAATCTCCGCGCGTTTTCTGCTATGATTACCCGTAAAAGCGGGCTGAGCCCGCCTTCGCTTCCGCCGAAGTCAGCAAAGCGTCCAAGTCCTGCTCACGCGGGCGATTTTACGCGATTTCCTATACGTTTACGTTAAAAAGCGGGCTGAGCCCGCCTTCACTTCCGCCAGTTTATGCAGAATTTGCCTTTTGCTCAATTATCGCTTTACGTTAAAAACCACGAGGGGAGACGAACACGGATGAATCTTTTCGATATTCTCGGTCCGGTGATGGTCGGGCCGAGCAGCTCGCACACGGCCGGCGCGGTTCGGTTGGGGCGCATCGCGCGGAGGCTGCTGGGCGAGGGCACGCCGTGCAGCGCGAATATCACGCTGTTCGGCTCCTTCGCCGCGACCGGCTGCGGCCACGGCACGGATCGCGCGCTGATCGCCGGTCTGCTGGGCTTTCAGCCGGATGACGAGCGCATCGCGGGCAGCTTCGGCTGGGCGGAAAAGGCGGGGCTGTCCTTCTCCTTCGCCACGTCCCACGTCGGCGGCGAGCACCCGAACACCGCGCGCGTGGATCTGGTCGGCCGGAGCGGCAAAACCCTGTCGATGATCGGCTCATCTCTGGGCGGCGGGCGCATCATGGTGGTGGAAATGAACGGCCTGCGCGCCAACTTTTCCGGCGACCTGCCCACGCTGATCGTGCAGAACATCGACCAGCCCGGTCACGTCAACGAGGTCACCGGCATGCTGACCGAGCGCGGCATCAACATCGCGACCATGCAGCTCTACCGCGACCATCCGGGCGGAAACGCCGTGATGATTATCGAAACGGACAAGGCCGTTCCGCCGGACGGCCTCGCGTGGCTGGAACGCTGCGAGGGCATCACGCGCGTGACGTTCATCGACGCGGAACGGGAAGAATAACAGGGGGGAATCGGTATGGCCATTGAATCGCTTCAGGCGCTTGTGACGGCAAGCGAAAACCGGGATATCTGCGACGTCATCATCGAGAGCGACTGCGTGGATCGCGGCGTGACGCAGGCGGAATCCCTTGAAAAGATGCGCGGCCTTTACGCCGCCATCCGGCGCGCGCAGCGCGGCTATGACCCGAAGCTCCGCTCCGCCAGCGGCATGGTCGGCGGCGACGGCGAAAAAATGCGCGCCTACGTGCAGCGGGGCAAAACCATCTGCGGGGATTACATCGGCGGGGTCATCGCGCAGGCGCTGGAGATGGGCGAAAGCAACGCCTGCATGAAGTGCATCGTCGCCGCGCCGACGGCGGGGAGCTGCGGCGTTCTGCCTGCGGTGCTGCTGCCGTATCAGCAGCGCGAGGGGCTGAGCGACGAGGCGATGGTGCGCGCGATGTATGTCGCGGGCGCAATCGGTCAGGTCGTCGCGGCCAAAGCGTCCATCGCGGGCGCGGCGGGCGGCTGCCAGGCGGAAATCGGCACGGCCAGCGCGATGGGCGCGGCGGCGCTGTGTTATCTGGGCGGCGGCGACGCGCAGGCCGTCTGCCACGCGGCGGCCATCGCCATCAAGGCCATGCTCGGGCTGGTCTGCGACCCGATTGCCGGGCTTGTGGAGGTGCCCTGCGTGAAGCGCAACGCGGCGGGCGCCGTGATCGCCATGTCCAGCGCGGATATGGCGCTGGCGGGTATTCGCTCGGCCGTGCCGCCGGACGAGGTGATTCTGGCGATGCGCGAGGTCGGCGACAAGATGGACGTCTCCCTCAAGGAAACGGGCGTCGGCGGCGTGGCGGGCACGCCCTTCGGGCAGAAGATCGCCGAAAAGATGGGGATGGCGTAAACTATTATACGGCAAAGGGCTGCCGCGGAAGGCCATATCGGCCTTCATGCGGCAGCCCTTTATGATGATGTGCGTTTATCCGGCGAGGCGTTACGGCTCGACGATGTTAAAGGGGTTGGTTCCTGTAATCCGGAACTGGTTCATGTTCTCCATCATCAGCGTCAGCAGCTCGGCGCGGCCCTCGACCTTGACGGCCTTGGCGACGGTTTCCTGATTGTTGGTCAGAATCGCAAAGAGCGCGTTCTTCGGGCAGGTGATGGATACGTCCGCGCTGTCGGACACCGTGTTTTCATACACCAGCAGCACACCGTTCTTCACGCGGAGCATGTGCTGCTCGCCCACGTCGGGCAGCGTCACATTCACGGTGAAATCCTCGTCGGCCAGCGCCTGCTTATCCATGACGATGGCCATATAATCAAACAGCATCGGCGCGGACAGCGCTTTGACCATTTCGCCGGTGTTCTTCGCGGCGGCCGTGAGATTCGCGTTGCCATGGCGCAGCTCCTGCGCGGCGGTCAGGTATTCGTTGCGCCACGGGCCGGATTCCGCCTGATACCCAAGCTGCTCCATCGCGTCGGCGCACAGCAGGCGCGCGTCGGTGTTCGTCGGATCGGCAAACACGATGGCGTTCGTGATCTCGGCGACCCACTGATATTCGCCCTTGTCAAAGTCGGCCTTTGCCATTTGCAGCGCCTTGTCCACGTCGCCCAGATACTCCACCCACTTCTTCGCGCTGTCGCTGGGCGCGAGGGGATTCAGATGGACGGGGTTGCTGTCATACCAGCCCATGAATTTCTGATAGACCGCCTTGGCGTTATGCGCCACCGTGCCGTAGTACTGGCGGGTGTACCAGATCTTGTTCAGCGCCTCCGGCAGCTCGATCATATTGGAGATCTCGTCGCTGGTGTAGCCCTGATTGATATAGGTCAGGGTCTGATCGTTGATGTACTTATATACCGCCGCCGTGTTGACCATGTAATCGTTCACCACGTCGTTTCCCCAATGCGGCCAGTTATGGGACTGGAAGGTAACCTCCACATCCTTCCCATAAAGGGAAATCGCCTCGGTGATATAGCTCGCCCATGCCGCGCCGTCGCGCACCTCCGCGCCGCGCAGCGTGTAGAGGTTGTGAAGCGTGCCGGTGCAGTTTTCCGCCATCCACAGCGCCTTATGCTGAGGGAGCCACGTGTTCATTTCGGCGGGCGCTTCCGTGCCGGGGGTGAGCTGGAATTCCAGCTCCACGCCATCGATGGTCAGCCTTTCGCCGGATTCCTTAATCTCGTAGCTGGGCGTCATAAAGGAGATCGTGCCGATGGATTGCCCCATGCCGATGCCCTGCGCCAGCTTGCCGGTCACGCCGGGTTTGAGCAAAATGCCGTACTGATAGTTGCTGCGGCGACCCATACCCTTTCCGGCGTAGACATTCTCCTTCACGGCGTGCTCCGTAAAGCCTGCGGGCGCGATGACGGGAATTTTGCCGCTGGCAAGCTGCTCCTCGATGGAAAGCTTCTCGTCTGCCTTATCCTCCGCCGCCATCACACCGGCGATGCCGCCGAAATGATCGACGTGGGAGTGAGAGATGACGACGGCCTTGACCGGGAAATGGCCGAGATTCTTTTCGATGAGCTGCATGGCAGCTTGGCTGCATTCCACGCTCATCAGCGTATCAAAAACGATCCAGCCCGTGTCGCCCTTGACGACGGTGAGGTTGGCCATGTCGTAGCCGCGCACCTGATAGATGCCGTCGGCCACCTCAAACAGCCCGTAGGCGTGGTTGTTCTTCGTGTTCTCCCACAGGCTGGGGTTCACGCTGTCGGGCGCTTTCTCGTAATCATCCAGAAACGCGAAGGCATCCTGACTCCAAATCATCCTTCCATCTTCGTCCTTCAGCTCCAGCGTTTCCGGCGCGTCGATCAGGCCGCGCGTGGCGAACGCATATTCCTGCTTGTCACTGAAATCAAGTTCATCGTAGACGGCGGCGTTTGCCTGCGCCGTGAACGCCGTGGCGGGTTTGACCTCGCGATTCAGGTCGAGCCCGCCGGTTTCCGCCAGCGCGCAGGAGAAGAACATCGAGGCGGCAAGAAGCAGGGTCAGCAATCTTTTCATGGGATTCTTCCTCCTGATGAATTGTTATTCCTGAACGCGGATGACGGGAGCCTGCCATGTATCCAGCGCGGCCATATCCGGCACATAGATGCGCATGAACAGATGGAATTCTCCGTCGGAAACGGGCAGCCAGTTGGAGGGATCCTCCGGCGCTTCCTTCGACAGGGTGATATCCAGCGTGCCGTCCTCGTTCAGCCGATAGGCGGAGCGATCGTTGACGCAGTAGCGGTCGATGGGGTTGTCGATGAGGAAGTTTTCCTCGTTGTAGGCGGTCACCGACCAGAAGCCGCCCTCCAGCGTCGGCGGAAGCGTTTCAAAGTGGATCGTATAGGTCTTCTCGCCGGTCAGCGCCGCGCCGGCCGCGTCCGTATGCGTCTTGGGATAGATCGCCACATCGACCGTGTTCGCGCCCAGCCCGACCAGCGCCACCATGGCGCGGTAGGTATACGCCGTTCCGAAATCGCCGATGGGTCTGCCGAAGTAGATCCACTGGCCGAGATTTTGGGCATATTTCGCGCTCTCGGCGGAAAGCGTGGCGCGCATACCCTTGAGCATCTGCGTCCAGCGCTCAGCCGCGTCCGCGCCCAGAATGGATGCGTCGAAGGTCATGCCCGGCCCCACATGGATGGCGGCGAGCTTTTCCAGCAGCGCGGCGTCGGCCTCGGCGGGCGGGTTCGCCTGCATCAGCGCGTTGGCCGTGTTGAAGAACGCCGCAGGCGGCATGGAGAGCACCTTGTTCACGGGAACAAAGTCGTTTTCCTTGGCATACGTGCCCGCCGGCGCGGCATAGTCGCCGCCCGCCAGATACGCCGAGAGCGGAAGGAGCCGCATCTGATCCTGAATGGCGTATACGTTGGGCAGATCCTCGTTTCCGGAGAGCACGACGCGGGCAATCGACCACACCGTTTCGGTGGGCACATCCACGCGGGTCACGTTCTCGGGCAGCTCGCCCGCCCAGCTCGGGAGCGCGATGACGTATGCGCCCGCCCGATCCAGCACGGCGGCGGTGTTCGTCCATGCGTCTAAAAGCTGCACGTTGCAGAAACGATCCGTTTCCGGCAGGACGTACACCATGGGTTCCGCGCCGATATCAAGCCACGCCTGCGAATAGAGGGTATCCACATTCGGCGTGACGACGGTGCGGAAGGAGGCGTCCGCCAGCTTCTTGGCATGGTTGATCTGGTTGATGGGCGCGCGCCCCGTTACGCTTCCGTCCGTATTGGTTGACATGGTTTTCGTCGCGTTGGTCAGCACCAGCGGGAAAGCGTAGATGTACGCCTCGCTGACCTGCTCCCATACGGCGTCCGTCTCGGTCGGTTCGGCGATGCAGGCGGGGGTCCATCCGCAGGAAAACAGAATCAGCGCCGTCAATAGGGTTGCAAGGCTCTTTCTCATGGTGACATCTCCCTTTTTCATCTCTTACCAAAGTGCAGCGGTTCCCCGAAAAATTATGCCCTTCCTTCGTCGAGAAGGCCGCTATGCTTTTCCGCCTTCCTTTCGGCCAGTCTCAGCAGTTCTCTCTTTGCGGCTTCGATCTGCGGGGTAAACAGCGCGCGCTCGGCAAAGATCATATAGTTGTTGAGGGCGAGAATCGACAGGTGAACGAACGGCTCGACCTCGGCGGGCGTACAATCCAGAATTGCCGCGATTTTTTCCGTGTAATAGGGATATCTGGCCGCAAGGCGGCTCAGGGCAAATTTGACCTTCTCCCCGTATTCCCGCGACACGCACACGCTGACCAGAAAGCGCATGGTCGGCGACATTTTATCCGCCAGCGTACCCAAGCGATCCATCATGCCCTTGACATCCTGGATATCCTCAAACACGATGCCGAACGCGCCTTTTTCAATCCGCTCGATGGCCGCCTCGGCGCAGGCGAGCACGATTTCCTCCTTGGTGGAGAAATAATAATAGATGCCGCCGTTTTGCAGCTTCGCCGCCGTGCAGAGATCCTTTGTGGTGGTGATCGTCAGCCCCTTTTCAACAAAGCAATCGAGGCAGACGGCGATGATTTCCCTTCTTCTTTCGGTTTTCTTGTCTTCGTTCAAGCGATGACCTCCTTTTTCCGGCTTGCCGGTGTACTGATGATAAGAGCGTACCACACTTTGCGACGCAAATCAAGTAGTTGCTTGAATTTTGTTGCATATTTCTTTTTAGGTAATCACTCCTAAAATCTGACGTGTTCTTCGGCCGACTTCTCTCATGCAGCCTCAGGACATCGGGGTTTAATTGCGAGAATTCTCCGTATGCCCCCAATAATCGACACAAACGCCTTACCGATACGGAAAATAGTGTTCAGCCTTCGATTGAAATTCTTTTAGATTCACGATTTTCATATCGTCATTGAATTCTATGATTGATACGCCGTCAAACCCGCCGATTTCATGGTTATAATCACACTCAAAATACCATTCTGCAACGGTAAACATCCCTTGGTGAATGAAATTTTTAATATCCCATTTCAAGACTCTGCCGCTCTTATTCCAATCCGCAAACCATTTCAAGATTTGGGATAAGCCACGATATTCGGGTCCGTAGCACTCGCTGTATACAACGTCATCGGAAAAGATGCTTCCCAACGGCTCGATATTTTGGTCAAGCCACGCCTGAAAATACCTTTTGACAATTTCGTCCCTCTGCATAGAAAACATCTCCTTCACTTCTTAGTTCGATTGAAATTTACATCGCCGACTTTTTCCACTTTCGAATCTTCGTTCTGAATGTCCCGAAGGGCGCAACAGTGTTCACATGAATGAACTTGTAAACCGCCCACACCGCCGTTTGGGTGGCGTCGTCCGCCCACTTTCTCCTATGCGGCTGAAACAGCTCTTCCTCGCTCACGAAATCCATCATCGCGTCGATCCGCGAAACGTTTTCCGCCAGCCGCGCTTTCAATTCGGTCAAAGACAGGTGGGCATGCTCTCCGCTGTCTCCTCCTTCGAATGGAGCGCGCTTCAAGTGCTCGTATCTGCCCGTTATTCCCCGCTCTCGTTTGGATAAAGGGGACGCAGAAAGAAATCGGGGCCCTTCTCTTCGAACAGGATCAGCGAAACCCCGAGCAGCAAATCCGCATGAACGGCGGGCTCGTCCAGCGGAATGTTGAAATCCTCCTGTATTCTTCGAATCCTGTAAAGCACCGTGTTGCGATGGGTGAAGAGCGCGTCGCAGGTTCTTTTGAGCGAACGGCAGCAGGTCAGGTAGTGGTAGAGCGTTTCGCAATACTGCGTATCCTTTTTCTTGTCGTGCGCCGCCATCACCCGGATTTCCCTTGCGATCAAATCGTCGCGCCCTTCGACGTTTTTTAATAGCAGCGGCGTTCTGAGCTGGGATACCGTGCAGACGCTTCCGCTGTGAAAGCGGCGATCCGTCATCAGCTCCAGCGCCTCGTGCGCCGTGCGGTAAAGCGCCGGGAGACTGAATAAATCGTCAAGATCGTCTGATAAAACGACCTTCAACTCAAATTCCTTCGCTAATGCGGAGAAGCCGTTGAAATCCGCTTTGCCATACAGAAACAGAAACACGTCCCCCCGATACAGAAAGGAATGGGATTGCGGAAACCTTGCGCCGAGTTCATCCTTCAAATGCCGTTTTCCAAGGTATTCGTCGTGGTAAGCGGTCAGATCAATCAGCGCAAAGCCCGTGGGATGAAAATCGGCGAGGTATGTGCCGGAGGCCTGCAACTGGAAATACAGCGCGGAGGAAAAGCCGCCGTCTAAAAGATGCATTAAAATATCCTCGGCCGTTTCAAAAGGCTTATCGTGGCGGCTTGTTTCAATGAACGCCTGTTTCGCCAAAATCTGCTCGACCGTATTCCATGTTTCCTGCGGAATTTTTTGCAAATGCCCGTCCGTATCTACGCAAATCAGGAAACCGAGCCGAACACCGGAGCTGATCAGCGGCACAAAGCGGCGGCGATAGACGCTGTCCTCCAGTTTTACGTAGTCGGCGGTTCCCGCCATCAGCGCTTCGCTTCGGCTGATAATGGCGCCGGCTTCATAGGTGATTTCGCCGCGGCTGACAGACGCCTGAAAAAGCGGATCGGAAAAACCCAGCGGCCGATGATACGCAACCACGTGAAACGTGTCGTCCAGCACAAGCAGCGGACAGTCCAGCAGGGCTCCGGCGTCTGCGGCCAGGCTTTTCAAATCATCCTGCGCGAAGAACTCGGCCAGCAGCGCGTCCGCGCTGTAGTTTTTCTGTTTGACGGCTTCCACGGTTTCGCCCCCCTTTCATTTGTGCTGAAAGCACAAGCGGCTTTTTCTTTATTATACTGTCGAACCATTTTCATTTCAAGCATAAAAAGCTATACTATCCGCAGAAATAAAGGAAAGGCCATAAAAGGGAGGCGCAAATGATGATGGTTTCAAAATCAATGAAAGTGTTAAATATCATAGCCGGTGTGCTCCTGATGGCGTTGGGCGTCTATTGCCTGTGCAATCAGGACATTGCCGCCATGACCGCCGGTTTGATGATTGGCGTGTTGATGCTGCTGTCCGGCGTGATGGAGATCGTTGTGTTTGCAACGACGAGCGGGTTCATGCTCGGCTCGGGCTGGCTTTTGCTTGACGGCGTGTTGACCGTCATCCTTTCCTTGTTTCTGCTGCTGAACCAGTGGTTCACCATGATGTCGCTGCCGTTTCTGTTTACGCTGTGGCTGCTGTTTTCCGGCGTTTCGCGGTTCGTCAGCGCGTTTGATCTGCGCGCCTGTGGCGTTCGCGGATGGGGATGGATTTTGGCCGTCGGCGTCATTCTGATCGCGGCCGGGTTCGTCTGCATGATGGATCCGTGGGTGAGCGTTGCGGCAATCGGCGTGACGGTCGGGCTGGTCTTCCTGCTGGAAGGTGTCAGCGCCGTGGTCTACGCCTGCATCCCGCGAGACAAGTAAGCTCTGCTTGCTTGCAGATTCTTCTGCAAAGCAAAGCTTTCCATATAGATTAGGTAGGAGGAATGTGCTATGCTGCCTGTTGTGTATGGTGAAAATATGTTTGACGACCTGTTTGACAATGGTTTCTTCGGTTCTCATAACCCGCTGTTCGGCAAGAACGCCAGAAACCTGATGAAGACCGATATTCGCGAGACGGACGACGCGAAGGCGTATCGTCTGGCGGTCGAGCTGCCCGGCTTCAAGAAGGATGAAATCAGTCTCGATCTGCGGGATGGCTATCTGACCATCAGCGCCGAGAAGGGGCTTGACAAGGACGAGGAGAACAAGAAGGGTCGTATTCTGCGTCAGGAGCGCTATGCCGGTTCCTGCTCTCGCAGCTTTTATGTCGGCGACGTGAAGCCTGAGGATATCAAGGCGAAGTACGAATCTGGCGTGTTGACCGTTCTGGTTCCGAAGGAAGACGTTCATAAATCGCCCGTCGGCACCGCCATTGCGATTGAGTAATCTGTTTTAACCTGAGCCTGCCGCCTGCTTGATGCAGACGGCAGGCTTTTTTTGCGCCTCCGTTTGTGTTACAATGCATGCATCCGTTCCAATCTCCGGCATGGAGGAAATACGGATGCGCGTTGCGACCAAGAACGACGGCTGAACCGGAACAGCGTTTGGAGTGCGAAAACCGATGAACTATCAAGGCTACATCATCTATCGTGAGCGGGTGCGGCGGAATTGGAGTCAGGCGGGGCTGTGCAAGGGGATTTGCACGGTATCCTATCTATCGAAAATCGAGAACGGCAGAGCCGAACCGTCCGCGGAAATTCTGCGGCTTCTTCTGGCGCGGCTGAACCTCGAAACCAATCGGGAGGTCGAGCGGGAGGCCTCCGGGCTGGCGGAGCGGGGCTGGGAACTGCTGCTGACCGGCAGGCGCGGCCAACTGCACGGCCTGCTGTGCGAAAGGGATATCGAGCGGTATCGCGCCGTTCCCGCGTGGCTGGATTTGGCGCTGCTTTCCGCCCAAACGCCGCTGGAGCCCGCGCTGGAACCCTGCATGGACGTTCGGCAGTTGGCCATCCAGCGGATTTTACAGCGGCAGGAGGCCGAGGCCGTGCGGCTCATGCCCAACGCATACACCCACCTGATGCTGGGCATTGCCGACTACAACGCGGGCAGCTATTCCGCCGCCGTGGACGCCTTGCAGACCGCCTACGACCTTGCCGGCAGGGAGGGCGCGGTGCGGCTCATGCTGGAAGCGAAGCTCTTTCTCGGCAACGCCTATTGCAACCGGCAGGATCTGACCAACATGGAGCGCCACTATCGGGTGGGGCGGCGGCTGGCGGAGGATTTGCAGGATGAAAGCGCCCTGCGGGCGATTGGCTACAACACCGCGTCGGCGTGGATCGAAACCGGACGCTATGAAGAGGCCTACGCCTGGTTTTCCGGGCAGGAGCAGCCCACCCTGATGGCGCTGCACAAGCTGGCCATCTGCTGCGAGAAGACCGGGCGGCGCGAGGAAGCGCTGCGCGCATTGACGCGGGCGGAGGCCATGGACATCGACGAGATCGACCGCGCGCTTGCCCTGCGGCTGCTCTGGCTCGTTCGGTATCGGCTGGAGCATCCGGATTATCTGACCCGGAACGAGTACGGCACGCTGCTGCTGGACAGCTTTGACCGCCTCCAAAAGGAACTGCCGCTTGGCTATGCGCTCTTTCATCTGCCTTGGGTGCTGGAATGGTACAAGGCAACCCGGCAGTATAAAAAGGCCTGCGAACTGCTGGAAGCGTATTTTCCCGGAAAAACGCCATAAAGCGCATTTCAGCCCGTATATTGGACGCAACTTTCCCAAATATACGGGCTGTTTTTTCCTTCACCGCTCTGCTACACTGTTTGCAGAGGTGATGGATATGAAAACAGCGAAACTCTGGACAAGAAACTTCCGTCTGGTGATTCTGGCGTCCGCCATGGGCACGATAGGCGCGATCGCGGGCAGCTTTGCCCTGGCGTTTCTCGTGTTCGACGAAACCGGCAGCACCCTGGCGTCCGCCCTGATCGTCGCCATCCAGCTTTTGCCGTATCTGCTGCTCCCGGTGCTGATCGCGCCGCTCATGGATCGGCTTCCCCGCAAAGCCTTTCTGGTCGCGGGCGATCTCGCAAACGCCATCCTGCTGGCCGGAATGGGGCTGTGGCTGATGGCCTTTGATTTTTCCTATGTCGGCTATCTGGCGCTGTCCCTGCTGCTGGCCTGCCTTGGCGCGGTGGATGAACTCGCGTTCACCAGCATCTACCCGGAGCTGATTCCGGAGGGCGCTGAGGAAAAGGGCTACGCGGTATCCTCCATGCTCTACCCGATTTTGAAGGTCGTTATGACGCCGCTGGCCGCCGTGCTTCTGGATACCCTTGGCGTCGCATGGATTCTGATTGCGCAAAGCGTCTTCTCGCTGGCCGCGGCCGCCACGGAGAGCCTGATCCGTCTGGATGAAACGGCGCGGCAGCAGCGCGCGCCCTATTCGCTCAGGGCGTGGGGCGGCGACATCCGGGAAGCCGTGCAGTATTTGAAAGAGGAACGCGGTCTGCGCAGCATTTACGAATACATGGCGGTGACCAACGGCGTTGCCAACGGTTTCTCGCCCATTTTAGTCGCCTTCTTTCGCACGTTTCCCGGCTTCACCGCCGCCATGTACGCCGCGTTCTCCGTGGTCGAGTTCGCCGGGCGAACCGTCGGCAGCGCGGTGCAATACCGGCTCAAGCTCCCCGACAAAAAGAAATACGGCTTCGTGTTCTTCGTCTATCAGGTGTATGAGGTCATGGACATGTGCCTGCTCTGGCTGCCCTATCCGCTGATGCTGGTCAACCGCGCAATCTGCGGTTTTCTCGGCAGCAACAGCGCCATTCTGCGAAGCTCCGCCGTCCAGCGCTACATCCCCGAAAGACTCCGCTCGCGCGTCAACGCCTTAAACAGCGTGCTTCTCACCGCCGGGGCGAGCGTTTTTTCCCTGCTGATGGGCTTTCTGGGGGAGGTGCTCGACTATCGCTGGTGCGTCACGCTCGGCGGCGCCGCCTCCCTGCTGGCCTGTCGTTTTCTCATCGGGGGCAGACGGCGGGATGTTCGAAAGGTGTACGAGGCGGGCTGAGCCCATCGCGTGCCCGCGCTTTGCGCAGCGTTTGCCTTTGGCTCATGGGTTGATCATTCAAAGGGACTGTCCAACGCTCGACAGTCCCTTTTCGTATCCGGTTTTATACGAATTCGCAGTTAAAATGCTTAACAGAGCGCATCAGATTTTTTGTTCTGACGAAGCCAAGTGAAGTGAGGCGTACTGGAGGTACGTTGAACGGAACGAGGCAAAGTCAGAGCGAAAAAGATGGTGCGCGGATTAAGCCATTTTAACAAGAATTAGTATTATACCAACTGGCGGCGGTTGCGCTCGGCCTCCGCCTGCTCGTCCTCCCTGCCATACCACATAATGCCGGGGAATTTCAGATAGCAGGTTTCGCCCTGCGCAAAGGCGTTGCGGTGCGGCGTCTGAACCTGAAGCAGTTGGTCGCCCACGCGCACCAGATATTCGGTGTAGTTGGTCAGGAAGATGCGCTTTTCCACCTTGGTCTTGTAGCCGTCGGTGTGGTTCATCTCGATCTGGTTCGGGCGGGTGGCCATGACCATCTCGCGCTCGCCGTTTTCCGGCAGCGCGACGGGCAGCGGCTGCGCCATGTCGCCCTTCGCATACACCTTTCCGTCTTGAATCACAACGTCGGTGAAGGTAGATTGGCCGAGGAATTTGTGCACAAAGCGGTTGACGGGGCGATTGTAAAGCTCCGTCGGCGTGCCGATCTGCACAATGTTGCCCATATCCATGACCATCATGCGGTCGGAAAGCGCCATCGCCTCGGATTGGTCGTGCGTCACGAAGATGATCGTGAAGTTGAACTTCTTTTGCAGCTCCTTGATCTCAAAGCGCATGGTTTCGCGCAGCTTCGGGTCGAGGTTGGAAAGCGGCTCGTCCAGCAGCATGACCTTCGGGTTGGTGACGATGGCGCGCGCCAGCGCGATGCGCTGCTGCTGTCCGCCGGAGAGGTTGCCCGGATAGACCTTTTCCATGCCGTCCAGACTGGTGTGCTTGAGCGCCATTTTCACGCGCTCGATCATCTCCGCCTTCGGCACCTTGCGCACGCGCAGCGGGAAGGCCACGTTTTCAAAGATGTTCATGTGCGGCCATACCGCGAACGACTGGAACACCATGCCCAGCCCGCGCTCTTCCGGCGGCACATACAGGTTTTTGCTCTTGATGCTGACGGGCCGGCCGCACAGGTGGATTTCGCCGTCGCTCAGATCCTCGAATCCGGCGATCATGCGCAGCGTGGTCGTCTTGCCGCAGCCGCTGGGGCCCAGGAAGGAGAAGCATTCGCCCTCTTTGATGGTCAGATTGAAATCGTTGACGGCGGTGACCGTGCCCAGCGTTTTGGTGGTAAACTGCTTGGTGACGTGATTGAGAACAATTTGATCCATCTGTTACACCTTCTTCCTGTCCTTCAAAATCGCGTTGACGACCGTGTTGCAGATGATAATCAGCACAATCGCCAGCGACGCGAGCGCAGAGGAATCCACAATATAGCCGTCGCTGCGCAGGGAGTAGATGGCTACGCCGAGCGTGCGGGTGTACGGGCCATAGAGCAGAACGGAGGTCGTCAATTCGCGCATGGCCGGCAGGAAGATCAGGAAGAAGCCGGAGATCATCGCCGGGCGAATCAGCGGAAGGGTCACGTCCGTCAGGGATTCAAAATGCGTCGCGCCGCAGGTTCGCGCCGCGTCTTCCAGCGAATAGTGAACCTGCTGCAGGGACGCGGAGGCGGACTTCATCGAGAAGGCGAGGTAGCGCGCGATATACGCAATCAGGATGATCCACAGGGTGTTGTACAGGTTGATGCCGAACGCGCCGCTCCAGGAGAGGATGACGCCGATGGCCAGCACGATGCCGGGGATAGAATACGGCAGGATGGAGATGATCTCCAGCACCGTCTTGCCCTTCGGCCGGATCTTCTGGATGACGTAGGCGATCATCACGCCCAGGAACATGGCGATCAGACCCGCGGAGACCGACAGGGTCAGCGAGTTGACCACACTGTCCTTGACCATCTTCGACTTGAACAGGTTGATGTAGTTGTCGAACGTGAAGTTTTCAAGCTTGAGCGGCAGGCCGTAAGCCCTGAGCAGGCCGACGAGAATAATCATCACCAGCGGCACGACCACGATGACGACCAGCGACAGCAGCGAAACAATCAGCAGGGGGATTTTGGCGCCGCGCAGCTTGATGAGCATTGGACGCATGGATTTGCCCTTGATGATGTCGTAGCTGCCCGAACGCAGAACGATCTTTTGCAGCCACAGCGCCAGCATGACGACGATCACCAGCAGGATGGAGAGCGCCGCGCCCTCGCGGATGCCTTGGAACGAGCCGCTCGCGCGGGAAATCAACTGGTAAATGCGGGTCGGCAGGGTGTAGATTTTCTTGCTGAAGCCGAGGATGGAGGGCACGCCGAAGTGGGACAGCGAGCTGGTCAGAATCAGCAGCGCGCCCGCGCTTGTGGCCGGCAGAACCAGCGGCATGGTGATGCGCCGGATGACGTACCACTGCTTTGCGCCGGCGATTCGGGCGGATTCCTCCAGCGTCGGGTCCATGCGCTCCAGCGCGGAGACCACCTGCATGAATACGAACGGGAAGTAATACGAACATTCCACGAAGATGATGCCGCCGATGGAATTGATGTTAAACGGCGCTTTGGACAGCCCGAACGTGGCCATCAGCCATTTGTTCAGGTAGCCGGAGCGCGGGGAAAGCAGCAGCTCCCACGCCATCGCGCCGAAGAACGGCGGGAACATGTACGGAATGGTGAACATGGAGCGCATCAGCCCCTTGAGGGGGATATCGCTTCGGCCGAGCAGCCACGCAAAGAACAGGCCGATAATCGTGCCGAACAGCGTGACCAGCAGCGCGATCTTGATGGTGTTCCACATGGCGGCCACGTTGCCGGGGTCGAGAATGATCTGAGTGAACAGGCTGGTATCGAATTTGCCCTCGTAGAAGAACGTGTTGTAAACGATCATCACCATCGGGATGACGACCACAACGACCAAAATCAGGAAGGAAAGCACGGTCAGCACCGAATCGAGGCTGAAATGTTTCCCGTCCATGCGCGCCATATCGCGGCTGGCGCGGCGCTTGGTGCCCATCATGCTTTTGCCTCCTCTTCATAGAATTTGACGTTGAGGAATTTCAGCCCGACCTCCTGCCCGGCTTCGTAGCGGGTGGGGTCGGCCAGCACGTCCAGCGCGTTGCGCTCCACGCGCAGCTCCCGGCCCATCAGTTCCACCTGATAGTCGTACTGGTTGCCCAGGAAGGTATCGCGCCGAATCGTCGCGCGAATCGGGCTTTCCGCGTCGAAGACGATGTCCATCGGACGCACGCCCATGACGTTCTTTTTGCCGGAAACATACCCCTGCGGCGGCGCGTCGAACAGGACGGGCTCGCCGCCCAGCGCCAGACAGACCTTGCCGCCCTTTTCTGTTACCGGCAGGAAGTTGGAAACGCCGATAAAGGAATAGACGAAGCGGTTCGCCGGGCGGCGGATGATCTCCTCGTCGCTGCCGATCTGGCAAATCTGCCCGTCCGGCTGCATGATGGCGATTCGGTCGCAGAGCTGGAGCGCCGCTTCCTGATCGTGCGTGATGTAGATGATCGTCGTGCCGATGTTCTGCTGGATCATCTGGATTTCCAGAATCATCTCCTCGCGGAGCTTCGCGTCCAAATTGGTGATCGGCTCGTCGAGCACGATCAGTTCGTCCGAGGAGACCAGCGAGCGGGCAATCGCGACGCGCTGCTGCTGGCCGCCGGAGAGCTGGGCGGGCATGTGCTTTTCGTAGCCGGTCATGCGCACCTGCTCAAGCGCGTAAGCCGCGCGCTTGGCGATTTCCTCCTTGGGCACCTTGTGCTTTTTCATCGGGTAGCAGACGTTGTCCCAGACGGACAGATGCGGCCACACCGCATAATCCTGAAACACAACGCCGACGCCGCGCCGCTCCGGCGCGATGTTGACGCGCTTTTCGTCGCTGAAAACCAACTGGTCGGCGATGTAGATGCTGCCCTTGTCCGGCTTAATCAGGCCGCAGAGCGCGCGGATCAGCGTCGTTTTGCCGCAGCCGGAGGGGCCGATGATGCCCATGATTTCCCCGTCGTTTACGGAAAGGGAGAAATCCTTGACCACCTGCTTGGCGCCGTAGCTGATGGATACGTTTTCAAAGCGTACACTGGCCATATTTTTTACCTCTCGATAAATTGAGGCTGTCCCCAAGAGGTGGACAGCCCCGAAAAGTCGCTTACTTGAACAGCTGATCGAAGTGATCCAGCGTGTCCTGCTTCTCCTGCGCCAGCTTGGCCTCGTCGGGCTTGAGCGCAATCGCGGCGATTTCGGATGCGCTCAGCGCGCCTTCCTTCGCAACGCCGTCACGGATCGGCGTGCAGTCCGCCTTCATCAGCACGGTCTGCCCCTCTTCCGAAAGGATGAAGTCATACAGCAGTTTGCCGTTGTCGGGGTTTGCGCAGCCCTTGACCAGCGCGATCGGGCTGGAAATGGCGATGGTATCCTCGGCCGGGTAGACAAACTTGATCGGAGAGCCCTGGCTTTCCAGCGTCTGGGTGACGTAGTCCACGGCGATGCAGACCTTGTAACCGCCGGAGGCGACGTTGTTATGCGTGCCGGAGGTGCCGCTGTCCAGCTCGGTGCCCATCGCCGCGAGATCCTCAAAGAACGCCCAGCCATAGGCTTCGTTGTTCACCAGCGCGCCGACGAGATAGGCGGTCGTGCCGGACTCGGTCGGGTCGGTCATAATGATCTGGTCGCGGAAGGTCTCGTTCAGCAGATCCTTCCAATGCTTCGGCGCTTCTTCCTCGGTCACGTTCTGGGTGTTGTAGGCCATGCCCATAACCACCAGACGCGCGCCGCAGTAGAGGTCGTCCTCGTCCTTATACGCGGCGGGCACCTTTTCGGATTCGGGGGAGACATACGCTTCCAGAATCCCCTGCTCCTTGAAGGTCAGATAGTCGGAGGCGTCGCCGACCCACAGCAGATCCGCGGCCACCTGACCCGCCTGCTGCTCGGTCGCGATCTTGGTCTTGATCTTGCCCGTGCCCGCCTGATAGTAATCCATCACGATGCCCGGATACTTGGCTTCGAAGGCTTCCTTGACGGCGACAAGCTGCTTTTCCTTTAAGGAGGAATACAGCATCACGGTTCCGCTCGGTTCGGCCATGGCCGCGGCGGCGGCGAGAATCAGCATGCACGCGAGCAGGAGAGCTACCAGTTTCTTCATAGATTTGAACCTCCCATTTTGTTTTTGACGAGCACGCGGGATGAACCGCTTCCAACGCCTCTGAACGCGGGCTATGGTCGGTTTGCATCCCCGCCCTGCTCGTTTTTTGTGAGTTTATTATAAAGCCATGCGCAAAAAACGGCAAGTTCAAAAAGGTTTGAACAAAAACGAGTGCATAATTTTGAACTTTTCTTCTCTTTCCCTCTGTTTTGTGGTATACTGACCGTACCGATTTTTTTCGCATCTTTGTTGCAAAGGAAGGTTGAAAACCCGTGCTCGAGGTTCAAAAGCAAAAGCGCATTTCGCCTTTTTCTTCCAAATTGTTTTCCAGACTGATCGCGTTCACCGCCGCCTTTTTGGTGTTCGCGCTGCTGTTCGGCTCGATGTTCCAGATGTTTGAAAGCATCTCCATGCAGGCGATGCTGCGCATGAACGAGGAATTTTCCGCGCAGGCCAGCACGATATCCGACTCCATGCAGTCCATCATCAACACCCTCGGCATCCAGATGTTCTATATTTCCTCCACCGCCAAGCTGCGCAAGAGCACGTCGCTCACCCAGAACGAGCGCGTTTTTGCGCTGCGCGAATTGTGGCAATACGCCATGTCCGGCAGCATGCTGCACTCTATTTATGTATTCAACCCCAAGCTCGACTATGTGTATACCACGGATAACGACTACATGTCCGCCTCGATGGATGGGTTTTACGATCAGGACGCGGTGGCGCTCTACCGCCAGCGTTCGCCGGAAAACCGCATGCGGCTCTACCATCGAACGTTCCGGGAAAACGGCGAGGATTACGGCAGCGAATGGTACAGCTATCTGGTTTACGAGGTCACGGCCAGCGGAAAGACCGGCGAAAGCGCCGTCATGCTCAACCTCAACGCGGATTGGTTTCGCGAGCATCTGCTCAACTTTCAGGGGGAGAATTACGTCATCGTCTCCTCCGATTCATACGTGGTCGCTTCCCAGCGCGAGGAGCTGAACGCCATGTCGCTGTCGCTGCTGGGTCGGATCGGCGAGCAGAAGCGCGGCTACCTGATCGAGCGCCTGAACGGAAAACGGACGATCTGCTTCTTTTCCCCGCTGGACGTCAACGACTGGTATTGCCTGCGCTACGACGCCTATGCGGACTGCTTGCCCGGTCTGGCCAAAATCCGCTCCTATGCGTGGATTGCGCTCACGCTCATCGCGTGCGCGCTGCTTTCGGCGCTCGGCGTCGCGCTCATCCGCGTGTATGATCCCTACCGGCGCATGACGGCCGCGCTCAATCGAACCCACGAGGTTGAAAACGTGCAGCAGGCCGCCGAGCAGGTGGAAAAAATCGTCGCGACGTCGCTCAACCGCAAGCGCGAGGACGCGCTTCGGCTCTGGGTCAACGGCCAACCCTCGGAGGAAGGGCTGGTGTGCTTCCCGGCGGTGCCGATCCTGCTGGAAATGTCCCCCGACGAGCGTTTGCGCAGCCTTCTTGCGCAGGAAACGCCGGATTGCGTCGTCTGCGCCGTCGGCGAAGCGTCGCTGGCGCTCTGCGCGCCTGCCGCCGGTCAATCCGCGGTGGATATCTGCCTGCATCTGGCGACGCAGATGCATTGCCGGTGCTATTACGGCCTGCCGATTCAATCGCCCTCCGAATTGCCCGCGCGGTATCAGGCTCTTTTGGAACGCAAAAAGCTGCGCTTCTTCTATCCGGGGCAGCAGGTTTTCGCCCAAACGGCCGCTGAATCCGTCGGGAAGAGCGCGGAGGAGCTGGAAACGGCGCTGAACACCTGCTTCAACGCCGCCAAAACGGGCAAAGAAATCGCCTTCGGCAAGCTCATGGAGCAGCTCAAGGGCGAAAATTATGAAAATGTGCTGTTCACGCTCAAGCGGCTCGATCACCTGCTGGACAGCGCGCTGCCCGGGGATTCGGCGGCGCGGCCGACGCTGGAAAAGCTGCTCGCCGCCGCGCAGACGCCCGAGGACGTGAGCGCGCGCTTTGAGCCGCGGCTGGAAAAGCTGCTCAGCCAGCAGAAAGCCCAGAAGCACAACCGGACGCAGGAGATCGTGATCCAGATCAACCAGCGGCTGGAGCAGGGTTTCCGCGACACGGGCATCGGCGCGCAATCCATCGCCGAGGAAATGGGCGTTTCCGCCGCCTATCTGCGCAAGCAGTATCTGACGGAGGCGGGCGTTTCCATCGGCGATAAGCTCAACCAGCTTCGCATGGACGAGGCCAGCCGCCTGCTGCTGGAGACCGACCAGCCCGTCGAGAGCATCGCGCGGCAAATCGGCGTGGAAAACACCAAATACTTCTTCGTGCTGTTCAAGAAATTCAAGGGCATGACGCCGCGGCAATTCCGCTGCAAGGCCGAGACGTCCCGGCCGCTGTAAAACAATCAGGCTCCCGGTACCGACCGCTCGGTATCAGGAGCCTGATTGTTTGGCGGGAACGCCTGTCCCGCGCGGGGATTTCATTCGGACGGGCTGTCGCTCAGCCCATCTTTTGGGCTGCCTTGAGATGTTCCAGCGTTGCAGCGACTTATTGAATTTCACGCTTTTTATAAAAGACGACGGACATATACCAAGAAAAAAGATATGTTCCGATTCCGATAACAGCAAGTATTTCCAATACCCAGTTGGGCTTGATTTCTGCCGCAGGCTGACCTTTAAGAAAACCGGATATCAAAACACTCACGCCGCACACAAAACCAATCATCACATAATAAGCCGCCCTTCCTTTTTCCACACCCATCTTGAAAATAAACGGAAGCGGGATGGAGGATGCGAGCGTTGACACCGTCAACATCAGCAGCATCAGAACGGCAAAATCCCCAAGGATAAAACCGCCCGTCAGCGTCATTTTTACCGCTTGCGCAATTCCCGTAGCGACGAGCATCGTAAGTTGGGCAAACAAGCTGATTAGGTATTTTTCGGAAACAATTTGTATTTTTGTATAGGGCATCGTTCCGCTGTACTGTACCCATCCGCTCCTCTCATCGTATCCAAGGAGGATAACGGGAATCATCCCACAAAGCAGACATGGATAAAATACAAAAAACAGGTTGTCGCTGTCCACAAGAGACAACGCCATAAAAGCAACGGCAATGACCGGATATGTTCTGCAATATTGCTTCATCATATACCAATCCTTTAAGAGAAGCCCTTTCATATCACTTTCCCTCCTTTACCATAAATACGAAAAGTTCCTCCATGCTGATCGAGCTTACATGAATCCCGGAGGGAACGGCATTTCTCTGCACCATTGCCTGAACTCCATACGTATTTTCCCTTTTATATTTGACCGCATCCGGCGGCAGCGTCCGCAACTCGTCAGCAGTACAATGAATCAGACCATACTCCTCTAATAATTGATCTTTTTCTTCGCAAAGCAATAGTTTTCCCTCATGCAGGAATGCAATATAATCGCAAAGTTTTTCAAGATCACTGACGATATGCGAAGAAATGAGAATAGAATGGCCTTCGTCTCTTGTGAAATCATTGAACATCTCAATGATCTCATCGCGAACCACCGGATCAAGCCCCGACGTTGCTTCATCCAAAATCAGAAGTTTGCTGTTGTGGGACATGGCAATCGCAATGCCCAGTTTCATCTTCATTCCACGCGAAAACGCTTTGAACCGCTTTTGTTCCGGCAGCGCAAGTTTTTTCAGCAATTGAGCGTATTCAGCGTCATCCCAATTACGAAAGGTATGTTTCATTACATTTCCGACCTGCTGAGCGGTCAGACATTCCGGAAGACCCACTTCATCCAAAACAACGCCGATATCCTCTTTCGTGAGTTCGATATTATCCTGATTATCCTTTCCAAGAATGGTAATACTGCCGCTATCCTTATGAATCATATCCAGAATAAGCTTGATGGTGGTACTTTTTCCCGCACCATTCTCGCCGATAAGCCCCATAATGCATCCGCTCGGCAGTGTCAGATTGATGTTGTCAAGCGTAAAGCCGGGATATGATTTTGTCAGGTTTCGAATTTCAAGCGCATTCATCCTTGTTCCTCCAAACTGAAATGAACCATTTCCATAATCTCTTGTTTGCTCAAATTGCAGGATGCAGCTAGTCTGACGATTTCATCAATATGTTCTTCAATCTTTTTCAGATTTTCTTCTCGCAGCAGCTCTACATTTTTAGGCGCCACATAACACCCCTTGGCAGGCAGGGTGTAGATAAATCCTTCTTTCTCAAGCTCTTCATAGGCACGTTTCGTAGTAATAAAGCTGATGCGAAGATCCTTCGCAAGACCCCGAATGGATGGAAGCAATTCATCTTGCTTTAATGCGCCGCTGATGATCTGACCCTTGATCTGAGAATATATCTGATCATAAATCGGCGTTCCGCTTTTGTTATCAATCAAAATATTCACGTCATCGCCTCACTGTAATTTCTGTATATGTGCATTATATACAGTTAGGGTCCTTCTGTCAATACGTTTCAAAAAAAAAATAGACTGTCAGGTTTTTAACCTGACAGCCTCGGTTTCCCTATCATCCGGCGTTCGCTCTATCCCTGTTCAGCGCCGGATAACCTGTTTTATTCCTCTTTCAGCCTGCCATCCAGCGCGACGGTGACGACCTGCCACGGGATGAATTTTCCGCTGTTTTTCAGGGCGGTCACCGCCGCGCGCTCCAGCCCGCCGCAGCAGGGAACCTCCATGCGGACGACGGTGACACTCTTGACGTCGTTTTCCCTGATGATCTCCGTCAGCTTCTCCGCGTAGTCCACGCCGTCCAGCTTGGGGCAGCCCACAAGGGTGATGTGCCCCCGCATGAACCGCTCGTGGAAGGCGGCGTAGGCGTAAGCGGTGCAGTCGGCGGCGATGAGCAGCTTTGCGCCGTCGAAATACGGGGCGTTTACCGGAACCAGCTTGATCTGGACGGGCCACTGCGAAAGCCTGCTCTCCTGCGCGGCGCATTGCGCGCCCGCATGGGATTCTTCCGCGCGCTTAATCTGCCGCGATTGGCTCCCCGGACAGCCGCAGGGCAAGGTCATGCCCGCTTTCCGCATCTTTTTCTGCTTGTTTTCCATCACGGCCTGCTCGTCATAGGCCGCCGCTTCGCGCTCCACAAAGGTGATCGCGCCCGTGGGGCAGGCGGGCAGGCAGTCGCCCAGCCCATCGCAATAATCATCCCGCATCAGCTCCGCCTTGCCGTCCACCATGGCGATAGCGCCCTCGTGGCAGGCCTCGGCGCATGCCCCGCAGCCGTTGCACTTTTCCCTGTCGATTTGAATGATTCTACGGATCATTTTGACGTCCTCCTCGCTGTTCTGCTTGACTTCACGGTGATATTCTACTATCATCAATCGTGAAAATCCGTTGGCATGCCAACATGGAGGAGAAAAATATGCGCTTTCATTTGACGAACGCCCCGCTTTTTCGCGGCATGACCCCGGAGGAAATCGACGCGCTGCTGAGCTGCCTGAACGCGAAAGCGCGAGCCTGCAAAAAGGGCGAGATCATCCTGATGGAGGGCGCGCCCACGGAGCAGCTTGGCGTGGTTCTCTCGGGCAGGGTCATCATCGAAATGAGCGACGTCTGGGGCAACAACAGCGTGCTGAGCAGCGTTGCCCCCGGCGGAACCTTCGCTGAGGCGTATGCCTGCATTCCGGGGGAGCCGCTCATGGTCAACGTCGTCGCCGCGGAGGATTCGACCGTGCTGCTTTTGAACGCCCGCCGGGTGCTGACCCCCTGTTCCCATGCCTGCGCCTGCCACGCGGGGCTGATCCGCAACCTGCTGACGCTGTGCGCGGGAAAGAATTTGCAGCTCTCCCGCCGGATGATGCACACCAGCCCCAAGCGCATCCGCACGCGGCTTTTATCCTACTTTTCGGAATGTATCAAGCGAAGCGGCAGCTACGCCTTTGACATTCCCTATAACCGTCAGCAGTTGGCGGACTACCTTAACGTTGAGCGCAGCGCCCTGTCCAACGAGCTGTCCCTCATGCGGCAGGACGGAATCCTGCGTTACGACAAAAATCACTTCGTCGTCAGCGAAACGGCGGACGTGAAATAAGGGGCGCGCTTTGGCGGTCGGCTTTTCGCGGCGCGGAGGGAGTCCGCGTCTCACCTTCCGTATACCTCGATCTGCCTGAGCGCCGGGAACGCCGACGGATTGTCGCATTTGATCAGCCTGTCCAGCGTCAACGTGCGGGTGCGATGCGCGCCCAGCTCGACGCGCTGCGGGCCGTCGATCCCCGCCAGCGGGAACGTCTTTTCATATCGGAAACTGGGGTAACGGGCTGCGAGAGATAGATACACTCAGGACGAATCGCCGAATCGTATCTTAGCAAATCGTGATTGACTGATTTGTAGTTTGGCAATATAGCACGACCGGGGGCTGTCAGGCTAAGCATGAGCCGCCCCGCAAAAAAGAATAGAAAAAGATGCGAGAAGTTCTTTACCAACTCGCATCTTTTATCGTAATTTGAAACTGGACATTCAGCATTTGCTGATAATTCTCCAATTCGCCGGAATTTGCCAGCACAAAATGTCTCGGCTCAATTTCAGTAAATTCAGGTGAATGATGCGCATAATCGTGCATACTCGGATCATACACCAGCAGCTTTTTCCGGCGTTCCGCATGCGGATTGGGCAGCGGGATGGCGGAAAGCAGCGCGCGCGTATACGGATGAAGCGGATGGCTGTACAGCATTTCGGTATCCGCCAGCTCGACAATCTGCTCCAAATGAACAACTGCGATGCGGTCGCAGATGAAGCGCATCACGCTCAAATCGTGGGAAATAAACAGATAAGTCAATCCACGCTCACGCAGGAGCTTGGAGAGCAGATTGAGCACCTGCGCACGGATGGAGACATCCAGCGCAGAAATCGGTTCATCCGCAATCACGAATTCAGGCTCCATGATGAGCGCACGCGCAATGCCGATGCGCTGACGCTGACCGCCGGAGAACTCGTGCGGAAAGCGGCTGGCAAACTCCGGCAGCAGACCCACGTCCGACAGCGCACGCGAAACGGCTTCGCTCACATATTCATGGCTGATATGCTTATGCATCGCGTAAAGCCCTTCGGCGACGATGTATTCCACCTTGGCGCGCTCGTTGAGGGACGCCATTGGATCCTGAAAAATCATCTGAATTTGGGATGTGATTTTCTGATCAAGGGCATGCGGAATTTTGCCGCTGATCCGCTGCCCTTTGAAGCAGATTTCACCCGTAGTGATCGGCTGTATCCAGATGAGAGAGATGGCATTGTACCGATGAAGCCATGGAAACATGGCTGAGGGATGCGTGTGTACACTTCCCGTAATCTTTCTTATCGCATGTTTTTTCAATTAAAATCAAATCATGGGTTGACAGTCCGGCCTAAACTGTATATACTGTTCATGAACAATTGAAACGGTGGTGAACGGATTGGAGATACTCATCAGCAACGCGTCCGGCTTGCCGATTTATGAGCAGATTACGACGCAGATTAAACAGAAGATCCTCTCCGGCGAACTGGCGGCGGGCGAGGCACTGCCCTCCATCCGCGCGCTGGCGAAGGATTTGCGGATCAGCGTTATCACGACCAAACGGGCGTATGACGAGCTGGAACGCGAAGGGCTGGTGTGCACGGTGGCGGGTAAGGGCTGCTTTGTCGCCGCGCGCAACCGGGAATGGATTCGGGAAGAGCTGCTGCGGCAGATCGAGACGCATTTGGAAAAGGTTGCTGAATTGGCGGCGCAGGCGGATGTGAGCGGCGAAGAGCTTTGCGAGATGCTCCGCGCGCTTCGGGAGGAGAATGAACCATGAATGCGATTGAATTGAACCACGTTGCCAAGCGATACGGCGACTTTGCTTTGGAGGATGTGAACCTGACCCTGCCGCAGGGCTGCGTGCTGGGGCTGATCGGCGAAAACGGCGCGGGTAAATCGACGCTGATTCGCATGATGCTGGGCGCGTGCAGGCCGGACGGCGGCGAGGTGCGCGTGCTGGGCGAAAAGGCGGGGCGGACAGCGGCGTTCACCAAAGTTCGGCAGGATATCGGCGTGGTGCTGGATGAAGCCTGCCTGCCCGACGAGCTGACCGCGCAGCAGGTCGGAAAGGTGATGCACGGCATTTATGCAAACTGGGATGATGCGGTGTTTTCGTCGCTCTGCGCGCGGCTGGATCTGCCGAAGGGCAAGAAGGTGAAGGATTTTTCGCGCGGCACGAAGATGAAGCTGGCGATTGCCGTCGCGCTGAGCCACAAGGCGAAGCTGCTCGTACTGGACGAGGCGACAGGCGGCCTTGACCCCGTTGTGCGCGACGAAATCCTCGACCTGCTCAACGACTTCACGCGGGAGGAAGAACACGCGATTCTGCTCAGTTCGCATATCGTGACCGATCTGGAAAAAATCTGCGATTACGTGGTCTTCCTGCATAAGGGCCGCGTGCAGATGGCGGGGGAAAAGGACGAACTGCTGGAGCGCTATGCGCTGCTGAATATGACGCACGAAGATTATGCAGCGATGGAAAAACGCGGCGTGGCGCGCATGCTGGAGGGTCACGGCGGCATTCGCGTACTGATGGAGCGGCAGGCCGCGCCGCGCGGCGCGCAGGCGGAACGGCTGGGGCTGGAAGAAATGCTGCTGATGCTCGAAAAGGGGGAAAAGGCGCAATGAAAGGGATTTTGTTCAAGGATTTGATATCCGCCAAGCGGATTCTGGCGGTCTGCCTGTTTATGATTGTCTGCTTTTCCTTCGGCGGGCCAAACGGCGTGTTTTTCGCGATGTGTTATTCCATCATCGTGCCAATGAATCTGATGGGTTTTGACGAGCGCAGCCGATTTGACCGATACGCTTCCGTGCTGCCGCTGACGGGGCTGCAATGCGTCGCGGATAAATACATCGTGACGTATCTGTGCATGGCGATGATGATGGCGCTCAGTTCGCTGATTGTTTTCATTCGGACGGGCGCGGCACCGGCAATGGGGGATATGTTGCTCAGCGCGGCGCTGGTGCTGGCGACGCATGCGCTGTGCATGCCGCTGCTGATTCGTATGGGCATTACCAAAGGACAGTGGATTTATCTGCTTGCGCTGGCCGTTGAGTTTGGCGCAGTGGCACTTGTCGGCAAGCTTGGCGACATGAACGTCACGGAGACGGCCGCCGCGCTGTCGTGCCCGATTTTCCTTGCCGCGCTGGCGGTGAACGTCGCTTCGATGTTCGTCGCGGCGAAGATGTTTGATCGGCGGGCGGAGGGGTAAAACACTGACCGTCTTTGAAAACGGCAGACATTGGGTAGGAAAAAAAGCGATTTTCGTTGTATAATAGACACCGTATTGAAAAGTAAAGGAGAAAAATCCGTGAAGAAAAAGAAAAAATGGATCAAGTGGGTTGTGATTCTCGTGATCGTGGCCGCCGTGGTCGGTTGGTTCATGATGGTTTCCCGAAAGACGCAGGACGTGGCCTATACCAATGTGCAGGCGACGCTGGGCAGCATCGAGACCTATTACAATTTTGACGGGCTGGTCAAGGCCAAGCGCGTGCAGACGATTACCGCCGCGCAGAGCGACAAGGTGCGCACGGTGTATGTGACGCAGAACCAGCAGGTCAAAAAAGGCGAGCGCCTGTATCGGCTGGAGGGCGGCGAAACCGTTGAGGCCGATATCGCGGGTGAAGTGACAGGGCTGTACGTCGAGCAGGGCGGCGTGGTGACCGCAGGCGAGACGACCGCGCAGATCATCGACATGAACAGCCTTGAAATCGAGCTGAACGTCGATGAATACGACGTGGCGGCAGTCGTGCCGGGTCAGGTGGTGCAGGTCAACGTGCTTGCGCCGGATGTGAGCTTCACCGGCAGCGTGACGGCGCTCAATAAGAACGGCACGGCCTCCGGCGATCTGTCGTATTACACGGCGACGGTCGCGTTTGACGCGGCAGAGAACGTCTATCCCGGCATGCAGGTGAGCGCCAAGGTGCTCAAGGAGCAAGCCGAAGACGCGGTGCTCCTCCGTCAGGACGCGGTGCAGTTTGACGATTACAACAAGCCTTACGTGCTCGTGCGCGGCGCGGATGGCAAGAGCGTGGAGCAGAAGAGCGTGACCGTCGGCGTAAGCGACGGCATGAACTGCGAAATCACCAGCGGCCTGAACGCGGGCGACACGGTGCTCAAGTCCTCCGGCGTGACGATGGCCGAGCTAATGGAGCAGATGCATGCTCAGCAGCGCACCGGCCGATGAACGGAGGCCGCTATGAGCAACGACTTTTTCAAAATGCGCGGCATTGTCAAGCAGTATCAGATGGGAAATGAAGTGCAGACCATTCTCAAGGGAATCGATCTGGATATTGAAGAGGGCGAGTTTCTCTCCATCCTCGGCCCGTCGGGCAGCGGCAAATCCACGCTGATGAATATCATCGGCTGTCTGGATACACCGACGTCGGGCGAATACATTCTGCATGGGCGCATGATTCGCGATTTGGATGAAAACCAGCTGGCGCATATCCGCAGCAAGGAAATCGGCTTTATCTTTCAGCAGTTTCAGCTTCTGCCGCGGCTCGACGCGCTCAAGAACGTGGAGCTGCCGCTGATTTACGCGGGCGTTCCGCCCAGAGAGCGCACGCGGCGCGCGGAGGAAATGCTCGTGCGCGTCGGCCTGAAAGACAGGATGCACCACTACCAGAACCAGCTTTCCGGCGGTCAGCAGCAGCGCGTGGCGATTGCGCGCGCGCTGGCGACCAACCCGACGCTGCTGCTGGCGGACGAACCGACCGGCGCGCTCGATCAGGCGACGGGCGAACAGGTGATGGCGCTTTTCCGCGAGCTGAACGACGAGGGGCGAACTATCGTTATGATTACCCACGACCTCAAAATCGCGCGCCACGCGAGCCGCATCGTCAACATTCTGGACGGCGTGCTCTCCGAGGGGGTGAGCGCCTATGATTAAAAAGAAGTGGGATATGTTCGCGGAGAGCGTCTCCATGTCGCTTTCCAACATCGCGGGCAACAAGATGCGCACGTTTTTGACCACGCTGGGCATCATCATCGGCGTGGGCGCGATCATCGCCCTGATGACCGTTGTGCAGGGCGCGACGGACACCATGAACGCCCAGTTTGACGCGATGGGTCTGGGCACGCTGCGCGTCTCCGTGGCGGGCACAGCGATTAAGCATGGCCTGACGGACGACGATTTGCAGACGATTCTGGATTGCGAACATGTCGCAGGCATTTCGCCGTCGCTGAATGCGACCGTGACGGCCAAGCGCGGGAATGTGTGGAGCGATTCGATCTCCGTCAACGGCAACAACGACGAGTATTTCCGCCATAATCCGGATCTGCTCCGACGCGGCCGCGCCATCGACGTATTGGATGTGGAAAACAATGCGCGCGTCTGTCTGGTGGACGGCGACGCGGCCAAGACGCTGTTTTTCGGCGAAGACCCCGTCGGGCAGACGTTTTACCTTGACGGATTTGAGTATACCGTCGTCGGCATGATCGACGAGGACGAAAACGCCAGCCTGTTCTCTCAAATTCTGATGGGCGGCAAGACGGACGGCACGGTCTACGTACCGTACAGCTCGGCGAAAAAGCTGCTGGGCACCTCCACCGTCACCGCCGTGGAGGTTTATGTCACCGATCCGGACGATACGGATGCGGCGGTGGACGAACTGGAAGCGGCGCTGGACGGCATTTTCAATGATAAGGATAACACCTACACCATCATCAACATGGAATCCATGACGGATGCAATGAACCTGATGACCTCCATGATGATGTCGCTGCTGGTGGGCATCGCATCCATCGCGCTGGTCGTCGGCGGCATCGGTATCATGAACATGATGCTCGTCACCGTCACAGAGCGCACGACGGAAATCGGCCTGCGCAAGGCGCTTGGCGCTGAACCTGGGCAGATTCAAATGCAGTTTTTGATCGAGGCAATCATCCTCTCGCTGCTTGGCGGCATCATCGGCGTGATTGTCGGTCTGAGCGTATCGTTCGCTATCTGCATGAATACGGATATCACGTTCAGCCTGAACACCTTTGCCATTGGGCTGGGCGTGGGCTTTTCGGCGGCGGTGGGCATCATTTTCGGCTGGGCGCCTGCGCGCAAGGCCAGCCGCCTGAACCCGATTGACGCGCTGAGGAGTATGTAAAAAAGGTTTAAAACCGCCGCGAAGCGAGGAGGGGAGTCTGATGGGGATTGATATCGCGTGCCCGCTGTGCGGGATTCAACGGGATATCAATCATCCCTCAGTGGGGTATGGAGCAAAGCCCCATGAATGCTCTTCTTTTCAAGCAGTTTCAGAGCAGACTACGTAGTAGTCTACGCAGACTGTAGACAAAAAGCTATTCTCCCCCCCGAAGGGGGGGGGGGGAGAATAGCCCTTTCCGCAAATGAAAGAATAGCTGGATTTCTTGATTTTGCTATTCAAGCCAAGTTTGCTTATGTCAACAAGCTGAGCAGACTACGTAGTAGTCTACGAAACGGTGGCGGAATGCAAACAAAATAATAACGGTCCAAAAGAAAGGATACGGATATATGAAGAAACAGATTGCGATGATTGCAATGATGGCTTCCCTAGTCACGACCACCGCCTTTGCCGAAGGCGTCAAGATCGACGGCAGCATCAAGAGCGCCGAAACCAAAACCATCCTCGCACCGTATAGCGGCGTGGTGGACAATTACGCCGTGACTGCGGGTGACGCGGTGAGCATGGGCGACGCGCTTTTTGCGTTGCGCACCGAACAGATCTATGCCGATTTTGACGGCACGGTGACCGCCGTGTTTGCGCAGCCCGGCGACAGCGCCGCTTCTGTCGAGGAGCGTTACGGCGCGCTGGCTTACATCGAGCAGGATGTGCTCTATCGCGCAGAATGCACCACGACCGGCGGCGACAGTGACAACGAAAACAAGATGATTCACGTCGGCGAGAAAGTCTACATTCGTTCCACGGCCAACAACGAACGCGTGGGCGAAGCGCGCGTCATCGGCGTGGAAGGCAAGAGCTACACGCTGGAAGTGACGAGCCAGACAGATATGCGCCTGAATGAGAACATCAAGGTCTATCGCAGCGCGAACCATGCTAATTCCAGCTGCATCGGCACGGGCAAACTTTCCCGCATCGATCCACAAGGCGTGACAGCCACGGGTTATGTGCTCGCCGCGTACGTGGAGGACGGCCAGCATGTCAGCCGCGGCGACGTGCTCTTTGACGTTGTGCCTGATGTGCTGGACGGCATGGTCGGCGGCGACGGTCACGTTTATATGCCGGAAGACGGCGTGCTGCTCAGCGTTTCGGCGGTGAGCGGTGAACAGGCGGCCAAGGATGCTGTTCTGGCGACGTATTGCCCGAAAGACACGATGCGTCTCGTCTGCTCGGTGGATGAACAGGATCTTTCCGAATTGGCTGTCGGCGATGTGATGCAGGTGACGCTGGACGCATATGAAGATAAGCCCCTGAGAGGCACGATTGCGAAAATCGCTTCCGCCAGCGGCGATGACGGCACAAGCACGTCGTTCGACGTGACGATCGAGCTGGAAGCCAACGACCTGATGCGTATCGGCATGAGCGCCTCGGCGGAAAAGTAAGAGAATACAGGGAAAAACGGGGCGGTTTCAAGGAACCGCTCCGTTTTTTGGGTCTATCCCGAATTTTGTGTAAACGTTCTCCGCGAGTGTAAACAGCAGAAACTGGTATGAGGCGGTAGCGGTCTGACCGATACCGCCTTTTCTCTACCATAACGCCGACGGAACCGGATGTCAAGGGCGGCGAAGCCGGGCTGCTTGCAGCCTTTACCCTTGACGTCTGGATACGGCGGTGTTATTCGGGCATGCGCTCGGCGAAGTAAATCGACAGCTGTGCGTGGATCATGCTCCAGTCCCGCTGCCGTCCTGTCCATTTCTTCGTGATGTCCACCATCGCCAGGTACAGCATCTTGAAAAGGCTGTCGTCCGTCGGAAAGACCGATCTGGTCTTGGTTACTTTCCGCAGCTGCCGATTAAACCCTTCAATCGAATTGGTTGTGTAGATCAGCCGCCGCACCTCCTGCGGATACTTGAAGTACGTGCTGAGATTCGCCCAATTTTCCCGCCACGACCGTGATATCTTGGGATATTTCGTTTCCCACTTGGTTGAAAATGCGTCCAGTGCGTCCAGCGCTGCAGGCTCGTCAACGGCAGCATAGACGCTTCTCAAGTCCGCCATTAGCTCCTTGATGTCCTTGTAGGATACGTATTTGCTCGAATTACGCAGCTGATGGATGATGCAATTCTGGATTTCCGTCTTGGGAAATACAGCCTCAATCGCCGCAGAGAATCCCGTCAGATTATCCGTGCAGGCGATGAAAATGTCCTCCACGCCTCGGTTTTTCAGCCCGTTGAGTACCGTTGTCCAGTACTTGGCACTTTCGTTTTCTCCTACCCACATCCCCAGCACATCTTTTTTTCCGTCCAAATTGATACCCAAGGCGATATAAACTGCCTTTTTCACGATCTGTCCTTCGCTGCGGACGTGGTAGTGGATGGCGTCCAGAAAGACCACAGCGTAGACCGCCTCCAGGGGACGCTGCTGCCATTCCTTGGCAATGGGGAGAATCTTATCCGTGATCCGGCTGATGGTGGTATCTGATACCTCTATGCCGTAGATGTCCTGAATGTGCGTCTCGATATCCCCTGTAGTCATGCCTTTGGCATACATGGAGAGAATCTTTTCCTCAATGTCCTGGCTTACACTGGTCTGATTTTTCTTGAGTAGCTGAGGCTCGAATTCACCCTTGCGGTCACGCGGAACTGCTACCTCCACATCGCCGTAGCTGGTTCGAAGCGTTTTGCTGCTGTGTCCGTTGCGGCTGTTGTCGGTATCTTTGTTTCGATAGTCGTACCGTCCGTAGCCCAACTCGTCATCCAGCTCTGCCTCAAGACCGCTCTCCATGAACTCCGCGATAGTCTCCTTAAACAGATCCTGAATGTCTTCCATGCTGCTGATGTTGCTGCTTAGCAGCAGCTCTCGTATTTTTGCTCTGCGCTCGTTTTCTTCCGGGCTTCGTTTTCTTCTTGTCATCTGTTTTCCCTCCTGTTTGATGTCTCTATTTTACACCTTGTTTTGGAGGTTTACACAGAATTTGGGACGGCCTCAGTGTCTTCGTAAACGTATCCGCCTGTTCCAGATCATCCTGCCAAACATGGCGCGTCACCAACCTTCTTGTTATACTGGAGGAAAGGCATTTTTCTCTGCACGGACAGTTACTACAGACTTTGCTGTCACTCCAATATTCCCTGTAGCCGGCGCGGTTGGTGGTTTTCCATGTCAATTCATGTTTTTGTGGACAAAGATAAATGTTTTTATCCTTCTGGTAAACAAAATGGTATTTGCCCCAATGCTCTCCCTTGTGTGTGTGCCTGCGGTAGCCAACAACCGGCTGAATTCCACGCGAAGCGATCTGGTGACAAGTTGGTGCATTGTGGTATCCTGCATCCACACCCATATAGCTGGGCAGATGACCCAAACGCTTCTCAATGTCATCCAGTATATCCGTCACCGGATCAACGTCATTCACATTGGCGGGGGTAATTCTTACATTGACAACAATGTTGTTCTTGCTGTCTACGGTACGGTGCTCA
>ERZ773235.509-NODE-509-length-50401-cov-5.677214_pt1 | contig 50401 bp, 68 predicted proteins | sample MGYA00580522_ERZ773235 | MGnify/ENA primary metagenome ERZ773235 (study PRJEB29015, sample SAMEA2737797) | human gut metagenome | biome: human gut; feature: human-associated habitat; material: faeces | place: China | collected 2012 ...
GTATTAAATAATATAGGCTTTATGCTCATTCTTTATCACTCCTTAAATCCTTATTTAGTTTAAATCCTCATCATAATAAAAACAGTCTCCGTCACACGTTTCACACCCAATCGGGCATTGTTCTATATCATTTGGATTTCTTTTTTCATCATCTGCTTTACAATATCCAATCGGGCAAAACACTTCTATACCGTCTTGCAATAATATCATTCTTCTACCTCCGCTAAATCTTAAATGATTTTCATTTTGCGCCGGAGATGCGCTGCCCAGTACTCCGTTATCTTGTACTTATGGCATTCGTCCCTCCACATCTCCTTCCCCACCTTGCCATCCCAGTGGATGCAATCATCACAGTTAAAGCACGGTTCATCCATCTCTCCCTGGCAATGGTCAAAACATTCTGCGCTATTAGCACAGTGCTCACAGATACACCCAATGCAGCTCATGTCATTTCTCCGCTAAATCCCAAAACTACCATCCCATATCATTTCTATCGCCGATGGCATTGGGATCTATCATATATGACATATTTAACTTTGCTTCCGCAAGTTCCTTTTTTAATTCCTTCACCTGCTTTTTTAATGCTGCATTTTCATCCATAATTTTCATGATTTTGCAATCTTTCTTCTGATCACACTTGTTGCGCACAGAATAGTTATCACACATCTGACAGATCTCTATCTTACTCATATTCTCTACCTCCACTAAATCTTAATTTTCAACTATTTCCATTTTAGATATAGTTCAGTTTAAATTGTGAACTCCATGTGAAGATATTTACCCTCGTATTCAGTTTCCCAATAATAATCTCCCTCGTACCAATCTTCTCCCTTGCATGTCTGGTCGCACCATTCTTTACAATCATCTCCGCCCTGCTCGCCACCTGTATGATAATCAGTAATATCAGCAAAATCGGAGCTCATACCATCCAGTTCAATGTTTTCCTTACACCACTCCGCAATTTCTTCATTAAGTGCATTTCGTTGTTCAATTTTATCAACTATCTCCTTTGGAATCTTTCTCATTTCTACCTCCTAAATCCTTAATTTCAACTCAGCATCTTCTACTTTTTGTTTCAAAATAGATTTCCATGATAACATTGCATTGACACTAATATTAACCATGTTTTCAATTGGGCTATTAAGTCCTACTTGCTCTGCAAGTTCTTTTCTCTCAGCTGGAGATAAGGTATTGAATTTCTGCAAATTTTTTACTTCATTATCAATTTTTTCAATTAACTTATTTGCTTCACTTACTTTCATTTCTACACCTCATTAAATCCTTATCTAATCATTCTTTCTAAACCTCTGCAAAAATCCCTCAACCTCTTAGTTATCGGGCTATGAATATCTTTACAGCAACAACTAAAGTCCGGTACACATTCGTCTATAAAATTATTATGTATGCTAATGCCACACACATAGAGAATGCCTTGTATTATCCTTGTTATATTCTTACAAAATCTATTCATTTATCCTCCTGATTCCTTATTCATTAAACATTGTTACGTCCGTATATGCGACTCCGTATTTATGTCCATCTTTTGTTGTGATTACAATAGAGCCAGTTCCGCACGTATAATAATCTACAGCCACAGTTATTACTTCACCATCAGCTTTTTTAATAATTGCTTTATTAAAATATTGATCATCAATGATTTTGTTATTCCCACATCCCGTTAATAACATATTTACTGCTATAATGGTAATGATTAATCTTTCTTTCATCCTATTGCCTCTATTCTTAATTTTTACTAATGTTGTGTATCATTTACTGACTTTTCACTGTTTTAACAGTGCCTTTTGTTCACGGCATTAATGTCGGGAACATCATCCTCATTTCCCAGTCACTGCCTATCGTCAATTCCCTGTCTTTCCTGCCTCGTGTCCCGGTCCATAGCTTCTCCTACTTCTTTATACAACACTACTGCTGTCATAAGTGCACATCCTGCCAATACTGTTCCTGCTATCCATATCATGTCTGTTCCCTCCCTGTGATCTGTATACTTTTCTTATGGCATCCAGTGCCATTTTATAGTTCCTGCTCTTGGTACTCTGTATCCCCATCCCTGCCATCCGGTTATATTCTGTCTCAAAATAACCGATAGCATTGTCAATTTCTATTTGGGTATAGGTATTTTCTGATTCTTTTACCTCCTGGATCTCACGATACTCCGCATCCTGTACCTCTGCTGCCTGTTCAGATTCCTGTGTGTCTTCAAAAGTCATCTGACCTGGAAGTGGGGCATATGCCCCTTCCGCTTCCTGTAGTGGCTTCTCTTCCGTTACCGGCGGTGTCTGCTTTTTCTCTACAGTTTTATGGACTGCACTTTCCTTTTTATCCGGTACAACTTCCTGCTTTCCTTCTTTTGGTGCTGTTATCTCTGCAAAAAGCTCATCATTAATCAGGTTATTTGTCATTTCTATTATCTGGTCATATGTGTACTGCTCTATATGTGCTTTTCCGCCTGCGTAGTATCTTAGCTTTACGCCAACATTATAGGTATACATAAATAGCATGTGCGTCCCGCTCATAAATGTCCTGCTGCCGTTTGGACTTAATTCTTCCGCCAGTTCCTGTCCAGTTATCATTTCTCCCCTTATCTTGCACAGTAGTTCTGCTGGCTTTGCTTTCCACAGTGCTATTAACATCTGTTCCATTGGATAATATGTCTGTTCTTGCGGTATCGCAACTGCTTCCTTTTGTTCCCCTTCCGTTTCGTCCTCCTGTGTCATCCTTATCAAAGGCAGATTATCCGCTTCTGCCTTTGCTTCCTCCCTGTCCTCTTCCTTTTCTACTTTCTTGATTTCACGGATCTGGGCGACCGTCATGTCAGGGGTGATGAGCTCCAGGTCATTTTCTTTTACCGTAAGCATTTCCTGCAGCTTGCTATATCCGTAATTACAATACTCTGCCTTAATCTGCAGGCTGTCCCCACCTTCGGAGAATCTCGTGTTGATATCCATAAACCTGCTGGCTGTGGATGCCGACAGCCTATATTCGCCCTGTGCAAACTCTTCCATATTGTGGTATCCGTCCTGTACATATGCCCCGCTGTCCCTTACCTGCTTCAGGTAATAACCGATAATGATAAAATTATTGGTTGTCTCGTTGAGCTTGTCCTTGATCTTGCACTTTATTTCTGCATATCCTTCCGGTGTTATCGTTAATTGTCCCATATCTTCCTCCTAAACTGCGACCATTACCCGGTCCGCTTCCTTTTTCTGCTTCTCAAATTCCTTCCTGACTTTCTTCCCAGCGCTCCTGATGCACTTCTCCATGAAGTCAACCGCCTCTTTTGGAGCATCTTTGTTATACCTTATCCTGTTCTGTGCCACCCGAAAGCCCATAATCCCGTCCCTTTTAACCTCTACCGTACAGAAAGATTTGTCCGGCTCTGCCTTCCTGCGGATAAACAGTATTATGGTCCTGCCATTTACGGCTGGTTCATAGTAATTCGAAGCTACACAATTATGCTGTTCATTCGCCTCTTTCTTAAATTCCTTCCAGCTCTCAGGAACTACGATCATAAATTCATCATTTTCGTAAGCGAACACCCGCCTGATATCCTTTGCATTCTTCTTTAACTGCTTATCCTGCTCTATCCGCTTCATATGCTGCTCACGATCCTTTTTCTCCTGCATGCAGAGCACAGCTTCATCATGTGCCGTCTGTATATTCTGTGGGAAAAAGATACTCTCATCTGCAAGATTCCATTGCAGATTCTGCGCTGCATCCAGATAATCCACCCAAAGATGCAGTTCCTTGTCTGTTCCTTCAGTTTCTACATGCAGATTTTCTTTCATATACCGAATCATCCTGTGTGGCGTATGTATGCCAAAGCTTCTCAGAATTACATTTAACCCAATATATCTGTCTATCCATTCCAGTTGTTCATCTGTCACTTTCACTGCTGCCGTATGGAGTCTCTGGATAATTGCCATTTTCTTATCATCTGCATGTAATCTTAATGCCTGCCGGTACTCTTCTTTGGATATCCCAAGCATTCCCCATATCTTCCCGCCTGTCATATCCCTGTCTATCCGTGTCATTGTATGCCCACTTATCAACTGGTCTGCGACAAATGACTTTAATCCTGCCTTGTACATGCGTTCGTACTGTTTTCCAGTATTTCCCTTTAAATTTCTGATCAGTTCCTTGAATTCCACTCTCTTTCTTCCTGCTGCCCTTATGATCTCGGCAACAGGCATATATTTAATCTCTGTATCAGCCAACATCCTTGTAAGATTTGGAGAATACAATATTGCTGAATTTCTTCTGTCGTAATACCAGCCGTAACCACCGTGGTTAATAGTTCCATAGTCACACCATCTTGTTATCCCGGTACTTTTGAATTCTCCCCATTCGTAACTTCTTTCCTGACATAGACTATTGGAATAAATATCCCGAAAATCTTCTGAAATATAGAAATCCGGTATATATCCATACTCTCTTTTGTTCCTCTTTCTTACTGCAAAGGACCTTAACACATAGCCGGTCCCATCCTGCAGCTTCTGCAGGATCTTTACCCTTGTTTCATCCTGAACAGTCAACTGCTTACACCAGCTTTTATAAATAATAGTCCTGCCACACCTTGTACATTTTCCAACTGTATTATGTCTTGGCTTCTCTCTCAGGCTCACCATTTCCCTGCAGTGGTCACAATATCCGGTCTTGTCCTTGTAAAATATATAATCTTCTGTTGTATTGTTCCTTACCCATTTTTCGAAGGAAGGTGGCAGATTGGGTACAACCGCCATTCTTTCATCTATAGCATCTGTCATCAGTCTATGCTGCTTCTCCAGTGCATCCTTTCGTATATTCGCCTGAAACTGTCTTATTGCAGTTCCAACATCATACATACTGCTGCTACCAAGGAATTCATTAACCAACTTTCTAGTCTCTTCTGATGCCTGATCCTTTTTACCTGGACTGTATGCCGTATCCTGGTCCTCGTAGTCCAAATAATCAATTTTGGCTTTGCTCCACTTACTATGTACACAATCCCAGGTAATAAAGTCCTGTTCCCTATTATTCAAGAAAATGCGAAATCTCGGTTCTTTTCTGTCCAGTACCATATCCCGCCTTGTATATACATCCACTTCCAGTACATCCTCTATGCATGTCTCCTGTGCCCGGAAGTACTTTCTGGTCTTGTACACATAATAATGACCGTGACCATACGGATATGGATTTCGCTCCGCTATATCGTTTTTGGCTCTCTGCACCATATATGGCAATGCCATAAGCGGCGCTTTATCAAGCAATCCGGCTTTCTTCATGATTACCGCCTCACTTTCCGATATAATACTCTTTTATGAGTTTCTTGGCTCTTCCCATTCCTGGAATACCTTCTTCAACTCTTGCATTCTTTATCCCTGCTGCCTTTATAATATCTGCACCAACCTTATAACGGTTATCAAAAGACCATTTCAGGATGGCACCTATACAGCCCTTCAACGTCTTGCCTTTGCTTCTTACTGCTACTGCCAGACCCTGATCATCCATACAGCTTGTCTTAATGTACTCTGTCCAGTCTTCCATAATCTCTACTGGCTTCAATTCCTGTGCTTCCACCGTAATTTTTCCAATAGCCGCCATTGCGACATCGCAAAGCCATGGCATTTCCCCTGACACATACAACTCCACAAATGCTTCATCTATGCCGTTCTCTGCTGCCATTTTCTTCAATGACTCTATATCTCCCTCATTCCTGAATCCCTCTGCTGCCTTATTTATTTCCTCAGCAGAATCAAATTCTCCAAACATATCAAACATAAGAAACTCCTTTCGTCTATACCGCTTCCACATATTCATGGAAGATTTTCTCTGTATATTGCGGACTCATATATGTGTAATGCTTGCCTGTCACGTTCCTTGGCGCATGTCCAAGGTATTCACCGGCAGCATCTATACTTCCTCCACGCTTAACAATATTGGTTGCCGTAGTCTTACGGAACAGATGTGGATATATCCTCTTCTCTATCCCTGCTCTCTGTGCAATCAATTTTATAACCGCATAAATTCCCCTATCCTCCAGCGTCCTTGTGATATCCCCTTTCAAATGCGTGAACAATGGTAATTCTGATGTTTCTGTTACATTACGTTCTGACATGTACTGCCTTATATAAAATATTGCTACCTTGTCCAGAAAGACCGTACGGTAACGGTTTGTCTTATGACCATAGACTACTATCTTCCCTGTTGCAAAATCTATGTCAGATATCTTGACCTGCGGTATCTCACCCCTGCGCATTGCTGTACATCTCATGAATTCCATCAATGCCCTTGATCTTGCATCCCAGCACCCCTTTTTAAGGAGTTCCCAGTCAGTTGCTTCCAGATGATCAATCGGCTTCTCATCCTGCTTATATGCTTCGATAGCATCACAGGGATTCTCACTTATCAGTTTTACTTTTCTCATCCACGTGAAAAAAGCGGATAGATTTCTCCTGTTATTGTTCAATGAAACATTATTGTTATCCATTTTCTGTTTCTGAAATAAATAACATTCCACGTCTGCTTCTTCTGCTTTCGTTATTGGTTTATCTATAAAAGCCATGAATTCCCTCACTGTACGCAGATATGCCTCAACCGTTTTCGGTTTAAGTTTACAGGCCTTACGTGCCATGAACATTTCAAGAATATAGCTATTGGTGTTGTCTATCGTTGCCGGAAGTGTCTCCTGCTCCTGAATATCCATATTTCTACATGCTTGCACTATTACCTGCTCAAGGATTCCCAATGTCAAAACATCAAGATACATCCTCATACCGATAATCACGTCATTTTTCAATTTTTCCTTCGCATTCATTCTGTCATTCCTCCTGCTGCCTACCCTATTAATTATTCATACTTGCATGAGGATAACTGAATGTGTTATACTATCCACATGCATAAAGCTAGAGATAGAAGAACTTTGGTCGGGGACTCTATCTCTCTTTTTTTATTCTTTTAACTCTGAACCTCCTTGATGTGCTTCAATGCGGAACCATGTATCTTGAATACCTTATCTTTGTATTTATCCATATTCTCGTAGTAATCCCACCTGCTGCCAAATTCCAGCTTATGGATCTCTGACCAATCCAAACACTGAAAATACCGCATCTTGATTATTTTTCGCTCCGCTGGATATTGTAGTTTTTCCAGAACTGATTCTATCTCTACATACTCCCTGTCAATTATTTCTCGCAGTTCCTTTATCTTTCGCTCTGTTTCCACCTTCTCCAAAGTACTGTAAAAGGCATTATCTCCTGATGCACTTCCATGCGGCATACCGTCCATATTGATTCCCCTCAACTGAGAATCCTTAATCAGCATGTCATACCGATCAATCTCGTTTTTCAGATCTTCACGGCGCTGCAAGTGTCTTTTCAGATATATCTTGTCTATCATACTACCCTTCCTGCCCTCCTTTCCCCTGCCTGCAATAACAGGCAGGCTACACAGCGGCTTCTGTGATATATATTCCTAAAGAGGTCAAAAGGCTTGATTACATGAATGTTCAAATTCATAACTATTCTCCTCCCTGCTGCCACTAAACCCTATACAATGCAACATATTCCCCATAGTGCATTCCAGCCTCACTTGCGAGCTTTGCAATATCATCAATGCTCAGCTTATGTTGTTTCTTCCCCCTGTTTTGCTTTTGGCGGACGTGGAATCTTGCCAAGGATCTCACATTTCCACTCCTGGTCAAGCAGGCAATTACAATGAACCGCTAAATTTACTGCATCCGGGTCTATTCCCATACGCTCCAGTTCTGCCCTTGTTCCAGTTATCACCTCTCCAGTAAGCTCCGATGTCAACCTGTACTGATTAACCAGCATTCTTCTCACCCCTTTCTACCATCTGTTCTATCTCTTTTTTCAGATCATCCGTATATGCATGGTGTATATAATATTCCGAATGTATATCATGCATCCTGCTCAGTTCCTCTATCCGCTTCCATTTGTCAGCATCCTGTATCTTGCCCGTACGTGCATGGCAGAAATCCCGTGAGTACCAGGAATCCAACTGGCTCTTTTTATACATATTGGATATGTATATGGAATCCATGTACACGGTAAGATCACAGGGCATTGTCAGTCTGCTGAGCGCATCTTCCAATGCAGTCAATATGATGCTGTTCTGTGTAATCTCCCCTGTCATCCCATAGCCGGCTCTCTTTTCAAATTCCCCATTCTGCTTCTGGAAGGTCAGCATATACCCATATGCCCCCTGTTTTGTCCTGACTCCTATACGGACATTATGGGTTATATAGATATCCACTTTCTTCTTTTGTTTTTCCATCTTACGACACCCCCCTCTCTCAATGTTTATCAGCATTACAGGACTTATCCACACCCTTTCCCCTGCTGCCGGACTCCAGATTGTATAAACCCCGTATTTTTCGATACCACGAATCTATGTGAAATACCCTGAACACCGCATATGCATTGAGTAAGACGGAGTTATCCACAATGTCATGGTTCGTGCCCTTTCAGATGCATCATAAGCTCTATGCTCCATGCACCTATATATTCATTCCACTCATATATGCATTTTGTCAGCTCATACCCCTTATACTTCTGCTCGAAATATAACCTTGCACCTTCACTGTCCGGCGCATATTTCTGAATAATCTGCAGCACCTTTTTCCTGCTATAGACAGTATCAGATGGCGGTGTGTACCATGGCTTCTTCAATCCTTTTGATTGCTTCCAATGCCTTGACCCTTTTCCACCTTCCTCACCCACCAAAGAATCAATTGAAATTCCAGCTTCCAAATCTTCCAGGGATATCTGCCCTTCTGTAACCGTTCTCTTGCGCATCTCCTTTGTAATGTAAATGGCAAGTCCTTCTATGCCGTCCTTAGTAAACCTCAGACGATCACAATTGACATACCCCAACAGTTCTCTTTCCTTTTTCCCTTTACGCTTCCGGTCACACCACAGAGATTCCATCTCATCACGATCCAGCCCGCCGGATATCAGTAGATGATGATGCACTCTGCCTTGCTTACTTCCATATTCTGTAACACAGATATACTCCGCTTTTGGAAGCCCTGCCTTGGCTCTCCTGCGATTAACTCTGTCTATGTAATTCTGAAGCATCCTATCCACTTCTTTTTTAGTCTTAGGAAGAAACTTGTCTGAGTAAGTCAAATCCACCCTGCAATCCTTAGATGTAAAGTTAGTCTTTATGAGCTGAAACAAATACCGAATTGCTTTCTTATCATTGAACCGCTTCTGTCGGGGCGCTGTTACCTCTATCTTCCTTCTCCTTGGACTTGGTATTTCTTCAGATTCTGTATTGGGGTAAATACTGATCTCAATATATGGGGCTTTCCTGCCATACGGTCCACACCGTATTACTTTCTCTTTTACTGCCCCCTTCTTCTCTTTCTGCCTTCTCATATTCCCCTTATGGACAGTCCGGGAATCTTACATTATTATCAAATACTTCTAAAGATATTACATTTATACGAGCCCTAAAAGCCTTGATTTTTCGGCTTTTTCTTTGATTTTTGCTTGCATTATCCTGTTGGTATGTTATAATAATGGTAAGTTCTTTTTAATTAAATTTAGACCCATTTTTTGAAGCTCTTGCACAGCCAATGCAGAGCTTTTTTTCTGTCCATTTTCCTTTCTGTAGTCCTATGCAATCATGCCCCACGTGCAGCACGCAGTTTGGGAGTCCTGCGCACTGTAGTTAAAGGGGATAATGCAGCGCCCGTCACGTTGTGCGCTGCACGCAGGGCATGATCTTCTTTATACTGGCTCGAAGAAGAAGCTCCACAGCTTCTGTTCTTCGCCATTGTCATTGATGAAAGTTATGTCTCCGATATCTCCCGGTTCCGGCTTGTCCAGTACATCATAAACTTTGCCCCTTGTGACTCCTGTCATCTGTTCCGCAATCCTGCTGCCATTAAAGTAATCATCTAAATCAGGCGATTCTGACAATCTCATCTTTGCAATAACTCTCTTATTCATGTAATCACCTATTCCATATCTAATCTAACATCTAACAGATTTGCATAAGCTTCTACCAGCTCTGGTAACTCTTCTGGGCGATGCTTCTCATCCAGAATTATATTGCGAATATGTAACAATATCTGATCTGCATCATTCTTGCGATTTTGTAATTTTGATTTTTCTTTTAATAGAAGCACTGTTGTCACCTCTCTTCCTGTAAGTTCTGGAGAATAATCTCAATACGTTTCAAAGTAGCATCAATGCTTAGGAGTGCTTCTTTTATCTTTGGATCGCTAGTCTCTGATATTACTACCGTAAGCATTGCCTCTGCTGGGCTAAAATTAATTCCTCCTTGCATCTCTTTTTGTTGTCACCTCCTACCACCATTCAGGTACCGGCTTATCCAAATTCTTGTAATGCCACCAGTGCCCGCTGTTGTACATAACGCATAAGTTACCGTCCTCATCCTGCCATACTTTTTTAATTCTTCCTTCTCGCCAGTTGCTTACCACTGCTTTATGTTTCTTCATTGCCAGCTCTGCAAGCTGTTTCATTTCTGATTTACTCATCACTGCTGCCATATACGCCACTTCCTTTCCATCTACTTCCATTTCCTGTCATGTGACCAGCTCTGCTGCTTTGTCGGATTCTTCCTTTTTGTTTTTCATGCTCTCGCTTAGGTAATATCCGAACATCATATTGGATATTGCTTTTCTACCTTCTTCATCTAACAAAGGAATCATTATACGGATATTTACCATTGGATCATCCGTCAATTGAATTTTCTTACTCTGCATATATTTTGCTCCTTTCCGAAACTTTTCTTATTACTATCTGCTCCTTTTGATTACATATTAGTTCCTTTTGATTACATTGTCAAGCATTTTTTGTTTGCAATGATAACATTTATGTGCTAGTATATGTTTAGGAGGTATAAAATATATGAATAAGCGTTTAAAACAAATCCGAAATAACCTTGGATTATCGCAAGAAGAATTTGGGAAAAAAATAGGAATCGAATCAAGAGCACACATATCTTCTCTTGAAAACGGTACTCGAAATATTACTGACAGAATTATCAAAGATACTTGTCGCGAATTTGGGATAAATGAGAAATGGCTTCGCACTGGCGAAGGAGACATGTATTATACTCCTGATGATAGATATGCTATAAATGTTGCAAAGCTCCAGCGAACAGATGATCAAACAATCATTCGGTGGGTTAATGCTATTGCAGAAACAAGTCCAGATGCTTTACGTGAAATTGAAGGATTCATGAAGAGGCTGCTTGGTCTTGATGAATAAGAAAAGAGTCGGTTAGTCCGGCTCTTTTTCTTTTAAGTATTCTCGTATCGAAATATATATCCTCCTTAGAAACTTCTCATCATGTATCTCTTTTATCATTTCAATAATTTTCTTTTTGTAATCCACGTACTTAATCCTCCTTTACATGTAAACATTTGTTCTGATTTTAGAATACCAAACATACGTTCTTGTGTCAATATATCTATTTGCCCATATCGTTGTTTAACATTCTTTTGTTTCATCTTTCGTATTTACAAATCAGTCGTTAAGTCATGTCATTTTACTCCTTTCTTTTAGCGTTTTTAAATTTTTCTTCTTTTTCATTTTTCAGCGTTCCTGACGCTTTCTTTCCAGTTTTAAGCACAAAAAAACCGAATGGATAAATCCATTCGGTTAATGAATAAAGTTTGCAATAAAATTTTTAATGTACTTATACTATAGCATAAAACAACTAAATTAACAAGATAATTTTTATATTTTTCTTAATTAAATTTATTCGTTTTCATCTGATCTATTTTTGTAGTTGCTTCTGGTCGTTTTTAAAAAGGTAGCCGCTAAGTCAAGTAAAATTAAGTTATATAGCGTTACGTAGGCTTCTATAGCGTTCTATAATGTTACATTTCATTCCTTTTGTTTACAGTTCAACAGTTGAATATATTCAAAAAATATCCCATATTATGTTTACAACTTATATACATTTTTGCAAATATATCTTACAATTATATGATATATATGCTTATAACAAGTAGGAGGATCTAAAATGAAAAATACTTTTACTACAATACTAAAAATGTGTCTCTCTGCAATTTGGCTATTTTACATCTTTTCTGGAATCAGCTCTAATTATATGAATTATGGATTGGGGGAGTTTCTTGTTATCACTATATACGCCTTAATCCCTTTTTTAATCTATTTCTTAATAAAAAATCATCGAGAAAAGAATATGAAGAAACGCCACTCACAGTCTAAAATACTTGAAAACACTAATATCACTCCTGTCAATTATACGCAAAATACTTTTTCCATTCCCACACCATCAGCGCCTACCCCTCCAGTTCATTCTGCTGATTTATGTTCATATATAGATTTCTCTGACATTAAAAAAGAGATTTTTGATTTACTTTGGATTGCAGATGGTCCATACAAAAATTTTGATCCAGACAGTACCCGAAATACTTTTACATATAATGGAATGCAGATTACAATATCCGCTCCCGGTAGTAATGAGCCTAGCCTTATCTATACCTCATTACCTATTTCAGAACCTTTTTCACCCGAACAAGTACCACTACCACCATATTATCCTTCATACGAGAATTTATCAGAAGAGCAACGCTGGATGTATCTTCGCTTTTTGTCCAATCCTTTCGATTCCACAAACAATATTGGATATGTATTCATTTTTTATTATGGTCTGGAAAGATACTTGCTTACAGAAAAAGCGCAACAGGCATTTGATATGATACTTCGCCTTAGATCTTGCTATAAAAATCATTCTTTCCTATCGTACTCAGAAACAGCTCTTATTGCATATTGCATAGGAAAAAGTGATTTGCATTGTGCTCAACTACTATTTCACTCATTTAAAGAAAACAATATTACAGTAAGTGCAGCCACATACTTAGCACTCAAATACAGCCTTGGTATCCCTGTTAATGCAGATGATATCTTCAATTATCGAAAGCAATTTCTATTTAATAATAATCGTTACATAAAAATTTGTCCTGATGTATTCATGCAATACCTGCAAGAAAATATCCAAAATAAATATAACTCCACTACTATTGATCTGTCACAATATTATTCATCGGAGGTGTTTAAATCTTTGCCAGCTACACCAATTCCTATTGTTGCAAACACTTCCATCAAAAATAGAATTATTCGTATACCCGATATGTTGTCTTATGAACCATTTATCACAGATATGTTAAGTTTGCTTACTAATGCCCACGAAAACACTAAGGCTTACTTAGCTAAAGAACGGAAAAAGTAACAAAAAGCAAGGTAATTAATCATTATATTTTAAAGAAAGAGGTATTTACATTATGTCATTGCTTGATATATTTCATATTTCTAAAATCAAAGAGGAAAACGAAACATTAAAGAGTCTTATGACTCCAGAATTGCAAGATGCCGTAAATCTTACTAACCACATCAAAGAACTACAGAACCAGGAAGCTGCGTTAAGTCAGTCAATTTCAGAGAAAAATACTACTCTTCTCTCTTTGGACAATGAAATAGCTGACCGCAAAAAGCTCATTATTTCTTTTAATGATGATATTTCTGTTCAAGATTTTGCTTTATATCAACCCAGGTATTCTTTTGCAAATTCTACGCAATATAAAGACCGCCTAGCCCAAATTCGTGATAAGCAGAAGGATATGATCAGAGCAAATGCGGCTGCAACCGGTGATTTTACCCTTCTCTTCAATAATAGCAAAGCGCAGGGGACTAAAGTTGTCAAAGACATGCAGAAACTTCTGATCCGTGCTTTTAACAGTGAATGTGATGAGGTCATCAATAATGTGAAATATAACAACTATGATATGTCTTTCCGTAAGATCACAAACTCTGCTAATCAGATTGCTAAATTAGGTCAAATGCTGAAAATATGTATAACTACGGACTACTATAATCTGAAAATCGAGGAGCTTCAGCTTGCCCTTGAATTTCAAATAAAAAAGCAGGAAGAAAAAGAAGAACAACGTCAACTTCGTGCGGAAGAACGTGAGCGTGTTCGATTAGAACGTGAACTGGAAGAACAGCGTAAGAAGATTGAAAAGGAACAATCACATTATCAGAAAGCATTGCTTTCTGTCCTGAAGCAATTAGAAGAGCCGGATAAATCGAACGATGCTGATCTGCTTGCTAAACGTGCAGAACTGGAAAATCAGCTTGGAGTTATTGATGCAAACTTACAAGAATTAGATTATCGCGAAGCTAACCAGAAAGCCGGCTACGTATATATAATCTCTAATATCGGATCTTTTGGCAAAGATGTATATAAAATTGGTATGACCAGGCGACTAGAGCCTATGGAAAGAGTTTATGAATTGGGGGATGCATCTGTCCCATTTAATTTTGATGTACATGCCATGATTTTCACGGATGATGCCCCTAAACTTGAAGCTGCATTACATAGAGCATTTGAGGATAGAAAGTTGAATATGGTCAATACCAGAAGAGAATTCTTTAATGTTACCCTTGATGAAATTAAGGAAGTTATTATGAATAATTATGACAAAACTGTTGAATTTGTAGATGTTCCAGACGCTTCACAATATAGAATATCACAGAAAATGAAAAGCCAGATGGCAGGAAATTGAAATTTACATTATGAGAGGATGATAAATTATGAACAATCAACAAGTATATATTTTTTATAAAGACAAAGATAAAATCCCTTGTCCTTTAACCGAACAATTAATTAATGCAGGATATAAACAAAAATATGGTGGATATATTAAATATGCGAAAGAATGTAATATAGATAATCCTACTCAATATTGGCATTTGATAGAATCTTGGTGTAAACGTTCACCAGTAGATGCTCCCTTTACAAGGAACATACAATGCGGAGAATTAATTTTTTGGATGGCAGAGGTTTCACATGTAGTGGAATATGATGAGCTAGTCAATCTAAAAGATCTTATAATTAGTGAATATCTTGATAATAGAGCTGAAGGAAATAGAAAAATACAAAAAGTTTGCTTTGATAGAATTGTCAATGTTGTCGAGAATAATATTCAGCTGTTTTGATAAACCATAAAATACCTCCTACATATTATTGTAGGAGGCTTTCCCCTTTAAAGTGCTTTAATTTTTTCAGTTGCCATATCTCTTACCACATAACTACCATCATTGATAATCTCTAACTTTTCCTTTATTGCATCCAGCAAATGTAAGATAGATTCTTTATTCTTCCCTATCTTTCCTTTGTTGATCCCGTTTACACATCCATTAATATCAATATAATAACAGCTACTATACAATTTGCAACATTCTAAATTTAATTTTGATAATACCTCATCATCATCTATAATTACAATTCCCGTTAATGGTTTGCCAGTTTTACAATCACTTTTCCATATTGGTCCCTGCAAATAATCCAACATCAGTTTGACTACCTTTGTTTTTTGTTCCTGATTTCCTGTATTTATCTGTCTTTTGGCCCCATCAGTGCTACCAAAACCACCATGATAACCTGCACCCATTAAGCACTCACCGCCTTTCTGCTAATCGAATAATCGCTGTCATACTGGCAGATTTTTATACCTGATCTTCGATATGTACCAAATATATCGTCTGGTGCCTTTCCATAAACAATAATACGCTGTGGTTCCAGCTTTTGAACAACATACTCCATTCCACGTTTGAAATACATTCTATCAATGCAGCCCTTTATACAGCCATGAGAACCAACAGAAATTGTACTTCCCTTACTAATCCCATCACAGCAAAAAGCATAAGACCGCTCATCTGCAAATCTAACATTAGGAATAACTGTAATGCCATTTGCCTGTAACCAGTGTCCTATCGCTCTACTTCTATATGTATTCCACTCTTGCATAACAAGCGGCATATCACGATATAAACTAAAGTCTGGGCTAATCACACCATCAAATTTTTTCAAGATAGGCAGATATCGGTTTGGATTATTCCAAACTCTTTCAAAGTTCACATCATCCTCGTAAAAATGAACAAAGCTGTTATAGTCTTTGCTCCGAACTGCTTTTGAGAAAACTGTTACATCTTTAGGTACAGCATCCTGTGCTTTAATACAAGGCATTTCTAAATCGCCATCATAACCAGCATCATTAACAAGGAATGAACGAAAAACATCCTTGCATCCATTTCTTTTACTATTTTCTACTGCCATAAATATACATTATAGCCTTTCCGGGGAATTAAACAAACGGCATGATATCCCCTTTATTTGTTTGAATTTGCCGTTTCCTATTGAGTTTTTTTCCGCAATTTGCTATAATGTATTGACTAGATACGAATAGCAATATTCGGAGAATAATCTCTGTAACTTGTTCCAGCAAGTTATAGAGATTTTTTCTTATATTGGTTCGGTACTTTCATTAAGCATCCCTCCTCTATTGATTTATATGCTTATATTGACAAATTGCTGCATCATGAGACACTCCACATTCTAATTCAATTTCTGATACAGAACATCCCTTCATAAGATGTGCTGCTACCAGCAACTCCCCTGCAAAACATTTTGCCTGCCACTCTGGGTCACGATATGCCTCAACTTCTTTTCGTGAAAAATTTCTTTCTAATTTGAATCCACAAAAGCATAACGTAAAGAAATGACCTAGCTCATGTGCAATTGTCATTCTATCTCTTCCGTTACCATCGCAAGCTCCATCGTACACACTTTGCTTAATACGAATATGTCCTGTGAGCGCATCTGTATCTGCATGAGTGCCAGGTGGCAACTCATTATCCTCAACAATCTCATAGCTAAAATTATCAAAAATTACAGCCAAAACATCCAGCAGTTCTGCTATCGGAAAATATTTTTCATTTTCTAATTTCAGATGCTTTCTTAACACCATCGTAAGTTCTCTGAGTTGAAGTCTTGACTTTGGTTCAACTATATATTCCGTCAAACTAACTACTCCTCTCTATCTTTCCGCTTTAGAATTTCGAAAATTTTCTGACTCGTTTCTTCGTCCAGAGTGTCAAAGTGTCTTGCAAAAGAAATAGCAAGTTCACGATTTCCCATTGACGAATTTTTAAAATTTAACTCAACAGTTTCCGCAGATTCAATAACTGCTCTTTGTAAATATTCCTTCTGTACATCTGAAAGATTATACAAATCAGTTAATTTTTCATTCCAACTATCTGGCATTTTCTTTTTCCCATTTTCTACTGCAGATAGAAAGGCTGATGAAACTCCCAATCTTTCTGCCATAGTTTTCAATTTTTCTCCATGATTCAACCTAAGTTCTCTTAAGAACCTTCCTAAGCTCGTTATCATAGTTTTCCCTCCTTAACCCAATCTGGTTAATTTCATTTTATATTAATATTTTTACATTGTCAACCTTTTTAGGTTAATTTTTTTCTTGTGATGGCAAAAAAGATTCCCTGTCACGACTCAGGGAATCTTTTTATAACAGTTATTTGAATATATTCAATACAGCATATCTATATTTCAATCGTTTGTGCTACAAAGTAGGTATAATGCACTACATATTAGATACTATCAGCTACACCTTAGATACATATAGACACAAATAGATACATCTTAGCTACGCTGATCTATTCCTATAAAAAAACGGCCGGATTACTCCAGTCGGTTTTTTAAACAAATTATTTATTATTTTTTTCTTCTTTGGCTCTTAATAGTGTGCTGTATATCTCCTCCATCTGATATGTAAATACTTTATTCCTGTTCCAAATTGTTTTGGAAGTCATATTTATATATTATTTGAAGAATTGTTGCCTTATACTCATTTGAATATCTTTCAATAATATATCTATTAATCGAATTTTTTTGGCTAATTTCAGTTAAAATTTTATCCTGATAATCTTGAAGTTTTCTATTTACCTCTCTAGCTAGATCGTCAGAAAACATTTTCAAGCAAGGAGCTATTATTCTTTTGTATTTTGCAAGTATTTCATTAACTTCATTTACTATCTCATTTTTATTTTCTCTCACGCCCTTATCTATTTGTACACATATTTCCGAAAATAACTCTAAAATTTGATCAACAATTCTTTCAATAACAATTTTATCATACCATATTTTTTGTCGATTCAATTTTTCAACCTGCAAATGCTCTTTTCGATCCTGTGCTTCTCTATCTTTGGCATTATTCCATTCACGTATTGTAAAATAAACTAACAAAACAATATTTAATACTGCACAAATTGATTCTACACAGCTAACAATTCCTTCAAAAATATTATAATTCGTTAGCAGCATCATAAATTCCTTCATCTATATCATTCTGTAATATTTCACTAAGTTCACCATTAATAAATCTAAATTTGTACTTGTCTCTGAACTTCTCCTCTTTCAAATTTATAACACTGTCTGAAAACATCCCACCAAAAAAAGATCCAGTAATAGAGTACGTATCATCTGGAATAATAATCTCATACTTTTCTTGATCAAAGTCTTTTTTGTTTAAATCCAGCTTTTGTCTCGCTTTTTTCCCTTGTTCTCTTCCGGAAAAAATCTTTGATCCGCTTGCCCTATATTCCTGAATATTAATTTTTACCATAATTTTCCTCTCTTATAATGTTTCCAAATATTTTCTATCAATATAAAATTTCATAGATATAATAGTTCCCGGAAAACTTTTTTTCATAATAGTTACATTTCTTGCATCTGCTTTTTCTAAAATATTATTATTTTCATTAAAAGCAATAACTTTTATTTTTTCTATCTCTAACACTTCTGAACCATAAGTGGTATCTGCTAATCTATATCTATTGTCAAATAATATGTGTGTGTTTCCCGATGTTATTGAAAATTCAGGTTTTAAATCTGTATTGCTTTTCCCTAATGTATAAAATATTTCCAGCATCCTGAATGTGCCTGTTCCTCTTTTTTTATTCCCTTCAGATTGCTGATCTCTAAGTCTGCTTATTCCCTTTTGTAACGAAAATACTGTCAACATAGCTTCTTCAGTCCATGTATCATCATATTGACTCTCATGTACTTTTCTCATATATTCAATCTTTTCTTTTGTTTCTTTTGTCGTCCCATGGCCTATCAGCTGTTCATATATTGTTTTCCCATAATTAAATATTACGAGATTTACCTCTCCATAATTGTGATCTACCAAATCAAAATGTCCAAGCACATACCAAGAAGACCTCTCTCCACCATGAATTTCACAGTTTTCAATTACTTCCCCAAACATTTTAGAAACAATATTTCTTCCTTTACCGGACAATTTAAAATCCTGCGTTCTTAAACATTCATCAAAATAATCTGTAAGATGAGTTGACACTGTTCCTGATCTTACAGTACCACTCTTTCCTGCCACCAACGCAAAAAGTTTTACATTATCCTTTCTCATTACGATATCTCGCTCCAATTGTAAATGCGCTGGCAATCCACTAGCTATAAACATTTTTCTACATTTCGGTTCAATTGGAAAATTTCCAGATACTGAAAGTTCATTTCCTATGTTTCTTCTATACATTTTTCCAGCCATAACAATAGTATCCATAATTGTACTGGCTGCAATTTCTAACTCTCTACATTTTCTATGGTCAAAAACTATTCTTTTAATATTATCTTTACCACAATAATGATATATCTTTTTCAATATTCCTATTGTTTCCTCTGGATTTTTTGTTATTGAAAATATTTCCGGTATCTGAATTGCAACTATGCCATTTTTCGTTTTTCCAGCTATTCTATCCTTTATTGGAATATCGTCAAAGTGTACCTCTTGTAAAAAATCATACACGTCACTAGGAAGTATGTCATTTTTTTTCCGTTTTATACTTTTATGCCTAACTTTTTTATTCTTGCGCACAAGCTCACGCATTCTTTTATCTATCTTTGTTTTTTGTATTCTTTTTTCCCAATTATCCATGCATTTTCTTTCCACTTATCCTTATTATAATATAACAAAAAGGTGTAATTGCGAATACAACTCATACACCCATGCACAAAAAGACTGTCTAATCCTGTGTTATTACAATTTCACTTAATTTCTTTTTACAAATCACTATATCATATTAATATGTTTCAAGCAGAAAAATAATCCTTGTCATATGCTACAAATAAGTTTCCTACTATATTCCCCACTTTTATCATAGCACATTTTGCTTTAATTGTCTGTTTCCCAGACATTTTAAAATTATTTTCAACAAATATAGTAACATTATAAGATTTCTTTGTAAATCTAGATTTACTATATCAATTCCATATCAAAATGTCAATAACCTAGCAGTTTTACTGTTCAACCGCCATTTTAATGATGCGCATATTTTTACCTTATATACCTAGCCTCCACACTGATTCTATTATGCCTCAGTGCTGCCCTTGGAATACGGTTAAATCCCCTACCCTTGCCTGCTTTGTCCATAAATTTTTCACAATGTCAACATTTTTTTCAAAAAAATAAGAAGAGGCACCTGCAATAGATACCTCTTCTTACCATAATATTATACTGTATTGAATTTTTCGATGCTCACAGAACCACATTTTCCATCTTGGTTCAGTCCCAGTCTTCGCTGCGCTTCTTCAAATGCTGCCTGACTGCATTGCCCCCATGCTCCGTCTATCTTCGTAGCATCCGGGATGCCGTTTTCGTCTAATAGCAACCCAAATCTCCATAAATGCCACTGTACATGCTTAATGTCATCTCCACGCATAAGATACATGCCCGGTTTATAATAGATAGTTCTTGTTGGCTTCGGATATGGGTTGTCAGATGCCTTTATGACGTTATTGTCCGTCTGTACCTTATCCAGCAGTGTGTCTTTGCTTACCGGATATACTGGTTTGAAGTAGGCTCTGTCCAGATCGATTGTAGTGCTACTTACGCCATATAGATTGCCGTATGCGTTAGATGTGTACTGCCACATATAAGCTGCTCCATCCTTGCCCTTGTTCGCATATTGCCCCATAGCAAGGGAATATTTTGCAAACCACAATGGATAATCTGCAATCAGGGATTTTGTGAATTTGCCGGATTTAATATAGTCCTGATTGCTGTAAATACCAACCTCATAGTCTTCATCCAGAATCCCCAAAAATGCATTTACCATTGCCGACCTCTGCGCAGGTGTCAGTTTGCCTGCACGCTTGTCCGAATCATATTCCCAATCTGCCCACACACCGCAGGTAATTTGCTCCTTGTATGGTAAGATTACCTCCGCACATTTTCTGGCATTTGCTACAGCTCCCTGTGCATTTAAAGCGTACATGAACCAATAAATACCTACTGCTATACCTGCTGCCAATGCACCATTTATGTAGGATACAAAGTTTTTGTCCTGTGTTGTACCGTAACCTGCACGGATGATCACGATCCGGATTCCTGCTGCATACATCTTGTTAAAATCTACATTGCCCTGCCAGTATGAAATGTCACAGGCTTGAACTGCTTTTGTACTGTGTTCTAATCTGATAAACTTCATAGTCCAAATCTCTCCATTTCTTTCTTCCTGTTTGTGATTTCCTCGGAATAGTCGATTTTAAACGATGCGAGCTCATCTTCTGTGATTTCCGCAAAATTGGCTATGTTTTCATCTGCCATTCCTGCCGCAACAGCCTTGATTACTTCCTGTCTTGTATCATCATTCATTGTTTACACCAACTTTCTCTTCTTCTGTTTTACTGTTAATCAGTTTTTGTGTTATATCCAAACCTTTGATCAGAAATTCAGGGACGTTAATTCCCATTACTACACAATTCTCCAAAATACTACGGATTTCATTGACCACATACGAAGCCAACGTAAACCATCCAAATAAAATCAGGAAGCTAAGATTCAACCCTAATATTTCTCCAAATTTGATAAAGCAATCTGACACAAAAAATGCTATACCAATTACTATCCAGTACATTACCTTTTTTAGAATTCCTTTTGCACCTACTGCGGATGATTCATTTTTCTCATACAGTTTAGCCTTGATAACCCCTGTCGCATAATCTACAATATTTAACACAAGGAATCCCAGGAACAAGAACCAATACCGTCCCAATATAGCAGCCAAAAATGTTGTAATTACCCCCCAAATAACATTTGCCTTTTCTAACATCTTCATAATCTTCTTTCCTCCAATCTTAAAAGAGAGAGGTACCAACACTTACTGCTGGCACCTCTCTCCAATGCACCTTATTTAGTTGTTCTTTTCGTCTGCATCCAGCATCTGCAGTACCTGTGCTCTCCATTTGGATGGCACTTCATCTACGTTCATAATTTCAGCCTTAACACGCTTATAATATAACTTTGCCATTATGCCTCACCTCCTTCCAACTTGGCAACTCTCTCTGACAACTCATTTACTAATTCTCCAAGTTCTGCAACCGCATCTTCCAAGCTACTCTGCCCTTCTCCAAGTTCAACTACACAATCAGCCAAGTCTGAATTTGATGGTGTTGCATCAGCTTCCGCTTGTGCCTTTTCTGCTGCCTCTTTATCGGCTGCAAGTTTTTCCTGGATCTCAGCTTCCTTATCTTCATCAAAAATCCATTTCTCATTTTCTGCGTCCCAGTAACATGCACGCGCCATATTGGGATCTGCATACGGCGGTAACTCTTCTGTTGTAATATTGCCAAGTGTCGCATCCTCAGATTCAACATAACTTTGGTAATAATCCTTTTCTCTGGCTCCATCATTAATAATAATGACCTGGTATTTTTTCATATAATTATCCTTCTTTTTATAAAAAAATAAGACCGGTATGGTCTTGTTAACGAGTTACTGATTCAATTAAAATAGTGTTGTTTTCTCCACATACATCATCCAATAGTAATTTAAGTAAGAATATCAGTTTTACTTTTGTCGCAACCCAGTCAGGTAATGGACAAAGAACATTAAATGTTTCCGGGTATAAGCAATATTTGTGTTGCGATATTTTTTATGCAAGCAATGATAATCCTTTAGATTGGGGATGTACAACATCAATTGGTTCAGTAGATAGAATATGTTCTCAGCTTAGTTCATATTGTGGTATGTCTGTATATTTAGTTACTACTAATTATACTGGTTCTGTAACTATCACTATGAATGGTCACAACAAAAACATTGTTAATATATATGGAATTAATTTATAATAATATAAATATCATTATTATGGTTCTGGTGTAGTTATTGGTGTTGTATAGATATTTAGAAAATTGACATTATTAACATGTTAAGAAAATGAAATATCATTCATATATTTTATGTAGCTATATCCGCTTGGTGTACCTTTAATATACAGTCTTACATAAGAATATTCGGATATATCATATTCTTTTTCAGTACCACCACCATCACTTATAGTTTCTAAGGTAGCTGAATTTGTAAGTGTACTTTGAGTTGTGCCATTTACGATATTGATACCACTTCCACCATAAACAGCAAAATTTCCAGAACCAATACCACCAATAGCACCAATATGTAGCTTTGAAAAATCAGAAACATCAAAAATTATATTAGCTGTTTTATAATCTCCATTACCACCTGTTTCAAATTGCACTATTTTTAATGACTTTAAATTACTATTCTCAGTATAAATTTTGCTGCTTGTATCATAGAACCCAGATGCGGGGATGGTAAAATATGTATTATCCTCATCTTGCGATATCGCACTTGCCTTTACTGTAGTTCCTGCCTTATTTGCCATGGTTCCTGTTACTGTATTACCTTTTACCCCTGCTTTTTTCCCACTTAAAATCTGTGCTGCTGCCGCATCGCAGGCCGAAGTATCCATATTGCTGCTATTTCCTGTAATCCCCAATACAGTGTTATTCTTCAAGAGCTTTGCAGATGTAAGACCAATCAGATTGGCAATAGTGGCAAAACTCTGCTGTAAGTAATTTCCAACTCCATACTTTCCTACAGATGGCACCTGCATTCTCAACAGCTTATTTGTACTATCCAGCGTTGTATTTGCTGTATAACTTGTGGTTCCCGTCTTATCTTCCAACGTACCTGTCAACAGTGTATTTCCATTATAGGCAGTCTTTGGTTTTACGATATCGCTATCTGTGGCTGTTGCATCCCCAGCTTTCTTAAAGATATTCTCTATAGAGTCCAGTTTATCCATGATATCCTGCTTATTCTGTTTCAATAGCTTCGCAATCCATAGCGGTTTATCCCATCCTTCTTGCATATTATATAGCAACCTCCTTCTCTTCTATCGTATTCCCATTTATTGTAACAATCCGCTTTTCCAATAAAGTACTGTCTTCAGAATAAACCGATGTTGTTATCGTATTTCCATCTGCGGATATAGATGCCACTGTATATGTACCATCTGCCAGATCAGTCCGTATGCTGCTGCCATCGTCTGCAATCACTGTAGTACTATCCAGTCTCTTTTCTTGTAGATTTTCATCAATTATTGGCAAATTATGCTGCATATACTCAATACTATAAATATCATCTTCTTCTGGAATTTGTAATCCAAAGTTTGGTGTAGATATCATATTGCTCCTCCTTCAAATGGCTGTGTGCTTATCTGTCCAAATGTAAATGCACTTAGCATTTTATTAGTAAGTCCATAATCATGCAGCATCCGATGGGTATTGTATAGTAACTGTATGTCCAGAATCAAATTCATTGGGGCTACACGTTCAACAAACTTTTCTGCCTCCTGCAGCATTTTCTTGGATTTCAATGCGACACGTATCTTTAACAAGTACTCGTCTGTATTCAGTTCGCATGTATAACCATCTTCTCCACATAATACTCCAAGCTGCTGACACAGTACCCGATAACTATAAGGTGCTTCCTGGAGCATCCTTCCATGGATTCTAAAATTACGCACTTCCAAGGAGTCCGTATCAAACGGCTGTATATCCAGAATCTTTTCCCATCTAGCTGCACCTATTTCACTTTCATCCTGTATAAAGGCTTCCAACAGCAATCTGTCTATATCATCCCAGAGTTGTGCTATCTGTGGCTGCTCGACCTTGCAAATTTCTTTGTACTCTGCATATTGTTGCAATACTGCTGGCAGATAATCAATCAGTTGTCTATCCACTTATCTCACCTCTTACCGGTATTTCATTAATTTCAAGCATCACATTGGTATCTGCCCCGTTCAATTTCGTATCTGCAATATCCAGTACGCCTTGTACATTCAGAAGTGCAGCCTCAACCCTGCTGATTCTTACGATCAGCCCATTCGTGTTATCTTCCCATGCCTGACAAAGCTCTTCTAAATACTCGCCTACTGCATTCTCGATATAACTTTTTACATCTTCGAAACTATATCCTGTATCGTAAGTAATATTAGATGATATATTTATTATGTGTCCAGATACTGCGCTGATAGATACCACATGTCCAATAGGTGCTAACCCGATTCCTTCACCATGATTTACCTCAGGATCTATTGTAGTCTGTATCTTTTCAATCAGAGTTGTTGACGGTACCCGATAATCTGATGTGATCACCACACACTTAACATATCCTCCAACCTTTTCTCCTGCTGCATTTGTTGCTCTATAACACTTTACTCCACCAACACCGTCTATTGACTTTATTTTTTCCTCATAATCAGCCCTGTTGCCACCAAAAGCAGTTGCTTGAAAAGAATCTCTCCATCTCTTGCGAAATGCTTCTGTATCCTCTTCATCCTCACCTGGGACTAAAATCTCTGTTAGTTCGCATGTCGTAAGCCCCTGCACATATGTTATAGGAACCATCCTGCCAAAATGTCTATTACCCTCTTCTCCTGCGACATCGCAAATAACTTGATAATAATACCATCCACCCGACTGCTCAATAAGCTCACCTACTGAGTAGTTCAATGAGTCCAAGCTGAACCGTGTACCTTCTTCTACTTCTACATTGAATTTTCCTTTCAGTTTCGCATATGTTGCCTCATATGGCTTCAATCCTCTTGTATCAAAAGCTATCTTACACAGATACTCTCGATCTGCTGTATCACCAAACATCTGCTTTAACATCCATTCCAATGTTACATACATCATTGCTGTTTCTGCAGCATTCGCCCCTAATGCAAAATGTATCATGGATGCCTCTCTTTTATCGAAAGAAGAATCTACATTCCCCATTTTTTCCTGCATGAGTTTCTCAAATGTCTTCGTTTCAAACACTATATGCTCACCTCCTTGTCAGTCTCAACGATTCCCTCTGTAGTCTCAACTTTGAATTTGGTATGTATTACAGTCTTCTTGGGAAATTCAAATTCAAAGTCATAGACACGCTTGATTCTGTTATCCTGTAGTAATGCCTCTGTGATTCTTCTTTCTATCTCTGGAACACAATATGTAACAGGCTTTCCAATCAACGAAGCTAATTCCACTCCATAATTCCATGATACGATTGGACATGTATATCTCTCGATATTCAGAATTAAAAAAATAGCCTGTTGTACAGCTTTTATCCTGTCACACCAGCCTACTACATTTTCCTTATCAAAATTCATTGCAAACGTTTTGGACGGTTGTTCATCGACCTCTATATCTGTAAGTAACCCATCATTGTTCGGTAGCATCCGCATTCCTCCTGTCAAATATCAGGTAGTTCTGTCCTCCCTGCTGCTGTAGCATTATTACCTTTTCACCAATGCGCAGAGCATTTTTCATAATCATTTTACGTGTTGTTCCATTTTCCGCATCTTCCATATTCACCGTATAGTCTCTTACTGCATTTGTTAATTGTAAAAAATCTTCAGATAACACAAGCTTCATATCTTCATCCACCTGAATTTCCAATGGATTAATGGATATTACCGTGCCATACAGATAAGTAGCCGGATTTCCTTCCCTGACAGCCTCCATTGCTGCACTTTTTATCATGGTCAATAAATCAGGCAATGAATTCACCTCCTGAAAGAGTCAGGTCCATAGTATGCTCTCCATTTTTGAATGTATGTGTCACTTTTTCGCATACCATATAATTGTTTACGATTATATCTCCAAGATTCAGGCTTACTACCGGCGCAGCACCTGCCCTTATACGAATATCTCCCCATGCCGATTTAACAGACAAATTTCTTGTCTTTTTATTATAATACTGTAACAACTGTTCTGCTTTGGATGCTCCATTTTCTCCATCTTGCAGTGTATCATAATACTGCAGCACACCCCACTTGTTGATATTTTCAGAATCCTTAACCAGATATACATCTCTCTTTCCTGTATCTTCATTATCGTATGTAAGCTTTACCTGATCATAGGTCTGACTATCTATACTTGATTTATATTCAAAATTCTGACCAGTATCTGCGTCTATAATAAGATTTACTTTCATAGAAGCTATATTTTTTAATGAAATTCTTCCAAAGTCATCATAAAGAACATATACTTTCTGCGTATTCATGAGTGTAACATCCAGTGCATTCTGAATTATATCGAATAGTGTCTTGTTTGATTCTGCCCTTTTAGGTATTGGATATCCTGTGTCTTCCACGTCTCCATATTGCAAATTAAAATCATCACATATCATTTTTATGATCTGTGACGCAGTTTTGTTCTTATAGCAATATGTATCTTTGTTCTTCAGGTATCTCAGCTGATCATAGCATGTAAACTTTATTTGCTTATCCTTGTCCCTGTCCTTTGTGAATATATACCCAAAAAACACATTCTGATTATCAACAATCAGTTTTACCGCATTTCCTTCCGTCACATTCAGTATTCCATCATTTACAGCTGTGAAAGTCAATTTTCCCGGACTACCTTTTCTGTCTGTGCTCCATTGGATTCCATCCAATACAGCGGGCTCATATACAGTACCTTCGTTTTCAATTAATATTTGGGCTTTAACCATACCTCAAACCTCCTTTACGGTATCATCAATACTTGTCCAGGATAGATAAGGTTCGGATTCTTTACCGTATCTGTATTTGAACCGGCTATTTTAGTATAGTCTGCTCCATTTCCATAAAACTGCTTTGCAATTTTCCATAAACTATCACCCTTTTTTACAGTATATGTTCCACCTGTAGCGGGTGCATCTGCTGATGGTGTCCTCTGGCTCTCTGATTGAATTGTCGCATTGTCAGTTATGGTAAATACTTTTGTTCCGTATGGCTTCCATTGCTTTAACTTAATTGACGCTTTAAGGTCAAAACCTTCTTTAGCTTCATCCGTTATTGTCAAATCCTCTACTGTAACTGTCACATCTATATTTCCAAGGTTGCTCCCATTCGACCTATGCCTTGACAAAATAAACTGGAACTTACTTCCATTGTCTTTCAGCCCCTGCAGAATATCAATATAATATTTTGCATTCCTATATCCACCCTGATAATTTGCAAATGGATATCTTTGATTCGGAAAAAGAAGTTCAAAACTGAATTCAGTCAATCCACTTGGCTTTATCACATTGACCTCACCCTCATTGATCAACTCAATAGTCTTGTTATTCCCTTTTAATTTTGTTTGGATTTTCCCCGGTGTCACTGGCATTAATACGCCATTCAAATATAGATCATATGCCATATCAGTGCGCTCCTTCCGCTGAAACTGCCATTTGCTCTGCAATTACATTTCCAAGATATTCCGGTATTCCATCCAGATCGTTCATATTATTAACAGTATTGGAAACGCCCCCAAGGCTTACCGTTATATCTCTAAACACGGTTCTGTCAATAACTTCCCTTTCTGCTATGTCTTTCATCCACTTCAGATTTTCTTCTGTAATATCAAGAGAATCTTTGATATCCTTCGTACCATCAGCGGTGGCTGCAGTGTAAGAACTTATATCTCCAAGTGTACTCAGCGTGTCATTCTGCGTCATATCCGGCATCTCTATATCAGAGAATGAGAAGAAGTCTTTAACCTTATTCTCTACTTTTGTTCCCACTGAATACCCTGCTGCCGCTGCCTCATTGTAATCGAAATAGTTCATTTTCCCAACTAGTTCTCTCCAGCCTGATTCATCCTTTACCTCTTTCTGTGCTGCTTCAAGCTCATTATAAAATGAATCAAGTCCACTTGTTATATCAACCTGCATTCCTGGGATTCTGTTTACTACTGTTTCAATCGCAGATGCTAAGTTATTTATATAACCCAATACAGTTAATACCATATCATAAAATAATACCTTTATGGCTGCCACCGGGTTATTAAATACATTTGCCATAAAATTAGAGATTGAGGCAAAAGCATTCCATGTCGGTACAACAAATCTATTCAATACATGAGCGCCCAATGTTGCAAACGCTCCTCCTATGATTCCAGTTGTGCTTACGGTTGCCCCAGTCACCTTATTATATGCACCTACGATTGCGTATAAAGCCGCAATGAGTAAAAGAATTGCACCAATAATCCATGTTATAGGACAAGCATACATTGCTGCATTTAATCCCTCTTGTCCCACTGTTGCTGTGAAAGTTGCAATTGACCATTGCGATGTTAAAGCCTTATGTATCGTCATTACTACCGCATGTGCGCCCATTGCTACTTTACCTGCGCCTAGTGCTACAGTATATGCTGTCATAGCTACTGTAGCTCCTATCAATATCGGCTCTATAATTCCCCAGTTTTCGCTTATCGCATTTCCCAGCCATTCTGCTCCAGTAATCAAATTATTTAGGTGCTGTACTATAACTGTCAATGTTGGTATTGCCTGTGCCGCCAATTGTCCAGTAAATGCCTGCCAGTTCTCATGTAGCAGCTTGGTCTGATTAGCATAGCTTCCACTTGTCCTTGCAAAATCTCCCTGTGCATCTGCTGTAACAGATGTCAGATAGTTATACCGTAACAGAGTCTGAGATGCCTGGTCCATATCCGAATAGGCTATCTGGATTCCCTGCGCCATTCTATACGCTTCCAGATTTGCTACACTCATATTGATACCCAGTTGTTTCAACGGCTCCGTCTCACCTGATAGCCCTGATCTGATCTTCTCAAAAGCAGTGTCACTATCCAAATTATAGAAAGATGCCATATCCCCCGCCAACGCAGTTATATTAGTAGACATTTGCTGTACCATATCATCTGCCACCTGTGAAGATTTTAACATAGCGCCCATAGTTCCTGCATAATTCTTAGCATTCAACTCATTTATTCCGTATGCTTCCAATGTAGTCTGTGCCCACTTATTAACAGAATCTGCCGCATCTCCAAAAGTTACATCTACTACATTCTGTACTTCCGTCAGATCAGATGCATAATTTACAGCATCCGATATCTGTTCTTTTATAGCATTAAATCCAACATATGCCGCTGCGATCTGCGTTACTTTGCCAAGCAATCCATTTGCTGCTGATGTCCCCCTTGCCATACTATCATTCAATTGCTCCTGCTTATTATCTGCCTCAGATACACTTCTTACTAACTCTTCTGCCGCTGCATTCATATCCGACATAGCATTTCTTGCATTGGAAATAGCATCCGCATTGAATCCTACATCTGTTGCCTGCTGCATATCCATAAAAGCCCCCAGGCATGCATTAATTGACATCGTAATATTGGCAAACGCCGCTGACATATTATCATTTACACTTACGCTCGTACTTACTGCCATTATCCATCCGTCTCCTATCTACTGTTCTGAATTTTTTCCGCTTCCTGCTTTTCTCTTTCTATCCTTATGTCAATCGCAGCCATAACAAATGCCTTTTCATATTTATCCAAGGCAAAGAACTGTGATGGCAACATGTGGAATTTATGCAGACAATAATATGCATAAACTGATTCCACATCATTGCCATTGATCAGTTTTTTACTTCATCTACCAGATCTGCCTCGGACTCCTTATATCCGCTTATCTCCATGCATTTTTTAACATATGCCTGGTATTCACCATCTTTATCCAGCATCTCTGCAATCAAGTCTTCTGCACCCATTACTCCGTATGAATCCTGTAACTGCTTATCATTCAGATTAGGCTCTACAGTACATTTTACTGCTATCTCCCTGTTAAACCTGGCTGTATCTACCTTTACAATCCCACCTTTTCCATATTGCTGGCACTGCTTACGGATATTTTCTGCTTCTAGCGTCCCCAATGGTCTAAGCTTCCACATCATAGGTCTGCCATTCTCATCTACAAAAGACTCTGATGCAGGATATAATATCGTTTTCTGTTCCTTTTTGTTCTGTTTTAAAAATGCTTCTAATGCCATATACTAAACCTCCACATAAAAAGCCTCCGGTCTCTTTCCGAAGGCTTGAATCTTTCTCTTTTACTGCATACCTGACAGCTGCTTGAACTTCTCAGGTTCCTCATAATCTTCAAACGTACCATTCAGAGACTGCTCCAGCCAATCTCCCGCAGCATCAAAGGACTGTAATGTACCATCGTCAAGATTGCAATCCTTATAAATCTTCGTATTTCTTCCGGCTGCACTTGTAGGATCTTCATTAGTTACCTGCAAGTCGAAGTATATATCTTCTCCTGTATTCTTGTATTTTGTGAACATTTCATTAAACAGCTCGGTGTTATGATAAATCACAAGCTTAAATTTCCCACTCCATCCGCTTGCCTTATTTCCCTGAGCTGGCCTGCCTAAAATATCAACCGTTTTCTTATTCTTGGTAAATGTCGCCTCAAATGACTTTGCCTGAAAGAGCAAATAACGGTTTCCACCAATTGTAGCATATGCCCTTGCTAATTTTGAAGATAAGGCGTCTCTTGCTTCCATTGTTGTATCACTCATACCTTGTATCCCCTCCCTTTATGATACTGCAATAGTCATGTATAACTTATTCATTGCGCAAACCGGTTTTACATTTCCGTAGGTTACAACAGTTCGTTTATCATTTCCACGCTCTACTGTTATGTCATCATCTTCAAATTCTTCGATTGCATGACTCTTTTGCAGTTCCTTATGAATGCTCACGCAATCACTCCAAAATGATACTCTTCCATCTTCATCATTCTGGACCTTACCCAGATAAATCGTATTGAATATCGCAGCTTCGTCTGTTGCAATCTGATCTACTACCCTGATTACCTGATTAAGCTTAAAATCATCGTTCATATTCGATGTAGTGCTTACATATGAATTGATATCAGACAATACTTTGAAATCATTTTCAACCATGTGAAAAGCAAACTCTCCATTTTCAATCATTGTCTTAAATTCTGAGTTCTTGTAATCTACATTTACAATATACTCCCCATCATATGTCATATTGTCGCAAGTCGTGTTTACTGCACAACCCGCTTCGGCTCCAGCCACCCATGGAACGAGCGCATAGGTGTCAGCTCCGGCATCATCTACCCCATTTTTAAGATTGATCACACCGATATAGTCTGCATCCGCTCCCTTAGCTACCAACTGAAACTTCACACCGACGTCATCACGCATTCTCTTGCAATATGCTGTGTAAAGAGAAATAACACTCTTTTCTTCACTCATACAACCTAAAACATTAAATGCGTATGGCTCTAAGGCATCCAGCGCAGCCTGATGAATCTCTCCTGTGACAGTTCCATCTGTTCCGCCTGTTAAATTCATTCCGGCAGTTGCCTCAATCTCTGCATCAGTCTTCCATGATATAAATTTATTATCTTTTAAGTCTGCCATTTGTGCTACTATTTGTGAATCTACCAGTGTATTTCCCATATATGTCTCTACATCGTATAACGATGCATCGTCCACATTTGCACTCACCACATGCTTTAAATCGTTTCCTCTGCTGCCTTTATACAATGCTTTTGACATTTTACATTCTGCTGCCGTACCATCACCAAGCTTATAAAACAGGCATTTCTCAGCATGTTTAAATACTTCTCTAACTGGAAGCATCTCTGCATCTGAGTATTTGTACCCAAATACATCCATTGCCTCTTTCTGAAAATCCTCTGCAGCCATAGAAAATACTGTCTTATCTTTCCCCCATTTTAATTTCATAGGCAAAGCTGCAATACCTCGTGCTGACAAAGATGCTGCTGCCCTTGCTGCACTCACATAGTTAATGTAAGATCCGGGCATCAGCTTATTCATTGTTGTAAATGTTCCACCGCCTAAAGCCATGTCATTTCACCTCACCTTTCATGAACTTATCAACTATATCTTCCACTTCCTGCATAGAATACAGTTTATCGTCCTCCAGCAGAGCCTGTGCTGCATCTGCATACCTTGACACTTTTGCAGCTTTCATAATCTGCTTCTTTGTGTACTTAATCTCTCTTCCCTGTACTTCTTTTGACATTTTCTTTATCACTCCTTCTCTATGATATGCTGCTCCAATGTCTGCATCAGCTCACTTTCCTCTGAATTTCTTGCTTTCCACACCATACGATTATATGTAACTTCAAAATTCAGAATATCATTCACGATACGTCCACTCATATCTGTTCCTCTGATAACATTTTTGTTCGCATTGATATATTCCAGGCAATTAAACAGCTTCTCCTGTACCTCCGCACATTCTGCCTGATATGCATCTTCTTTGTGGAAATACTGGACCATGAACGGATAACTTCTCTCATACCTGTTCTCAAGCAACTCATTCTCAGTAGAGATCAATGGTGTTATCAGAAAGCACGGAACATCCAGCCCCTGCCTGATATTATCTGTATAAACGTTCATATTCTCAAATTCCTTATCCAGCGACTGTGCTATTCCTATTTTTATCTCCTGTAACATCACTTTAACTCCTCCTGTAAAAACTTATTGAGTTTTGTCTGTACAATCTGCGGGGCTTTCCTGTTTATTTCCTTTGCAGAATCCGTAAGCATGAATTGCCCACGTACCCAGCTCTTTTTCAGTTTCTTATTAATAGCAGGCACATAGCGCCCCGGTTCCTGGCTATGCCCATATTCTACATAAGATGCATACGGCACTTGGTTGATCACATCAATATTATGGCTGGTTCCACGGGTACTGACAGGCGTAGTCGTCCAGCCTCTTCTTAATGTACCACCACTATAACCAGACCAATACTTCTGATTTCTTGCAGCATCTGCTGTCAAAAATTTTCTGCTTCTGCCCCTATCCCCCTTTACTTTTACAGTTTCCCTCCTCTTTTTCCTGACCTCCTTCATTTCCTCTTTGCTTTTTTTAATTTTTTCTCCACCTACAATATCGTAGCTATCAGGCGCCATTCCCACAGGTGTTCGCCGGATAGTCTTTGCAAGCAGTCTTGCTGCCAGCTCCTTAACACACTCATCACAGAATTGACTGCTTTTTTCCTTTGAAAGTGCTTCTAATTTATCCCTTAACTCTATCAACTGCTTATAGTCTGTAGCCATTAAGCCCACCTCTCAAACAATTTCAGCATAATCTCCTTGTGATCTGGATATGTCCCGGGATCACCGGAACTTGCAAAATCTGTATTTTCCCCATTATGAAGAACTACCAGTTTGCTTCCTGGCTTAACTTCTGTTTCAGGGGAAATGAACAACTTCGCAATGATATTTCTCTGGGCTGCTCCATCACTAACAGGTGTCGTGTCAATGCTTGAATATGACAGTTTACATGGTATATCTTCCTGTACCAGTACTTCCTGCTTCTTTGATATCTTCGTCTCAGGGTCTTTTACATTCTGATATTCATAAATATTGCAGCTATCCAAATACAGCATCTCTACGGCTTTCCTGTGCATATCGAACATTTTATTCATATTCATGTCAGAACTCCAATCTCCTGTATCTGTTAAGCTGCTTCTTATAGTCTCTTAATAATTCACCATATCCTGCAGTCTGGACTGTGCCAAAATTGGTCTGCGTATCACCTGTCTTAACAGAAAGAACAGCCTGTGGTACCCCACCTTCCCCCGGCTGTTCATTTCTGTATATATCCATTGCAATGCGCAATACCGTATTGAACAGTCCTTCCGGTATTTCAGATATATGGCAATAATTCATTATCAATTCATTTGCAGTATCCAGTGCAAATGAGACTGCGAAATCCTTATCCGCAGTCTCTATTCCAAGCAGTTGCTTTAATCTGCTGATCTGCTCATCCATAAACATCATCCAATCTTATGCTTAATTGCCACGATTCTGAGCTGCTTTGACTCATAGACGGGATTCCAGTTTGCAGGATTAGCAAGCTCCGTTCTTAATGGTGTCTCTACATGTGTACGTACAGCACCTGTATAAGCAATTCCTCGTGGATGTAGGATGAATGCCTTTCTATTGATAAGATAATCTACGCCGCCTCCAGTCTGCTTATCACGATCCGTTTCTGTTGCAACATGACCTACCGGATTACCATTACCGTATGCAATCGCTCCATTTCCAAATAGATACGTGGTATATACTCCATCACTTGTGACCGGGCAACCATCATCAACAGTCACACGTCTTCCTTGATAGGTATCGAACTCTACAGATGTTGAATCTCTTTCTGTCTGGATAAGATTGAGCTTCTTTAAATAAGATTTTGTAGCGGAATGCATAGCCACACCTGATAACTGTGCCTGTGCATCCCCAAGAAGCTGACACGCATCAATGAATGGGCTTGCACCAATCATCTTTGCCGCTTCTGTTTTTCCACCTGTCAGATCAAGAATATGGTCTGCCATTCTTGTCTCTGCTGCCTTTGATGGCTCAGACACTTCTGGAATTGTTCCAAACACACCTGTAAGGATAGCAATCAGTTCTTTCTGCGTATCTCTTGCCCAGTATGCTGCGACCAGATCCCCAATCGCTTTTGCAGGATCAGCCCCGGCTAATGCTGCTGCCAGATTGGATGAGCCCCACATCTTCTGTCTTAAAATCGTAGTAGATACATCTTTGTTGGAACCGATCTTAGCAGGTGTCATCTTAACATCTTCCAATGTTGCCTCAGACTCTCCCTGAAGGTCTTCAAAGAATGGCATATTATGCGTTCTTGCTGCTTCACTGGCCAATGTATCAAATTCTGGTGAATTAACCACAATGCCGCTCTGAAAAAAAGCGGATAATTCCATAGTTCTGTTAATTACATACTTGTTAAACAGTTCTGGAACGATTACATCTGAAATTTTTGTAATTGCCATAAAAAACTATCCTCCTTAAATTTCAACTCCTGCTGCCGCTGCCATTACTCTGGCCTGCTCAGGGTTGCTCTTGAACAGTTTTGCCTGTTCCGTCATATTGTAACTTTCTTTGGCGAATGGATTCTTTATAGGTCCTGTGCCGCCACCTGCAGGCTTATAATTTTGTTTGTCTTCCTGTTTGAAGAGGTGCGCCATGTTCATATCTTTCCTGTATGGCTTCAATACATCATCCACTCCGATCGGATTATTTTCCTTATCGAAATTAAACTTATCAATACCACCATGTTTGTAAATCAGATAATCCGGATCCAGTACACCTGACTTAGAAAGCTGTTCCTTTAAAGCATAATTCTTCAAAGTCTTGATATTTTCCTTCTGCTGATTCTTCAAATCATTTTCCAAATTGGTAATCTTGGTCTGGAGCTCTGCATTATCCTGATTTCCTTTCTTCAATTCGCCAATTGTAGTGTTAAGCGTTTTGATCTGTGTTTCCAGATTAGTCTTCTCAGCAGATAAGGTATCGTACTTTCCTTTTCCCACATATTCTCCTGCTGCCAGATTCACAATATTTACCTGTTTTTCTTTATTTTCAGGCTTTTCATTGTGTTCCTTGACTACCTTTGCTACTTGTCCGAACAACTCTTCTCCCAGTACATCTTTTAAAAAATCCATATTTCTCCTTTCCCTGCACTGTTTTTAAACGTGGTGTCTCCACTGCAGCACGCCTTTTAAACGCCTTGCGTATGGCAAATTACCGACCTTTTAAACGCCATGAGGTTTTGGGCATATAAAAAGAACACCTGTCTCCAAGTGTTCTCATTAACATAATTTATTCAGTTGCACCGGTGCAACTATGCTATCAGCACCACATTACTACTTTCTCATCCTGCATCTTATCTGCTTTTACCATATCAAGTAATGCTCTCTTTGCATGCTGCAAATGGTTCATGCACCATTCATATTCCTTAGGGAGCACATAACTTTCAAGTTCTCCTGTGGTAACATTAACAGTTATAAATCCTTTTTCTTTGCTGTCTTCAGGATAAATGTCACATTGTATCATATTATTATTCTTTACGATATTTTTTAATTTTACCATAGAACTCCTGCGCCTCCTTATCATAATTATACTTCTTTGCCGTAATGATGTGTGCTTCCTGTTGGCTCATTCCTTTCTGTATCAGCCCACATTCCATTATCTCATGATTCAATAAAGTCAAGTCATGCTTTTCTGGTTTTCCATCAATCAACCTTCTCCATGATTCAGCCATCATATAATCCGGATCAAAATATTCTTTTTCAGTACCACCAAGTTCATGCTTTTCCATAAAGATATAATTCTTTATTTCCATAATCTTGTCTTTATCTATTCCTGATGCATCTGCTATTCTGTCCACATCAGTAGTCATTTTTCTGACCGAAGCATAATACCGTTCCGCATGCTCCTTTGCTTTATTTCCATATGGGTTTCTTGCACCGCTTATATTCCTTGATACTATTGTACTACTTTCTCCAATATCTACAAGTACGTTACCTGCTTTTTGGTCAAAATCTTCATCTGATTCCTCATAATCTTCCACATCTCCATCAACGAATGTCTTTTTCCATTCAGGATATGTCATATCTGCCGGTACCAAATAAGTATCCCCTTCATCATTTCTGGCGGCTCTCTTACTGTCTTCTATATCATCTTCAAAATACGGCACCGTACATGACCGACAATGCGGGTGCATTGGTGGTGCTGTTACTCCTACTTCATACTGTGCCATAGGAAAATGCTTTCCATCCATTGCCTGACATATTTCAGATGTCCTGGAATCCAGCGTTGCTACAAACTCAAATTCCTGTACGCCAAGCTCCTTATAGCATTTCTGCTGGCTCTTGGCATGTATTGCCGATGCTTCTGTATATACTAACCTTTTTACATTACCCTCTGATACATTCAAACGTTTTGCCAGCTTCTTTACAACATCCTGATAATTTCCTCCTGCAATAACAGCTTGTGTCAGTTCTTTGTTCAGTTCGTTAATAAGTCTGTCTTTGTCTTTCCATATCCTATCTGAAAAATTACTTCCATCCTGCGCCCATGCAGAATTAACAGCAGTCTCAATTCTTCTGGTATCCAGCCGGTTAAAAGCACTTCCTACTCCATAACCTTTCTGTATTTCATATATAGACCTGTAATATCCATCTGTATATATATCCCTGAGTTTATCATCCAATGCGTCATGAAGATTACCATATAGAACTTCACATTCCTGTTGCATCTGTAACTTCATGGCTTCTAATCTACTGATATGTACCTTGGCAGATGCGTTTTTCAATTTTTCATTCCACTGGCCTGTATAGTTTGACAGTTCTCCTTTTTTAATGTATTCCTCAACGTTCCAGTGAAATTCTTCAAGTTCATCTTTACGAAGTAACTCCCTTGCCGAAGAATAACTAATACCGTTATTCTCTGCCAACTTCCCATACCATTTGGCAATCTCCCTATCTATGTTCCTCTCAGCCCTGTAAAACTGCTTCTGAGCAAACTCAGCGTATTCTATCCCTTTTTTATGCGATTGTTCTTCCATTGCTTCCATACGCTTTTTCCAGTAGTCACGCCCCGGCATATTGTCACCTCATCACACATCTTCTACTTCCTGCTGGTCCTTTTGACCTTTCTCTTTACTACTATTGAATGCATCACCGTACATTGCCAGTTCTTCCTTTTTGGCATTCTCCTCTTCTTCTTTTGCAATCTGCTTCATTTCTTCCTCTGCATCTTCCACAAATGGATGGTTTTTGAGTATCGTCTTCTTCGATACGATATCTACGCTGGATGCGCAAATATCTGCTATATCCTTATCACTTCTGATCATATTTCTAGTCCATGTCTGGTCTATTTTATCTGCATTAATTTTAAGATGCTGACATATTGCAGTAATGAACTCTTCCAAGCTGATCCTGAACTCTGTTTCCATTAACCCGGATTTCAGCTCCAGTAGCGTGTACATGAACTTTAGTGCTTCTCCTGAAGCATTTCCATAATTTTCCGGCTGTGGGTCTACACCCTGTCCCTGTTCAAATATCGCCTTTCTGGTCATTTTGAGCATCTTTTCCCGGGCTTCCACCGGGATATCAATTGTCAGTGTGGATACTCCCGGATTCTCTGTATCTTCATCAAGTTTCACAGTCTTATATTTCTTCAAGTCATGAAGAAACTCCTTCAAATCTGCTCCCCCATAACCGCTGAGTACAAAAATAAGCTCCTGAATGTCCTCTAAGTCATCCATGAAGCCACTATATACTTTGTCATAACAATCAATCAGAGGTTTCGTATTCTCCAAATCACTCATCTGCATATCATTATTAAAGAACGGTATAAAAGGAATCCTGCCCCAGTCATGTTTAAAAATATTATCCCCTTCCCTTTGCAGGTCAATGATACAGCGGTCAGTTATTGAGTAATACATCCATGCCGTCTCACTGGATACCTCCTGTGCAAACGAACTACACTCTGTATCTGTCCAAATTTCATAGATAATATAGGTTTTGCCATTGTCCTCTATCTTGTTATAGCTTCTAAGTACTGCTGCCAGTTGGCTTTCCTGGTCATCCGTCCATACTGGTATAATCTGCCTGCTGTCTATGACGCCATATTTAAAATTCCCCTGTTCATCTGTCCAGAAATGCAGCCATGCGATACCACAATTGGAAGCATTCACACATAATTTCTTGCATATTTTGGCATATCTGTTACCCAGTATTTTGGATATCTGCTTATTTGCCTTGGTTGAGCCAGTATCTATCATTGGGGCATATGTGAACATATATGCAGCCTTTTGATTGACCAGTACACCATGAAAGTTATGGGATATTCTATTGTCCGCATTTCTTAGTGGATTCTCTTCTTTTTCCTGCTTACCTTCTTTTCCGTCTGTTTTTTCCCTGAATAAAATATCATTTTTGTTTGTATAGTACCTTTCTCCAATATCTGCCTTTAATACAAATGCTGCATGTCCTGGCATATATTCTTTGATCAGCTTCTTAGCTGCATCTAAATCCATCTCATCACCACCTATTTCAATATGCTGATTGCTTTGTGCAATTTAATCACAGTCATACAGAAGTATCTTAATGCATCCATTGCATGATCTTCCTTTTTGACCGGTTTATCTTCTCCACGCTCCACTGCCTTTATGTCCCATACATAAGAACTGAACTCTCTTATCAGGTTCTCACAATCTTTATAAATCAATATCTTTTTCTGATTGAGGAGTGTTCCAACAAAACGGATTCCATCCAGTACATCATTGTTTGCCTTCTTAACATGAAATCCCTCTTTCTTCAATTGCGCAATAAAAGAAGCAGCACTCGGGTCTACGATTACTGCTTTGGGTTTTATCGTTCCGAGGAATTGCTTTAATTCCCCGGCATATTCTATATCTGTTTTCTGAACATTCTCATCACGTCCAGAATAATACCATTCTCTTATACATATCCATATTCCGGTAACTGTCTTTCTCCACAACAGAAATACTGTCGCATTCTGTGTACCATAGTCGCAACTCACATAATACTCATCTGTCCATGTATATGCTGTCAGGTCATCAATGACATGTTTCTCATTATCGAACATATCATAAATGATTCCTTCTGCCATAGTCCATTTTCCAAGAATATATCTTTTAAAGAATACTCCTGTGTACATGGATCTATATCTTGCTTTTACCTCTTCTGAGAGACTCAGGTTATCATCCATTGTAAAATGCAGATAAAGCATATTCTTTTTCTGCAATTTATCAATCCAGTTTAGTTTGAACCAATGATATGGACCATCCGGGTTACAATTGAACCAGAATTTTGAACCATCGACAGAACATCTGCCGGTTGCCTGATTCACAAATGACTCCGGCATCAGTGCTACTTCATCAAAGAACACACCTGCCAGTGTAATACCCTGTATCAGATCCTGCGATCTCTCATCTTTGCCACCAAATATGTAAAAATAGTTCGTTACATTACCATGGGAAACAACTACCAGATTATCTGCCCTGCTGTCTGTTACTGCATATCCCCTGCTTTTCAGCATTAGTTTCAGCCAGAATAATACATTCCTTCGAAATGACCCTATCGTCTTCCCGCACATTGCAAAATTCTGACCTGAAAATGAGGACATTGCCCACATTACAAAACTGAGTGACATGCTCACTGTCTTACCTGATCTGATAGCCCCATCAGCAATGATGCCATTTTTATCCTTTACAGGTGATGTATCGCACCACCAATTAAGAATCTTCCTTTGCTTTTTAGAGAATGGTTCAAAATGAAAATACTGTTTAATCCTCTTCATCTGACCAGTCCCCTGCCGCCGATGCATTTAATGCATCTAAGAATCCATCATCTGCTGCCTCGTCTCCATCACCATTCATGACTTTAGCCTTTAGAAGGGCAATCTTAGCTTTCTGCTCTTCAGTTGCCATATTCATATGTTCTGTGAGCCATTCCAGGGCTTTCATCCTATCTGCAAGTTTTATGGAAGCACCATCACGCCCGACTTTAACCTCAGATATTATAGTTCCATCTAACTGACCACTATCTTTGAATCTCGCCACATTAACGATTTTGGTCAATGTTGTCTTCTTACCTGTCTTTTCGTCCGTAACCTGTACAGGACCATACATAGACATGACAGGAACCTCTTCTGTTCCAAATTCCATATAATCAGTTATATCTGCAAAAGCAATATCTATATACTTCTGGAAGATATCATCCTCCGAAAAAAACTCCCTGTTCTGATGGGCCTGTTTCAATCGTTGGATTTCTGATTTAATGTTAGCATTTGTTAGCATTCTTGAAGCGTTTACGATTGATGTTTTATAATTACAGTCATATGCTTTTTGATACGCTTTCGCAGCATTAAAACATTGTACATAATATATACAGAAAAGCCTTTGTTTATCAGTCAATTCGGCATTTTCCAATGTCTCATCCAGTAGCTCTTGCAGCTCCCTGTCATGTTTCTTATATTGGTTGTCTTTTTTTAAGCGAGCGTTCGCTTTTTTCTGTACCGAACGTTCGCTTGAATTTCCATCCCAATCATATGTGCTCTTCCATCGTCTGACAGTACCATCCGGTACACCTAATTCCCTAGCAATATCTACTAATTTTTTCCCTGCTTTATATAACTTTTTCGCTTCATCTATTTTTTCATTCTTTGGCAAAGTCACCACCTCTCACACAAGTGTAAATAAAAAGCACCATGACTGCTGCCATGATGCTTTTCCAGTAATAGGAGTTTCGTATGGAAATGATCTGTTTATCTTTTTCGCTTTCCGACATTATAACAATATCACACATTACTACTGCGTTTCAATGCGGATTACTGCCATTTACTGCTTTTTACTGACTTTTTTATATTATTTTCTTCTAATTTGTTTTTCGCACTAAAAAAGAGAAGAACTATCTCGTTTCTTCCCTTTTGTTTACATACAGATGCTCTGTTATTTTGTCCCCAGTAACTACTGATTTTGTCCCCAGCTTGTCCCCATTTTCATAAAAAATAGCGTGAAACTACGGTAAATTACGTGAAATTCATTATTTCCGCTAAATCGCATAAATGCCTTATTTTCAAGCCATTTCCTACAGTTCGTAAGGAGTTGTCTGGTAAACATAATAATTGAGCCAATTGGTATAGAGGTTATTACTATGTGATCTCCACTGCAGATCGGGTTTCCGGGTTGGATCATCATTGGGATAATAATTTCTTGGGATATGAATAGGTAATCCCTTATCCAGGTCTCTATGATATTCTTTATCCAAAGTATAACGGTCATACTCAGGATGTCCGTTTACAAATATCTTCTTTCCCTCTTCGGCGTATGCAAGGAATACACCTGCTTCTTCTGACTCTGCAAGTACTGTGATCGCATCACATTTATGAATCTCTGAAGCCGGTGTCTCTGTATGCCTGCTGTGTGGCGCAAGGAAATAGTCATCAAAGCCACGAACAAGCGGTATCTTTCTGTTCTGCACTTTATGGGAATACAATCCGAACAGTTTCTCCGGAAGCAGTCGCTTCTGGATTCCATAATAGTGATAGAATCCTGCCTGGGCTCCCCAACAGATATGCAGGGTAGAAGTAACATTCTGTTCTGCCCAGTCCATGATCTTGCAGACTTCATCCCAGTAATCCACTTCTTCAAAGGTAATATCCTCTACAGGCGCACCTGTAATAATCAGACCATCGAATCGTTTCTCTTTAATTTCATCGAAAGTGGTATAGAAACGGTTGAGATGATTGGCTGATGTATTCAAAGATACATGGCTTGTTACCATGAGGAAAGTTACATCTACCTGTAATGGCGTATTGGACAAAGCGCGCAGCAATTGCAGCTCCGTGTCCTGTTTTACAGGCATCAGATTCAGGATGCACACCTGTAATGGACGAATATCCTGATGGGAAGCTCTGTTCTCGTCCATGACAAATATATTCTCATATTCCAGTATTTCTTTTGCCGGTAACTCACTTTGTATCTTAATAGGCATTTCTGCGTCCTCCTTATGGTGTCATTCCTAAATATTGTTCCATGAATTCTTCTTCTGTTATGATAGGAACAGACAATTCTTTTGCTTTCTTGTTCTTAGAAGAATTGGAAGTGATATCATTATTGATCAGGCAAACGGTCTTGGACGTTACACTTCCTGTTACTTTGCCGCCCTTTCTCTCTATCAGATCTTTCAATTCATTTCTGCTTCCGAAGTGCTCCAGACTTCCTGTTACGACAAATGCCTGTCCTGTCAGTGTCTGCTCACTTTCATTTATTTCTTCTTTTTCAATGGATATCTCCGCCAGAAGATCATCCAGCTTCTGGTTGTTATCCTCCTGCTCAAAATACTGGGCAAAAGCCCTTCCTATCACTTCTCCAATTCCATCAATCTCGCTCAGTTCTTCTACTTTTGCTTTGCGCATGGCATCCAGATCATAGGAATAGTGTCTACATATCATCTTCGCATTGGCAAGTCCAATATTGGCTATTCCCAGACTGTAAATCAGTTTGGGCAATGTTACATTTCTCGCCTGTTCAATACTGTTCATCAGATTCTGATAGGACTTCTCCCCGAATCCTTCCATCTCAACAATCTCGGCCTTATGGTCAGATAAATGGAATATGTCACTGTATTCATGAATAAAACCTTTTGCAATGAATTTCTCCAATGTAGCTTCTGATAAACCATCTATGTTCATGGCATCTCTGCTGACGAATAATGAGAACGACTTTATTTTCTTAGCCACACAATCTGGATTGATACAATACAGAGACTGCACATCATTGATTGCCCTGATCTGGGTTGCACCTCCACACACCGGACAGACTGCTGGAATCTCTACATTATCACTTCCAGTCAGATTCTCCGCAATCTGGGGAATAATCATATTTGCCTTATAGACTGTTATCTTATCGCCGATTCCAAGCTTCAGGGCATGCATGATACTGATATTGTGAACTGAGGCACGGCTTACTGTCGTTCCTTCCAGCTCTACCGGTTCAAAAATAGCCACCGGATTAATCAGACCCGTTCTACTTGGACTCCACTCGATTTCCTTTAACGTGGTTTCTCTGATTTCATCAGCCCATTTAAAGGCTATGGAATCTCTTGGAAACTTCGCCGTTCTTCCTAAAGAACGTCCATATTCTATATCATCATAAAGAAGAACCAGACCATCTGATGGAATATCATAATCAACTATCTTCTTTTCATAGCCTTCGATAGCTGCCATTATAGTGTCTGCACTGACTCTCACATACTCAACTACATCAAATCCCTGCTGTTTCAGGAAACGGAACTGTTCTTCTCTGGAATTGGAGAAATCCACACCTTCTGCCTTTACCAGGGAAAAGGCATAGAATCTTACATTTCTCTTCGCAGTGATTTCATTGTTAAGCTGTCTTACTGAACCTGAACACAGATTTCTCGGATTCTTGTATTTGGCATCTACATCTTCTATTTCTTCATTGATTTTCTCAAAATCAGAATACGTAATGATAGCTTCACCTCGTAAAATCAATTCGCCTTGATACTGGATACGAAGTGGAATATTCTTGAACACTTTGGCATTATTGGTAATGACTTCTCCAATTTCACCATTTCCTCTGGTAACTGCTTTGAACAATGTACCATCACGATATGTTAAAACGATGGTAAGTCCATCCAGCTTCCAGCTAAGTAACCCTTCTTTGTCCTTGAGCCAGCTGCGAAGCTCCTCTCTGTCCTTTGTCTTGCCAAGAGACAGCATGGGGCTTTCGTGTGCTTCCTTAGGCAGTTCATCTACTGCTTCATAGCCAACACTTATGGTAGGACTGCCTGTTAAGACCATCCCTGTCCCCTGCTCCAGATCAGACAATTCATCATAGAGCTTATCATATTCATAATTACTCATGATTTCTTTATCCTGAGCATAATAAGCCCTGGAAGCTTCCCGCAGTATTTCTATCAGTTCTTTCATTCGCTGAATCTTCTGATCCATAATTTTACCATGCCTTTCAATAACCTGCAAACTTATACTATTCTTCCCTATCCAAGGATCATGCCGCAGACGATACCTGCAATGATTCCCATTACATATAATACGCCTGTGATGATTATATTTTCCTTTACATGATGGTTGACTTTATACAGAACCAGTAATCCAACACCGGCATTTACGAAGAGTCCTGTCATCATCATTCCTGCTCCCATCATTCCCTGTACATACAGATTGGTAATCAGGACAGATGCAGAACAGTTGGGAATCAGACCTATCAAGCCAGACAGAATATGCCCCCATACCGGGTGATTCCATAAAGCAGCGGCATATGCTGTATTTTCTGTATACTCAAAGAATATATTTAATACAACAGATACACCAAAAATTAAAATAACAATATTTATTGTATGTTTCAATGCCGATAAAATAATATTATTCTCATGGTCACAGTCGCAATGCTCCTGCTCACAGAAATCATGAATATGGTTTGCTTCTATCTTAGGGTGTCTCTTATAGACCAGATCAACCAGATATCCACAAATAACACCTGCTATGCATTTCATAATAAGAATCTTACCTATCATAGCCGGCTGAATGGCTGCTGATATCAGTATAGGCAGCATTTCATCAGAGGTTGCCATAAAAATGGCAATCAGTGTACCAAGTGTAATACTGTGTGCTGCATAGAAGCTTGCCGCTGCACCTGAGAATCCACACTGTGGAATAATACCGACCAAACCGCCTATCAATGGACCTAACTTGCCGGATACTGTAATCATCCCCAGTGTCTTATCCTTTGCCTTATGCTCCAGCCATTCCATTAATATATATGTAACTAATAAAATAGGAATCAGTACAATACTGTCCAAAAAAGCATGCTCTATTGCATGTAACATATGTAACCTAGCCTTTCTAACGATTGTGGTATGAATCACTCATACCACACAATTCATACAATTGTTTCTTTTCCTCAGAAGTCAGCTCACGATACTGATTGCTTGCAAGACTTCCAAGTTCAATATTTAATACTCTGATTCGACGTAGTGAAACTACTTCATAACCAAAGTACTGACACATTCGACGAATCTGACGATTCAATCCCTGCGTCAGAGTAATATGAAAAGTATATTTGCCCTTTGCCACAACTTCACAGGGTCTTGTCGTTCTGTCAAGTTCTTTCAGATAAACACCCGCAGACATTCTATCCAGGAAATCCTGTGTGACCGGTTTATTTACCTTGACTATATACTCTTTCTCATGTTTTTCTGATCCTTTCATCATCTTCTGAATCAGATCGCCATCATTGGTCATGATAAGCAGTCCTTCTGAATCCCTGTCAAGTCTTCCTGCATAGGTCAGGCGGACAGGATATTTCAGTGCCTGATGAATCGTCCTGGCAGCATGGACATCCTTCTCTGTACAGGTAACACCTAATGGTTTATTGTAAGCCAATATGATTTTCGTCTCTATAGGCTTCACAGCTTTACCATTTACTTCCACCAGATCCCGGTCACTGACCTGCATACCGCTTACCGCAGGCGTATGATTGACCATGACCCTGCCCTGGTCAATATAACGGTCAGCCTCTCTTCTGGAACACACTCCACATTCTGCCAGATATTTATTCAATCTTGTCATAGATATTCCTTTAGTTTTTCAATACATTTTTCTTCAAAATCCATCAGTTCTTTCGCAACCTCCATGGTCATACTGCCAGCATTATCATGATGGTTCATGGATTTGCACATGCTGAGGATTCCACGGTTATTTCCCTGTATCATCAATTCTGCGATTCTGCTTGTGCTGTTATTCAACATGGTATTCATATTGATTGCACCTGAAAGCATCATATCCTCTACTGCACTGGGATGATAGACATCCTTGCTTTCTCTGGTAAGCATATCTACTGCCTTATTATGCAGCTTTGAAAAAGACAGATTTTCCCTCGATAATTCATAGGAAAGCTTATCATTACATACTTTATCCGAAATGGCTTCTATTGCTTTCACTGCCATTCGGGTATTCTTCTGTACTTCTTTGAGAATTTCTGTATCATCCTTATTCATGACTGCCTCCTGTCTGCATTTTGCGTATTCTATTGTCAGTCATAGGATGTCCTTATTTCTACATTTCTATTCTTCTGTTAAAACTTCTGTTGGCTGAGTTTCTTCAGACAACACTTCTTCTATCGGATATTCTGGCTCCCGATATTCTGGCTCCACATTCGCTGGCTCTGTCTGTTCAATCTCTGCTGCCATAATCTCAGGCTGTGAAGGTATTTCTTCCTGATTCTCTGCCATCTCAAATGGATATCTCACACCCCATTTGCTGCGAAGCTCATCCATCATTTTCATGATGCGCAAAGTCTCACTATGTGGCATTTCCCAGCATTCTGTTGCATTTTTATCCAAAGCATCCAGACAGGATGCAATTTCATACTCATATCCTGTAATCTGCGCCGGTGCTTTCACTTCCTTGAGTACTTTACGATTCTTGTCATATACTGTCACTGATTCGTAATTATTAATGTTCTCAATCTCTATGTAACCGTTCGTTCCGTATATAATACCTCTACGATTACTATATCCAAGCATCGTACTGTTAAGAACTGCCATTTTACCATCTCTGTATGTCAATGTAATACTGTTAGACGCATCTACCCCTGATGGTGTCAGTATGCAGCTGGAATCCACCTTGACCACATCTGTTCCAAACATCATGGATGCGAAATTAAGTGTATATACACCTACATCCAGTAAAGCTCCTCCTGCAAGGGATGGCTCTGTCAGTCTTGGTACATCTACAATATGATACCCCAGATTACAGGTCAGCATAGAAGGCTGTCCGATCATTCCTGATGCCAGCAAGCCTTTTATCGTAGTCAGCATAGGCATATATCTTGTCCACATTGCTTCGGCAACAAAGACATGCTTCTCTTCTGCAAGCCTGAATATCTCCTCTGCCTGTTCGGCATTCGCTGTAAATGCCTTCTCACACAGTACCGGAAATCCATTTTCTATGCACAGCTTCATATTGGCATAGTGCTCTGAATGGGGCGTAGCAATATATACTAAATCAATTCTGTTGTCTGCCATCATTTCTTCATATGAACCGTATGCTCTCTTGACTCCAAATTCTTTGGCAAAAGCCTGGGCTCTGTCCATATCTCTGGATGCGACCGCATAACATTTCACATTTTTCATGCGCTTTATGGTACGTGCCATTATCTTTGCGATATTACCGGTTCCCATAATTGCTATCTTCTTCTGATTAAACATAACATCCCTCCAAAACTGAGAAATATACAGGTTTAAAAGCCCATGTAACCGTGAGGCCACATGGGTTTTCTATCGACACTCTATTCTATTATATATGATTCAGACATGATTTCAACTAAATTTATTCAAAAAACTCTGCTTTCACATATCCTGTCTGACCATTATATTCGATCTTGAGCCACTCTCCCTGGTCTTCCAGTACGTTGAAAGTAGCTTCTCCCTGAGCAACGCCTATCTTATCAGCATCCTGACTGGCTGCATTTCTGACATTGACATTAGTCTTGGCTTTCACAGTCTTAACAACGGTTTCTGTTGTGGCAGCTGCTGTATCTGTATTATCTGATACTACTTCCAGATAATCACTCTTGATATAAGCTTCCTTACCTTCATAGATAACCTTGCTCCAACCATTATTCTTCTCTTCTGTACGGGTAAGGATATCTCCCTGCTGTGCCTTGCCGATCTTATCTGCAACTTCACTGTCAGAAGATCTGACATTAACAGTATCTGTAGCACGTACCTGCTGATTTACTGTCTGTATCTGCGGCTGCTCCTCTACAGATGCAGTCTCTGTGGTAGTCTCCTGTGCGGCTTCTGTTGTATGCTGTTCTGCCTGAGTCTGTTCCTGGGATTCCTGTTCCAGCTGAGCCAGTGCAACACCTACAGAGGTCTTAATCTCATTAGGGAACTCTGCAAGGAATGTATTGAGCTGCTCATCCTCAGCAATTGCTTCCTTATACTCTACATCAACCTTATTATATAAATCTACCACATCATCCTGACTTGTTACCAGTTTCAATGCAGCAGTCACACTTTCTTCCATATCTCCATCTATCTGAAGAGAACCTGCATCATTTATATATACATACCAGGCATTCAATCCCGGCGCCATTGTATCAATGTCCTTAAATTTCACATCATAACATACATATAAATAGTAAGTATTGGGATCAATGCCATCCTTGGTGTAACAGGTCAGATTATTATAACACTCTATATACTCACTCTTCTTCTGATATGTAATGATCTCTTTATCATTGGTATAGTCCTTCAATGCCTTGACAGTATCCATATCACCTTCTGCCAGTGCAGTATAGAAAGACTGAACCAGTTCATTCACTGCCGGGTACTTGTTCTCTTCCAGTGGCTCATTTAACACAGCAGAAGAAACGGTTCCTTCTGTTGTCTCCTCTGATAAGGATGCAACCGCTTCTGTGTCTTTTCCATTCTTGGAATGTACCAGGGAAATGATCGTTGCAATCACAATAATCAACGCAATAACCGGAAGTACGATCTTTGCTGCAGAAACTAATACAATTCTGGTGTTCTTACGATTCAGAACATTGGTCAGCTTATCTTTCAGCTCATTGACATCAATTCTGTTCTCTGTTTTGGCTGCCTTGCTGATCTTCTCAGGCTGTGCCTTTACTTCTGCCACCTTTGGTTCAGCTACAGTTTCTTTTTCTACCTCTTTGGTATTTTCAACATTCTGTTTCTTTACCTGTTCGGCTTCTACTGTACGTCTCGTGCCAGTCTGTTTATTCTGATTCTTCTTATTATAATTATTATTTTTATAATTATTTCTGTTGTTATTCTTGTTATTATTTTGGTTATTATTGTTGCTCATTTCTTACTCCAATCTGTTATCGTGAATCACCAGATCAATTACAGGATCTCTTCCCACACGGATTTCCAAATCGTACCCTTGTAAACAATTCACTAACATACAAAATGCACCCGACAGGAATCGAACCTGCATTAAAGGCGTCGGAGGCCTCCGTTCTATCCATTA
>ERZ773235.517-NODE-517-length-49788-cov-4.406249_pt1 | contig 49788 bp, 43 predicted proteins | sample MGYA00580522_ERZ773235 | MGnify/ENA primary metagenome ERZ773235 (study PRJEB29015, sample SAMEA2737797) | human gut metagenome | biome: human gut; feature: human-associated habitat; material: faeces | place: China | collected 2012 ...
TTGGGGCGAAAGACCCGCTGAGCGCCGCAGCCGATTTATTCAGAGGTTCCCTAGGCAAAATCGAATATGCCTGCATTCGCTCCGGCGGGTCCGTCCTGCCGGAGCGATATTTTTGGGCAAAAACGCCGGGATATGCGCCGGGGCGGCCGGGAAACCGTCAAAATAACAGTAGATTTTTTCTGCGAATTATTGTATGATATTGCTTTGGAAAGAATACTGACGGGAGGGGAACCATATGCCCGGAATCAAATATATCACCCGCGTGCTGCGCGGCGTCCGCTTTGAAAAGCTGAACTACGTCATGGGCGTTGTCAAGCAGAAGAGCGGCCACAGCAAGGCGCGCACATTCTGCGACATTCTCTGGTGCGCGGCGCGCTACGGCGCAGGGTACTATGACTATGTGATGTTCGGCTTCTATGCCATGAACGGCAGGCAGCGCGACACCTATCTGACGCGCGTGCGCAATAAAAAGGTCTGCGAGCTGATGAATCAGCCCGGCTATGGTGATGAGTTCGATGATAAGCTCCGCTTCAATGTCCGCTTTGCCGATTTCCTCGGCCGCCGGACGCTGAATGCCGCCGCGGCAACGCCGGATGAGCTGTCCGCATTCCTGCAGGGGCTCGACTGCTTCTTCGCCAAGCCGAGCCGCGGCACCTGCGGCAACGGCATCGAGAAGCTCCGCACGGCAGACTGGCCGGATGCGGAGAAGCTGCTGGCCTATCTGAAGGAAAAGGGCCTCGACGTGCTGGAGGAGCCGCTTGCGCAGCATCCGGATATGGCGAAGCTGCACCCGCAATCCGTCAACACCATGCGCATCGTCACGGACCGTGTCGGCGACACCGTACACATTGCCTATATCGTGGTGAAGATCGGCAGGGGAGACGGCTTCTGCGACAACTCCGGGCAGGGCGGCGTCATCTGTCGCGTGGACGAGAAGACCGGTAAGATCTGCTCCGTCGCAACGGACGATTATTTCAACGTCTACGAGACGCATCCGGACACCGGCATTCGCTTCGAGGGCTATCAGCTCCCGATGGTGCAGGAGGCCGTGGACTTTGCGAAGAAGGCTGCGCTCGTTGTGCCGCAGATCTGCCACGTCGGCTGGGACGTGGCGATCACGCCGGACGGCCCCGTGCTCATCGAGGGCAACGATTACCCCGGAACGGATCTGTGCCAGCTTGCGCCGCACTATCCGGAGAAGCAGGGCCTCTGGCCGTATTACAAGGAAATTCTGAATATCAAATAAATAGGGAGCATTCGTCATGGAACAAGAGCTGCACCCCAATGCGGGGAAAAACGACATCATTGAGGTCGACGGCGTGCGCTATCAGCGCCTGCCCATCAAGACCCACCTGATCACGGATAAGGACAACATCCTTGACGTGGCCGAGAAGTACGGCAAGCCCGTGCTGTCCAAGCCCGGCGACGTGCTGTTCATCTCGGAAAAGTGCGTGGCCTGCACGCAGCGCCGCGCCATTCCGCTTGCGGACATCAAGCCGCGCAAGCTGGCCTATAAGCTCAGCGCCCATGTCACCAAGACGCCGCACGGCATCGGCCTCGGCATGCCCGAGACGATGGAAATGGCCCTGCGTGAGGTCGGCTCGCTGCGCATCCTGTTTGCGGCCGCCATCTCTGTCATCGGCAAGAAGATTTTCCGCAAGAAGGGCTGGTTCTACGCCGTGGCCGGTTACCGCGCCCGCTCCATCGACGGCCCGTGCCACAACACGATCCCGCCGTACAACCACTATGTCGTCCTCGGTCCGCTGAAGCCGGATCAGGTCGCAAAGGACATTGCTGCGCGCGTCGGCTATGACGTCGCCATCGTCGATATCAACGACCTCGAGGGCCAGATCCTCGGCGCTTCCTCCAAGGCCGTGAACAAGAAGCTCTATGCCCGCATTCTGAAGGACAATCCGCTCGGTCAGGACGACCAGCAGACCCCGATGGGCATCATCCGCCGCGTGGACTGATCTCCCACCTGCACGAAAAACAGCTCCGGCACATAGGCTGTGTCGGAGCTGAAATTATGCGTGCGGAGGGGATCGGAATGGACTTTTCCCGGGAAAGGGCGCTGGCCTATGCGCACCGCTGGGCCTTTGGGCGGAATCCGGAGTATCTCGCCTTTGACCGGCTCGGCGGCGACTGCACGAGCTTCGTTTCGCAGTGCCTGCTGGCAGGCGGCGCGCCGGAGGACCCGACGCCGCTGTGGGGCTGGTATTACCGCTCCGGGAACGACAAGGCGCCTGCCTGGAGCGGCGTCGAGCCGTTCTGGCGCTTTTTCACGCGCTCCGACCGCGAAGACGGCCTGCGCGGCGTAGAATGCGGCCCCGAAGATCTGCAGCCGGGCGATGTCATCCAGCTCAGCTTCGATGGGCGGCGTTATGCGCACTGCCTGCTCGTTGTGGGAACGGGGCGGCAAATTCTCGTCTGCGCCCACGATGAGGACAGCGATTTCCGCCCATTATCCACCTATGAACGGCAGAAGACCCGCTTCCTTCACTGGATGCCGCCGTCCAGCAGCGCCTTGCCGAGCGCCTCCGGCGAGTGATAGATCGTCTGCGCCCCGGCTGCGCGCAGTTCGGCCTCCGTGCGGAAGCCCCAGCCGACCGTGGCGCAGGGGAGACCGGAATTCCTCGCAGTCTGCAGATCGACCTCGGAGTCGCCGAGATAGATCGCATCGTCCGCCGTGCTGCCGAGCCGCTGCAGTGCCGCGAGGACCATATCCGGCGCAGGCTTTTTGGAACAGGCAGGGGATTCGCCGACCGCAACGTCGATGATGCCGTCAAAATACAGCGTGCGGATGAGCTGCACGGCCGGATCGGCCTTGTTTGAGACGATGGCCATGCGGAAGCCCGCCTGCTGCAGGCGCTGCAGCAGCTCCGGAATGCCGGGATAGGGGACGGTCTTGTTGTGATAGTTTTCGCAGTAGTGCGCCTTCATGCACGCCAGCGCACGCTCGATCTCGACCTCGGAGCTGCCCTGCGGTACGGCGCGGGTCAGCAGCATTTTCAGACCATTTCCGACAAACCGCCGGACCTCCTCCAGCGAGCGCTCCGGATAGCCATAGGTCCGCAGCGCAAAATTCGTGCTGTCGCGCAGGTCCTCCAGCGTGTTCAGCAGCGTGCCGTCGAGGTCAAATAACAGGGTCTTTCTCATGATGTGTCTCCTTTGGAGCCGGACGCGAGAGGGGATTGGCCTCTGCAGCGATCTTCAGCTCGGTATTTTCGATGTGGGTGTAAATCTCCGTCGTGTTCAGGTGCTCATGGCCGAGCACCTCCTGCACCGTTCTGAGGTCCACACCGTTTGCGACCATCAGCGTGGCCGCAGTGTGGCGCAGCTTGTGCGCGGAGTATTGCTCCGGGTCCAGCCCGGCCGCCAGCATGTGCTTTTTGACCAGACGGTGCACAGCTGTCACGCTCAGGCGCTTGTGGTCGCGGGAGCCGAACAGCGCCCGATCGTCATCCAGGACGATTTTGTTGCGTTCGGGAAGGTAGGTGTCCAGCGCCTCACGCGTCGTTTCGCCGAAATAGACGAAGCGCTCCTTGTTTCCTTTGCCTGTTACGCGAATCCGATCGTTGTATACGTCATTTCGATTCAGACCGACCAGCTCCGCGCGGCGGATGCCGCAGTTCAGAAACAGCATCAGGATCGCATAGTCGCGTGCCCGGTTCGGCCCGTCGACCGCAGCGAGCAGGCGGCGGCTTTCCTCGAGCGTCAGATACTTCGGCAGGGCGCGGCGCATACGCGGGTACTCGATGTCCTGCGCGGGATTCTCGTCAAGCAGCTTCGTGCGGGTGGTCAGATATTTGAAAAACGACTTGATGGCCGAAAGCTTCCGCGCGCGTGCCGACGCACCGAGGCCGGAGCCGTCCTGTGTCCTGCGTTCGCGGGCCAGATAGCTCAGGAAGTCGAAGATATCGTTCGTCGTCACGCTTCGCAGAAATTCGACATCGACGTGCCGGACGGAGATCGTCTCCAGATCGGTGTCGATCGGCATTTCGCTGCGCATGAGCACAAGGAACCGCAGGAACATCCGCAGGTCCAGATGATATTCGTCGATGGTCTTGGGCGACTGGCCCTTGATGGTCTCGTGGTACGCCAGAAATTGCCGCAGGATCTCCGGAGTATCCGGATCGATCATAATAACACCTCCAAACAGGCGCCGGGACCGGAAAACCGGCATTCGGCTTTGTACGCCTCTATTATAGCATATCTCTGTCTCAAACGCAACAAAATTTTTATTTTGTTGCGTTCGTTCATTTCAACTGTTCGCGAGAATTCGGGACAACATTCCGGCCGCCTCCGGTTGCTGCCGCTCTCCCTTCCGGCTGCGGGATCGTGCCCGCTGCGGCGTGAGCCTGAGCAATTCCGGAATCCGTTCGACCGGCTATCCGCAAGCTCGCAGGCCTCTCCATGAGCGCCCGATTTGTGCTTGGGGCTTGACGCCCGAACCGCGCTCTGGTATACTATAGCTGCAGACAGCGTATGGCCACCGGGGAATTGGACCCCGGCCGCCCAGCGCGGTCTGACGGGAGGTCTTCGGAAGCAGCAGCTGATTTGCGCCATTCGGGTTGCAGGCTGGCCTGCTCGTGCCGGAGGCCTCCTTCTTTTACAGCGCAGATGCCCCGGCGATGGCCGGACCGGTATCTGCGTTCTTTTTATGCATTTTATACAGGAATTATATTCAATTTTGAGTCTTGTTTTGGCGGGAAATGGTGAATAATCCCCGGATTCCCCTGCCGATTTCTTTCATTTCTCCGTTTCAAGGTTATTTTTATGTTAAATCTTTCCATTCCCTCTTGACAAAAGGACTACTTCCCTGCTAAACTAGGTCAATAGCTAACTGATATTTCGCGCACGCGTAATACACGCGTAATATCAGGAAAAGAAAAAGGGAGGTAACCAAATGAAAGCAAGATTTCAACGCGCGCTGGCGCTCCTGCTGGTGCTGGTACTGACGCTGGGGTGCATCCCGGCCGTATCCGCCGTGCAGCCGGATGAGCCGGTCACCAACCCGGAACCGGCTGAGGAAGCGGCACAGCTTCCGGAGGGCTCCGATCTCGGCGCGATCCTGCAGGGAAACAAGGACGCAGAGCTCGAAGCGCTGCAGCCGGAGACCCCGAAGGACACCGATCTTGTCCGCGTCATCGTGGAGCTCGACGCTCCCGCCCTGACGGAGCAGAGCGGCATGTTCGCAGGAAAGGCTCTGACGGATGCGGGCCGCACAGCACAGCAGAACGCCATTGCGGCACAGGAGCAGGTCGAAGCGAAGATTGCCGAGGCCGCACCGGAGGCTTCCGTGCGCTATTCCTATTCTCTCCTGCTCAACGGTATTGCGCTGGAATGCGCCTATGGCCATATCGCGGAGCTGGAAGCTCTGCCGGGCGTCAAGGCCGTCCATATGGTGCAGACCTATGAGCTCCCTACGGAGCCGAAGGTTACCTCCGGCGGCGGCATGATCGGCGCGCCGACAGCCTGGAATCTCGGCATGGACGGCTCCGGCATGGTCGTCGCCGTGCTGGACACCGGCCTTGACACCGACCACGCGGCCTTTGCCGTCGATCCCAAGTCGCCTGCCGTCGTGCGGGGCGACATCGATGAGATTCTTTCCGCAGACACGCTGCAGGCGCAGCGCCTTGTGCGGGACCTCTCCTCCAGCAGTGTCTACCTGAGCGGCAAGGTCCCCTATGTGTTCGACTATGCCGATCACGACACGGACGTCAACCATCACGGCGGCTCCGACCACGGCACGCACGTTGCCGGTATCGTTGCAGCCAACCCCGCGGACGGCAGCGTCACCGGCGTTGCGCCGCAGGCTCAGCTCATGATCCTGAAGGTCTTCCCGGACGGCAGCACCGGCGCAAACTCCGATGATATCCTTGCCGCGCTGGAAGACTGCGTCACGCTCGGCGTCGACGTCGTGAACCTCTCGCTCGGCTCCCCCGCCGGCTTTACTTACCGCAGCGACCTGCTGAGCACGATGGAGGTCTATGACCGTCTGGCCAAGGCCGGCATCATCGTTGCGGCGGCCGCAGGCAACGAATACTCCGCCGCCTATAAGAACCTGTGGGGCACGGACCTGTCGCTGACGTCCAACCCGGACTACGGCATCGTCGGCTCCCCGAGCTCCTATTCCCAGACCCTGTCCGTGGCGAGCGCCGACAACGTGACCGTCCGCAGCGCCTACTTTGAAGCGGCCGGACGCAAGATCACGTTCACGGATACGGCCACGACGAACAACCCCGAGGGCGGCTTCATCCGCGTGCTCGGCGGCAAGACGCTTGACTATGTCGTCGTGCCAGGCAGCGGCGAGGAGGCGGATTACGCCAACCTGAATGTCAAGGGCAAGGTCGTGCTCGTCAGCCGCGGCGTCACGACGTTTGCAGAAAAGCACGAAATGGCCCACGCCAAGGGTGCGGCAGCCTGCATCGTCTATAACACCGAGGCGGGCATGATCAACATGAGCATCGACTCGTTCCCGATCCCTGCGATCTTTATCTCGCAGGCAGACGGTCAGGCAATGGTCGCAGCCGCCAAGGACGGCGTCGGGACGCTGACCGTTTCCAACTCGACCTATGACGCTCCCTCCGAGACGGGCGGGCAGCCCTCCTCGTTCTCGTCCTGGGGCTCAACGTCCCAGCTGGAGATCACGCCGGACATCATGGCTCCCGGCGGCAACATCTATTCTTCCCGCGACAACAATTCCTATGGTCTGATGTCCGGCACGTCCATGGCGACGCCTCATCTGGCGGGCGCCAGCGCGCTGATGCTGGAGTACCTCCGCACGGCGGGCATCGAGGGCGACGCCATGACGCTGGCCTACGCGCTGATGATGAGCACGGCCGTCCCGGCCAAGGGCAGCAACGGCGTAACGGCGTCCCCGCGCAAGCAGGGCGCAGGTCTTGTAAACCTTGCCTCCGCCATGGCGACGAAGGCCTATCTGCAGGTTGAGGGCAAGGAGCGCCCGAAGCTGGAGCTCGGCGACGATCCCGACAAGACCGGTGAATATCAGATGACGTTCCGTGTGGTGAACTTCGGCACGGAGCCGCTGCAGTACGCCATCACCCCGACCGTCCTGACGGAAAACGCCGAAACGAAGGGCGATTACGGTAACGTACAGGTCTATTTTGCCACGCAGGCCTCGCGCGATATCACGGCGCAGACGACATGGACGACGGACTGCACCAATAACGTCGTGACCGTTCCCGCCAAGGGCACGGCAGATGTGACCGTGACGGTCAAGCTCTCCGACGCACTGCGCAAGGAGCTTACGGACACGTTTGAAAACGGCATTTACATTGAGGGCTACATTACCCTGAAGCAGCAGGCAACGGCCGAGGGCGTCACGGGCTGCGACCTTTCTATCCCCTACCTCGCCTTCTACGGCGACTGGGATCAGGCCCCGGTCATCGACATCGGCTACTACTGGCAGAAGCTGCAGGGCGAGCCGAACTGGGCCAGCCAGTACCTGAACTACGGCGGCAGCATGCTCTCCGGAACGGGCAGCTTCTATGTGTTCGGCGGAAACCCCTATGCGCCGGAGCTGGCCTACTATCCGGAGCACAATACGCTCTCTCCCCTGCGCACGGACGGCTATTATGACAAGGTCGACCTGATCTACACCGCGCTGCTTCGTAATGCAAAGTCACTGACCTATCGCATTACGGACGCCAAGACTGGTGAGACCTATTACCGCAAGACGGTCGACTATGTCGGCAAGTCCGTCTATAACGCGAATTACGACACGATCCTCCCCGCAGGCTCCTTCACCTCGACGGCCATCGACCCGTGGTACGGCGTGGATTCGGCCGGTGAGATGCTGAAGGATGACACGACCGTCATCGTCTCCATTGACGCCGAGCTCGATCACGACGGCTTCACGGCGGCGCAGAACAAAAACGCCCACTGGGAGTTCCCCGTCACCATCGACAATACGCCCCCGCAGATCCTGTCGTCGACCTCCGACGGCGAAACGCTGACGCTCGAGGTCGCGGATTCCCGTTACCTTGCTTATGTGGAGGTCTACGACGTGGAGCACATGAACGTGTTCTCCGAGCCGGTCTTCAGTCAGGGCTACAGCAGCAAGACCCTCGGCGAGACCGCGACGGTCCGCGTGAACGTATCGGGCCTCAACAAGGTCTATGTCTGCCTTGCGGACTACGGACGCAATGAAAAGGTCGTCACGCTCGATGCCAAGACCGGCAAGCTCATCGAATCCTCGCAGTTTGAGTATTTTGAGAACAATGGCGAGATCACCATCACTGGCTACACCGGCTCGGAGCTGGACGTCGTTATCCCGGACGAGATCGGCGGCTACCCCGTCACCGCCATCGCAGAAAAGGCCTTCCAGCTCAACAAGACCGTCCGCAGCTTCACGATTGGCAGCAAGATCCGCTCCATCGGCTCGTGTGCCTTTGCTCGCTGCGCTTCGCTGACAAACATTTACGTTGACCGCGCCAACCCGTACTACCAGTCCATTGACGGCGTGCTCTACAGCGGTGACGGCAAGACGCTCCTGTCGTATCCGACCGCCAAGGCCTACAGCAGCTATCCCGTGGCCAGCGGCACGGAGACCATCGGCGAATATGCCTTCTTCCACAGCAAGGTACAGACGGTCTTCCTGCCGGATACCGTCAGCACCATCGGTGATTATGCCTTCTACTATGCAGGCGAGCTTTCGTCCATCAATTTCCCCACCGCTCTGACGAGCATCGGCGATTCCGCGTTCTTCGCCTGCCAGAGCCTGACGGCGGTGGATATCCCCGCTACGATCACGCAGATCGGACCCTCTGCGTGGGCGGCCTGCACGAGCCTGCCTGCCATCACCGTTGCGGCAGAGAACCCGAACTACACCGCCGTAGACGGCGTGCTCTACACGAAGGATATGACCGTTCTGAAGGTCTATCCCTTCGCCAAGTCCGGCGTCACGTTCACAGTTCCGGACAGCGTCGTGGAACTGGAGGCTTATGCCTTTGCCTACACCGGCATGCAGTCCATTGACGGCTGCGCAAACCTGCGCGCGATCGGCGACAGTGCCTTCTATTCCTGTACTGCGCTCAAGTCCCTGCCGGATGCCCCGAAGCTCGAGACCATCGGCGAGCGTGCCTTCTATTCCTGCAAGGCTCTGACGAGCCTGTCCTTCCCGGACAGCATGCGTTCCATCGGCGAATACGCCTTTGCATGGTGCACCGCCGTCAAGACGTTCGACTCCGGTAACGGTCTGCAGGAAACCGGCAAATACTCCGTCTATTACTGCACCGCGCTGACCACCGTTCGCCTCGGCAGCGGCATGAAGACGATTGGCGAGTATGCGTTCTATAAGTGCAGCAGGCTCGCCAATGTCGACTTCGGCACCTCGGTCCGTGAGATTGGTTCCTGCGCCTTCGGCGGCTGCTCGAAGATCACGGAAATCGTCCTGCCGGACAGCGTGGAGCTGGTCGAATCCGCTGCGTTCAACAGCTGCTCCACGGCGAAAACGCTCGTGCTGAGTCAGAACCTCCGCGAGATCGGTGCACGCGCCTTCATGGGTCTGAAGGGCATCAGCACCCTGACCATTCCGGACAGCGTGCAGAAGATCGGCAACTCCGCCTTTAACGGCCTGTCCAACCTGCTGGAGCTGCACCTGTCCGCCAAAACGCAGGAGTACGGCAGCGGCGTGTTCAGCTCTGCCTCGAAGCTCCCGCGCGTGGAGCTGCCGGAGGGCATGACCGCCGTTCCGGAGGAAATGTTCTCCAGCTGCAATGCGCTGACTGAGGTCATCATCCCCTCTACCGTTACCCGCATCGAAAAGGGTGCGTTCCGCTCTTGCAAGAAGCTCGGCAATACGGAGCTGCCCGCCGGTCTGACCTACATCGGCGAATCGGCATTCTATTATGCCGCCATGACATCCGTGACCCTGCCCGCAGGCGTGACGGAAATTGGCGAGCGCAGCTTCTACAACATCACCGCGCTGACGGAATTCAACTTCAGCGAATCCCTCAAGACCATCGGCGATTTTGCCTTCTATGGCTGCGGAAAGCTGACCCGCATCGTCCTGCCGGATTCCGTGGAGTCCATCGGCACGTCCGCCTTTAACCGCTGCAACTCCCTGCAGGAAGTTGTGTTCGGCAAGGGCCTTGCCTCCATCGGCAGCATGTGCTTTAACTACTGCCACAAGCTCGAGCGCTTTGTCGTGGACGAGGCGAACCCGAACTTCAAGGGCGTGGACGGCGTGCTCTACAACAAGAACGTCGATACGCTGGTCCTCTATCCGCAGGGCCGTCCGGATGCCTCCTTTACCATGCCGGAGACCGTGAAGCACATTGGCCCCTACGGCATCTATGAGCCGCAGCTGCTGCAGGCCGTCACCGTCTCCCCCATCCTTGAGACCATCGATGAGTTCGGCATGGCCGGGATCGCATTGACCGGTGTGGTGAAGCTCCCTGCAACGATCACGAGCATCCATTTTAAGGCCTTCCAGTATGACGACGGCGTCACTGCCTTTGAGCTGCCGGAGAGCTGCGCGGCCTATGCCACGGTCGACGGCGTGCTCTATGACAAGGCTGTCACGCACCTGCTCGTCTACCCGGCCGGCCGCCCGGACGTCAGCTACGAGACACCGGACACTGTCCGCACCGTCGGCAGCTATGCCTTCCACTCCTGCAAGTACCTCGAGAATATCCGCCTGACGGGCGTTGAAAAGCTCGAGGAGCGTGCGTTCTCCACGGCAAAGGCGCTGAAGCATATCGATCTGGCCAATTCCGTCCAGCTTATCGATACCTACGCCTGTGCGAACCTCAGCACGCTGACGTACCTCACCGGCACCGGCGCGCTGCGTGCCATCGGCGCAAACGCCTTCTCCAGCACGGGTCTGGAATTCGTAACTCTGCCCGCCATCGAGCTGCTCGGCCAGTATGCCTTCAGCTTCTGCAAGGACATGAAGCGCTGCGTCATCGGCAGCACGGTGCAGTCGATCTATGCCAGTGCGTTCAACTACTGCAAGGGCATGCATGAGGCATACTTCCTCGGCGACCGTCCGGACAGCGTCGGCGCGAACATCTTTGCCAAGACTGCCAGCGATTTTACCATCTACTATGACGCAGCCAAGGCTGCGACGTGGGCGCCGTCCGGCGAGATCAAGTGGGGCGAATACCCCATCGCCCCGGCCACGTTCCACACCGTGCGCTTCCTCGATGTCGATCACAGCGTCCTGCTGGAGCAGCCCGTTGCCGAAGGTCATGCCGCCATGCTGCCGCCCGAGCCGCAGCGCGAGGAAGCCGCCTTCACCGGCTGGTCCGCCGACACGTCGAACGTGCAGCAGGATATGGATGTTCTGGCCCTGTATGACGGCCTGTCCGACAAGGTGACGGTCAACGTCATCGCCGGAGAGAACGGTACCGTCGATCCGCTCGGCGAGACGGCCTGCTTCTATGACGGCGAGCTGAAGCTCACGATCCAGCCGAACGAGGGCTATCACACCGACCGCGTGCTCGTAAACGGTGAGATCACCGCCTGCGAGGACAACACGCTCACGCTTGAGCACATCCGCAGCAATACGACGGTCACCGTTCTGTTCGCGCGCAACACCTACACCGTCAGCCTTGCAGACGGTCTGACCGGCAATGTCTTTGCCGCGCTGCCCGTGGAATACGGCGAGGATGCCGTTCTGCCGGAGGCCACACCGTGGCACGAGGGCTACCACTTCACCGGCTGGAGCGCCGACGGCAGAAACATCACCGCCGACTGCACCATTACGGCAAATTACGAGCAGAATTCCTACACCGTCCGCTTTGTGGACTATGACGGCACGGAGCTCTCCGTCCAGACCGTCCTGCATGGCGAGGCTGCAGAGCTGCCCGCTTCCCCGGCACGCGAGGGCTACACCTTCGTTGGCTGGAGCGGTGATGTCTCTGCCGTCACCGGCGATATGACCGTCACGGCCCTGTATGCGGTCAAGACCTGCACCGTCTTCTTCACGGATTGGGACGGCACGGTCCTGAAGACGCAGGAGGTCAGCTACGGCGAGGCCGCCGAAGCGCCGCAGGCACCGTCGCGTGAGGGCTACACCTTCACCGGCTGGAGCGGCGACTACACGAACGTCACCGAGAGCCGCATCCTCATGGCGCAGTATGAACGCCTGTCGTTCACGGTCCGCTTCGTGGACCATGACGGCACGGAGCTGTCTTCTCAGTCCGTGTTCTGGGGCGAGGCTGCCGCAGCACCGGAGGCCCCGGCGCGCGAGGGCTACACCTTCACCGGCTGGGATGCCGACTTCTCGAACATCCGCAAGGACCTCACCGTCACAGCGCAGTACCGCTTCGTGCTGAGCTTCGCCGACGTGTCCGAGACGGACTGGTTCTGTGAGGACGTCCGCTGGGCCGTGGAGAACGGCATCTTCCAGGGCGTCGGAAACGGCCTGTTCGCACCGGAGCAGGCACTCACCCGCGGTCAGCTCGTCACGGTCCTGTACCGCATGGTCGGTTCTCCAGAGCCGAAGGCAGAGGCAAACTTCCGCGATGTCGCGGCTGACAGCTACTATGCCAAGGCTGTCGCCTGGGCCAACGAGAACGGCATCGCGCTCGGCATGGGCGACGGGACGTTTGATCCGGATTCCGCCGTCACGCGCGAGCAGATGGTCACGATCTTCTTCCGCTATGCCAAGTTCTGCGGCGTGAAGACCGAGGCCGGAACGCCCGATGCCTTCCGCGATGCTGCCAGCGTCAGCGATTATGCCCGCGAGGCCATGGGCTGGGCCGTGAAGGCCGGGCTCGTCAAGGGCGACGGACAGGATCTCATGCCGAAGGCAACGGCAAGCCGCGCACAGGCTGCCGCTATCCTGCATCGCTTCGCGGCTGTCGTGGAGAAATAAACGTGGCATTTCCCGCAAGCATATGATATAATGGGCGCATAAACACATAGAGAGCCCCCGGCATGGCCCTGCTGTGCCGGGGGCGCTTCCAAGAAAGGAGAATGCATCATGAAGCAGATCGTTTTACGCTCCCCTGTAGTGCTGTATGAGACCGTCGAGGCCCTGTATCAGCATGTAAACGGCCTGTCCGTCGAGGGGCGCAAGCGGGATCTGCTCCAGAAATTCGGTTCCAAGCTCACCCGCACGGAGCGGGAGCAGATCGAGCAGAGCTGCGCACTTGCCGCGAAGGTGGCAGAGGCAGCCTGCACCGGACTGGAGGACGGCCCGGCTCTGGAGACGTTCTTCCGCAAGTGGGAGACGGAGAGCAAGTGGCAGAATACCTGCCTTGCCAAGCTGATGATCTTCAGCTTCCTCGATATCCGCACGACCGATCTGGAGCAGTCGCTGCAGCGCACCCGGCAGTCCGCCGAGGAGCGGCTGAACGGCTCCTATCTCCTGCGGGACATCAATTCCGGCGGCATCAGCTTCTATGCGGCGGAGCCGGGGCAAACGATCCCGCCGCTGTCCGAGCAGCTGGACGGCCTGATGATCGAGGAGCAGTACCGCTGGCGGCTTTATAAGCTGCTGACGAACTATTCTGCGATGTTTGACGAGCTTTCCGCCCTTCTGCGCCCTGCCGCGCAGCGGGTGCAGGACGTTCTGCCGCGGATCCTGCCGCAGCTGCAGCCGGTCTATGACCACTGGGAGCAATATTTTTCCTGCCATGCCTTTTCGGAGCTGCTGGAGCGATTTACGAACCAGAGCATGCAGCTGGCCGAAATGGACACCTATATCAACCTCAGCCTCGTGGCAGGCGGCGACATGATCTATACCTATGACGAGCTGGCGTGCAGTGACTGCCGTCAGGTCTACCTCGGCGTGCTGCTGCACGAGAATTTCCGCGTTGACCGCCTGAAGATGACGGACGACGGCATCTGCAGTCTGCTCAAACTCGTCGCGGACCGGAGCAAGTTCGAGCTGCTGCGCCGCTGCGCGCGTCAGCCGTCCTACTGCCAGCAGCTTTCCCGGGAAATGGGACTGACGACCGCTACCATCTCGCGCCACATGAGCCTGCTGCTTGAAGCAGGCCTCGTCCGCGCCCGCAAGGGCGAGAGCCGCATTTACTACACCATCGACCGTGAGGCCGTGGCCGCCCTCTGCGACGCCGTATATACGACGCTCCTGCCGGAGCAGCTTCACTGACAGGGTGATCTTTTTGCCGGCTTTTGGACAATCGTAAGAATTTCCCTATTGCGGCTTTTTGAAAAATACGGTAAAATAGGGTCGATAATTCGTGCCGCGTCAGCGGCAGACTGGTGGTAATCATATGAGTGAAACCAAGAAAAATGCAGTGAAGCGCATCGGCGTGCTCACGAGCGGCGGCGACGCCCCCGGCATGAACGCAGCCGTTCGTTCCGTTGTCCGTGCCGCCGTGTACCGCGGCATCGAGGTCGTAGGCATCCGCCGCGGCTGGAACGGCCTGATCAACGGCGACATTGTCCGTCTGGACGAGCGCAGCGTGGCACATATCATCGACCGCGGCGGCACGATCCTCTACACCGCCCGCAGCGAGGAATTCCGCACGGAGGAGGGCCAGAAGAAGGCCGTCAGCACCTGCAAGCTCCTCGGGCTGGACGGCATTGTCGCCATCGGCGGCGACGGCACGTTCCGCGGCGCGCTGGCCCTGTCGAAATACGGCATCTCCGTCGTCGGCCTCCCCGGCACGATCGACAACGACATCGCCTGCACGGATTACTGCATCGGCTTTGACACGGCGGCCAACACGGCCATTGAGTGCATCGATAAGCTGCGCGACACCATGCAATCGCACGAGCGCTGCTCCGTCGTGGAGGTCATGGGCCGCAACGCCGGTCATCTGGCGCTGTATGTCGGCCTTGCCGTCGGCGCGACGGCCGTCCTCGTGCCGGAGAGCAAGGAGAGCTTCGACACCGAGATCATCGAAAAGATCCGCAATGCCCGTCTGAACGGCTTCACGCACTATATGGTCGTCGTTGCGGAGGGCGCAGGCAGTGCCTTCGACGTCGCCAACCGCATCCGCGATGAGATCGCGCTCGATCCGCGCGTGACCGTCCTCGGCCATGTGCAGCGCGGTGGTTCCCCCACGGCCCGCGACCGCGTTATGGCAACGCGTATGGGCTATCGCGCCGTGGAGATCCTTGCGGCGGGCAGCACGAACCGCATCGTCGGCGTACATCAGGGCAAGATCTTCGACATCGACATCGACGAGGCGCTCAGCATGAACAAGGGCCTCGATATGGAAGAATGGGCCGTTCTGGAAGCCATGACGGGCCTTTAAACCGACTGTTGGAAAAGCCTTTCGGCTTTTCCAACAAAAAGATTTCAGTCCGCTGCGCGCACGAATCGCCCGCCAAAAGCGGGCGATTCGCACACTAACGGACTGATTTGTATTTTCTCCGACGTACACGCCGCCGGAGAAAAGGATCCTATTGGATTCGCCGCCTGCGGGCGGCGAACTCTGCGAGGCTTTTCAGGGCGCATGATGCGCCCTGATTTTTCGTGTCAGAGCTTTTTGCGGAACTGGATGAGCTTGCGCTGCATGCCCTGCGCTTCATAAAAGGCCAGTGCCGACGTATTGCGGCTGTCACAGGCCAGCTGCAGGTCCGTACAGCCCAGCGCGCGGCCACGGCGGCACAGCTCCTCGAACATGGCATGTGCGATGCCCTGCCTGCGGCACGGGCCGTCGACACACAGCGCGTCGAGCATCATCACGCGGCGCGGCAGGATCGACGCGCCGTCAAAATCCCGCACGGCAAAGGCGGCATAGGCCACGATGTGCTCCCCGCGGCAGGCCACCACGAGCTGATCCCGCTCCACCATCTCGCGGAATTCCTCACAGGAGATGGGATGCTTGACGGAGCGATAGAGATCGGGGTGCAGCGAGACGTGCAGCTCGTGCACCTGCCGGGCCAGCCGGTTCACATGCTCAAAGTCGGGCTCCGCCGCAGTGCGAAACGTCAGCATGCAAGAACAGCCTTGTGGAAGACCTTCTTGCCCTTGCGGAGCTTGACGCCGTTCTTGAGCTGCTCGGCCGTGAAGACAACGTCGATGGATGCAACCTTCTCGTCATCAGCGAACACGCCGCCCTGCTGGACGAGACGGCGCGCCTCGGACTTCGTGGGCGCGAGCTTGCAGGCAAGCATCAGGTCCAGAATGCCGATCCTGCCATCCGTCAGCTGGCTTTCCGTCAGCTCCGTTGTCGGCATATCGGCATCGTTCGCGCCGCTGAGGAACAGAGCCTTCGCCGCATCACGGGCCTTATTGGCCTCTTCCTCGCCGTGGACGAGCTTCGTCAGCTCATAGGCGAGAATTTCCTTGGCCTTGTTGAGCTGGCTGCCTTCCCAGCCCTCCATGGCGTTGATCTCCTCGAGCGGGAGGAAGGTCAGCATGCGCAGGCACTTCATGACGTCGGCATCGTCGATATTGCGCCAGTACTGGAAAAAGTCGAAAGGCGTCGTCTTGTTCGGATCGAGCCAGACTGCGCCCTTGGCTGTCTTGCCCATCTTCTTGCCCTCGGAGTTGAGCAGCAGCGTGATGGTCATGGCGTGGGCGTCCTTGCCGAGCTTGCGGCGGATGAGCTCCGTGCCGCCAAGCATGTTGCTCCACTGATCGTTGCCGCCGAATTCCATGTTGCAGCCGTAGTGCTGGAACATGTAGTAGAAGTCGTAGCTCTGCATGATCATGTAGTTGAATTCCAGGAAGCTCAGGCCCTTCTCCATGCGCTGCTTGTAGCACTCGGCGCGCAGCATGTTGTTGACGGAGAAGCAGGCGCCGACCTCGCGCAGCAGCTCGATATAGTTCAGCGGCTTCAGCCAGGCAGAGTTGCGCAGCATGATCGCCTTGCCGTCGGAGAAGTCGATGAATTTCTCCATCTGACGCTTGAAGCACTCCGCATTATACGCGATGGTCTCCTCAGTGAGCATTTGGCGCATGTCGGTGCGGCCCGACGGGTCGCCGATCATCGTCGTGCCGTCGCCGATGAGGGCGATGGGCTTATTGCCCGCCATCTGCAGGCGCTTCATCAGGCACAGGGCCATGAAATGGCCGACATGCAGGGAGTCTGCCGTGCAGTCAAAGCCGATATAGAACGTGGCCTTGCCGTTGTCGATCATTTCGCGGATCGCTTCTTCATTCGTCACCTGCGCGATGAGGCCGCGGGCGACAAGCTCGTCATAAAGTTTCATAATTACCTCCTGTTTTTGTCATAAAAAACGCCCTCTGTCCAATGGACAGAGGGCGTAAAACTACGCGGTACCACCTCGTCATCCCCGGCGCTTCACAGCGGCGGGCTCGGGGAGTGCAGCCACACTCCTGCGCGATATCGGGCGCACCCGTCCGGCCCTACTGCAGGTTCAGGCCGGCCGCTCCGGAAGGTATTTCGCCCCGCTTCCCTGCCGCCTTACACCGACCGGCGGCTCTCTGCGCGTGGAGTACGGGGGTACTTCATTCCATCACAGCGTTTTTCTATTGGTATCCTAACAGAAAACCAGTGCTTTGTCAAGTCCGACTTTCCAACATTTCCGCCGCGCTCTGCAGCGTGGTCGGCGTGATGCTCGCGCCGCCGATGATGCGGGCCAGCTCGGCCTTGCGCCCCTCAAAGTCGAGCGGCGTCACGCTCGTGAACGTGCGGCCGTCGTGCTCTGCCTTGGCGATGCGGAAATGCGTGTCCGCCAGCGCAGCGATCTGCGGCAGATGCGTTACGCACAGGATCTGCTTCGTACGGGACAGGGCGCGGAGCTTTTCCGCCACACGCTGAGCGGCCCGGCCGGAGACACCGGTGTCGACCTCGTCGAAGATCAGCGTCGGCACATGGTCTCTCTCGGCCAGCACGTTTTTCAGCGCCAGCATGATGCGCGCCAACTCGCCGCCCGAGGCGACCTTGCTCAGCGGCTTGAGCGCCTCGCCGAGGTTGGCGGACATGTAGAACGAAACGGCATCCATGCCGTCCTGTGTCAGGCCTGTCTCCGTGAAGCGGCAGGCAAACTGCACCTTCTTCATATCCAGCTGGGACAGCTCGTCCAGCACGCGCGCCGTCAGGGCCTCTGAGGCCGCTTTCCGGCATTCGCGCAGGCGGAGCGCCGTTTCCCGTGCTTTCTCTTCCGCCGCGGCGACCTGCTTTTCCAGCTGCTGCAGGCGCTCGTCGGAGAACTCGATCTCCTCCAGCTCCGCTTTTGCCCTGGCAAGGTAGTCCAGAATGGCCGCGCAGTCCGCGCCGTATTTCCGGCGCAGGCGGTGCAGCAGGTCGAGGCGCTCCTCAAGCTGCTCCAGCTCGTCTGCGGAGTACGACAGGCGGTACAGCCGGTCGCGAAGCTGCTCGGCGGCGTCCTGCGCCTGATACATCAGGTCCGCGATCGTGTCGTGCAGCGGCTGCAGCGACTCATCGAAGCGTGCGCTGTGCGCCAGATCACGCTCCGCCTGCGTTAAGAGTGCGGCTGCGCCCTGCGCCTCGTCTCCGCCGTCCAGGCAGGCGGCGGCATCGCGCAGACCGTCCGAGAGCTTTTCGGCATTTTGCAGCAGGCGGCGGCGGGCCTCGAGCTGCGTGTCCTCATCCGGCTTCAGAGCCGCACGCTCGATCTCATCGATCTGATAGCGCAGCGTCTCCGTGCGGCGAAGCTTCTCGCTCTCGTCCATGCGCAGGTGCGCCATTTCACGCTGCAGGCTCTGCATGGCGGAAAACTGCGCGCGGTACTGCTCCAGCAGCGGCGCATCGGCAGCGAAGCTGTCCAGAAATGTCAGATGGTAGTTCTCATCGAACAGCGCTGCGGAGTCGTGCTGGCCGTGGATGTTGATAAGCTGAAGGCCGAGCCTCCGCAGAATGCCGACCGTGACGGCCACGCCGTTCACGCGGCAGAGATTCTTTCCGTCCAGATAGATCTCACGCTGTACGACGACCTCCGTGTCATAGGGCACACTGTTCTCGGCAAACCACGCAAGCTCCGGCACATCGTCAAAAATGGCGCGAACGGCGGCGCGCGCCGCGCCGGTGCGGATCATATCGCGGTAGGCGCGCTCGCCGAGAATGGCGGAGATCGCGTCGATGACGATGGATTTGCCCGCGCCGGTCTCGCCGGTCATGACGTTAAAGCCGCGCTCAAACAGGATATCCGCCTGCTCGATCACGGCGATATTTTCAATGTGCAGCAGGCGAAGCATGGCGGCTCCTTACTCGAGCATGCGGTGCAGCTCGCGGCAGAACTCCGCGGCAGATTCCTTGTCGCGCATGATGACAAGCGTCGTATCGTCTCCGGACAGCGAGCCGACCATATTCGGCATCTTCAGTGAGTCGATGTTCGCGCCCGCAGCTGCGCCGAGGCCAGGCATGGTCTTGATGACGATGATATTCTGGGCGTAGTCGATGTTCGTGACGCATTCGCGGAAGATCACGCGGAAGCGCGCGCCAAACCTCTCGCCCTCCACGCGGTGCGGCAGGCAATAGCGATAGCCTCCCATGCCGTCGAGGGATTTTACGATCTGCAGCTCCTTGATATCGCGGGAAACGGTGGCCTGGGTGCTGTGGAAGCCGCACTGGCGGAGCTGATCGAGCAGCTGCTCCTGCGTCTCGATGCACCGGTTCTCCACAAGCTCGATGATTTTTTTCTGACGATCGTTTTTCATGGTTCCCACCTACCTGAATTTATTTTGTATGATCTCGAAAAAGCTGCGTCCGGTCAGGCGGAGCAGCCGTGTGACATGCTCAGAGCGGCGTATGGTAATGCGATCGCCGCTGCTCAGGCGGACAGCCTTGCCGCCGTCCACGGAAAGAAAGGCGTTTTTGCGGCCGGTGCGGGCAAGCTGCACCGTGATCTCGCGGTCTGCAGACGTAACGATGGCACGTGTCTGCATATCGTGGGCGCAGATCGGCGTGAGCACAATATTCTGTGCAGCAGGCTCGACCAGCGGGCCGCCAGCCGACATGGAATAGGCCGTGGAACCGGTCGGCGTGCAGACGATCAGTCCGTCGCCGCTGAAGGACATCATATCCACGCCGTCGCCCTGCACGGACATCTGCACCACGCGGGCGACCGCGCCCTTCGTGATGACGGCGTCGTTCAGCGCGTCCTCCTCCAGAATGACACGTCCCTCGTGCTCCGCGCGGACATGGAGCATCATGCGCGGCTCGACGGAGAAATCGTCATCCGCAAGGCGGCGCAGCTCCTTGAGCTCGCTGCTCTCCAGCTCCGCCATGAAGCCCATGGTGCCGATGTTCACGCCGAGGACCGGGATCCCGGCCTTTGTTGCAGCCTTGGAGGCATGGAGGATCGTGCCGTCGCCGCCGAAGCAGACGAGTAGATCGGCATCGCGCAGCTCATGGTTCAGCTCCGTCAGAACAACATTGTCCGGCAGCTCGAAGCTGCGGTCCACATCGAAGGCGAGGCAGATGCGCGTTTCCAGCCCAGCCTCGCGCAGGAGCTTATCGGCGAGCGTGACATATTTGAAGTTCCGGTCCCGGTAGGGATTCGGCGTCAAGACGATCTTTTTCATAGCTTATCCCCTGAGTTCTGCGTGCGCCTGTGCAACGAGCGCAGGAACATCCGGCGTGATGCCGCCCTGCGGCTCCATGCTCAGATGGCCGAGAAATTCAATGTTGCCCTCGGGGCCGCGCACCGGGGAAAACGTCAGGTTGCGGACGGTCAGCTCCAGCTCCGCAGCCAGCGCCAGAAAATTCTGCAGGACCTCCTCATGGACGGCCGGGTCGCGGACGACGCCCTTCTTGCCGACCTTCTCCCGGCCGGCCTCGAACTGCGGCTTGATGAGGCAGAGGATCTGCCCCGTCGGCTTCAGCAGTGCACGGATGGCGGGCAGGACGATCCGCAGGGAAATGAAGGAAACATCCACAACGGACAGGTCCAGCGGCTCTCCGAGCTGCTCCGGCGTGACATAGCGGATGTTCGTCCGCTCCATGCACACCACGCGCGGGTCCTGCCGGATGCTCCAGGCAAGCTGGCCATAGCCAACGTCGATGGCGAAGACCTTCTTCGCGCCCTTCTGCAGCAGGCAGTCCGTAAAGCCGCCCGTCGAGGCGCCCGAGTCGCTGCAGACGAAGCCGGTCGGATCGACGCCGAAGTCGCGCAGCGCCTTTTCAAGCTTCAGGCCGCCGCGGCTGACGTAGGGGCAGGGATTGCCCCGCAGCTCTACAACGGCCTCATCCTCGACCGGCGTACCGGCCTTGTCCGATTTCTGCCCGTTCACATAGACCTCGCCGGACATGATGAGCGCCTGCGCCTTGCTTCGGCTGTCGCACAGGCCGCGCTCCACGAGAACGACATCCAATCGTTCCTTATGCTTCATTCTGACATACCTCCCAGGCAGCGTCAGCAAGAGATCTTGCGTCCAACCCCGCCAGGCGGTACAGCTCCGGCACCGCGCCGTGGGGAATAAAGCGGTCGCCGAGATTGCACAGCCGCACAGGCCCGCCCACTCCGCGAGCACGGAGCGACGCCAACAGCTCCTTGCCGGCGCAGCCGATGCACACGGACTCCTCTGCAACGAGCAGGCGGCCCGTCTTCCGCATGGAGGCGGCGACGGTGCGGACATCGAGCGGCTTGATGGAGGGCAGCTTCAGGACCTCGGCGGAAATGCCGCGCGCCTGCAGCATCTTTGCCGCGGCAAGCACCTCGTTGACGAGCGTCCCGTAGGTGACGAGGGTAATGTCGCTCCCCTCGCGCAGGCACGGCTGCTCTGCGATGCCGGTAAACGTGCCGTCGCACCCGCGGGGATAGCGCACGGCAACCGGGCCGGTCATCTCCAGCACAGCGCGGCGAAGCATCCGGTCAAGCTCTGCCTGACTGGCGGGGCACAGGACCTGCATGCCGGGCACGGAGCGCAGATAATTCACGTCGAACACGCCGTGGTGCGTCTCGCCGTCTCCGCCGACCAGTCCGGCGCGGTCTACGGCAAATACGACATGCAGTCCGAGCATGGCAACATCCTGCAGCAGCATGTCATAAGCGCGCTGCAGGAATGTGGAATAGATCGCAACAACGGGGATCATTCCCTGCTTGGCAAGGCCGCCCGCCATGGAGACAGCGTGTCCCTCTGCAATGCCGACATCGAAGCAGCGCTCCGGATAGTGAGCTGCAAAGGCATCGAGGCCGGTCCCGCGCAGCATGGCGGCTGTAATGGCGCAGATGCGCGGCTCCTGCGCGCCGAGCGCGTCAATCGTTTCGCTGAATGTGTCGGAAAATGTCGGAAGATGGCCGCAGCGCGGCTCCATCCCCTTTTCGGGGTCGAAATGGCCGATGCCGTGGAACACATCGGGGTTCTCCTCAGCAGGCGCGTAGCCCTTGCCCTTCTGCGTGATGACGTGCAGCAGGACCGGATGCCGGCGGTCCTTGACGAGCCGGAGCATATATTCCAGCCGTTTCAGATCATGCCCATCTACGGGGCCATAATATTCAAAGCCCATCTCCTCAAAGAACGTCGTGCCGAAGAGCATACGCTTCCAGTGCTCCTTGAGCCGGTGCGTCAGGCGGTAGAGGCACTTTCCGCCGGGCACCTTTGCCGTGACGGCGCGATAGGCCTTTTTGATGCGGTAATAGCCCGGCCGCGTGCGGATGAGCGCAAGATGCTGGGCAATGCCGCCGACGTTCGGCGTGATGGACATGCCGTTGTCGTTCAGGATAACGATGAGCTGCTCGCTGCTCTCCCCGGCATCGTTCATGGCCTCATAGGCCAGGCCGCCGGTCATTGCGCCGTCGCCCATCAGGGCCACGACGTGATAGTCCTCATGCTGCAGCGTGCGGGCACGCGCCATGCCGAGGGCGGTGGAGACGGAGCTGGAGGCGTGACCGGCCACAAACGGGTCCGTCACGCTCTCCGACGGCTTTGGGAAGCCCGCAAGGCCGCCGAACATACGCAGTGAGCGGAATTCGTCCCGCCGGCCGGTCAGGATCTTGTGGACATAGGACTGATGCCCCACGTCGAACAGGAGCCGGTCACGGCTCGTATCGAATACCCGCTCCAGCGCAACACTCAGCTCGACAACGCCGAGGTTCGAGGCCAGATGACCGCCCGTCCGGGCGACATTCAGCACCAGAAACTGTCGAATCTCGTCGCAAAGCTGGCGCAGCTGCGCGTCATTCAGCGCGCACAGCGCCTCGCGGGAATTGATGGTATCTAATAAAGTCAAAAATGACACACCCTCAGACTGTCACTTTTTCTTTTTCTTCGGGAGCTTGCCGGTAAAGAGTGACTTGATGTAGTAGATCAGCTTGGAGGTCGTATGCACGATCTGTGTTGCCTTGCCGGTGGCGATATTCTTGCCGCAGGCCTTGCCGGCGATCGTTACACCGGACACCAGCGCGGACATGATCAGCTGTGCCACCGTTTCGGAATTGAGCATGGTAAGAGCGCGCACGGCCACAACGGCGGAAGCCGAGCCGGAAACGACGCCGCAGATATCGCCCACGACGTCATTGCAGAAGCTCGAGACCTTTTCCGCATTGCGCAGCAGGTGCAGAGCCTCGGCAGCACCGGGGACCTTTTTGGCCGCCATGGCATGGAAGGGCTTCTCCTCGGCCGACATCACAGCCACGCCGATGATATCGAACACGATGCCTAGCGCCACGATCAGCAAAAGTACAAGAAATGCCTCGACAAGCCCTGCCCCCTCCAGCACTGTGGAGGAAAAGAACGAGATCGTCGAGGAAATTACGACTGCCACAAAAAAGACTGTGACGATCCAGCGAATATGACTGTTTTTCTTTTTTCGCTTCCCTTTTGAGGGAGGCTCCGTATGGTTTGCGCTCAAAAATATCTCCTCCGGAAACACTGAAGTCTGTGGGCAGGGCCCACAAGCCAAGAATTTCTAAAGAATGGTGGCAGCAGACAGAGTAAAGCCTGCGGCTTAGGTCGGGTTGGATTTCCCCAGTCGCTGCCGCCCGTCGCCGGACGGCTGTTTCCATTTAAAGCCAAAGCCGGAGCGTTGCCGCATCCGGTACCCGATTGCCACTTAGTCCGCACTGTAATCCTCTGCATGCCCTGAATGAACAGTCAGCCTAGGTGTTTTCCACAGCATTACGCACCGGCTCTATCCTCTTTTGCAGGCATGGTTTCAAGGGGCAATATCGCCAAGCGCCGCGGCCACGGCGGCTGACGCGTCGCTCCCCTATTCCCACATACCCACGCAAGGCAGGCTACGCTGCACACAGCACACGATTCTGTGCACCGCAATGCAGGTTCAATCCTGCTTCGTACGCAGTCCGGGTACCCGCAGATACGGAACGGCTGTCGCACAAGAGCAGGTCTCCACGGAAACCGGGTCGGTCGGTATATGCCGTTACACCTCGCCCGGAGACCTTAACCCCCAGCACCCACCCTGATCTGGGCGAAAAAAGCAAGCACCAGGGACTTCATCGATATGCCCTTAAAAGGATTTTTAGGCCCTTCTTCGAAACCGGCGCGCTTTGACTAGGATACTGCGCCACCAATAACATCATACCATAACGACGGGAAATATACAAGTATCCTTTGTCGGTTTTTCCAAAAAATATCCCGCGATTTTCTACCGGTACAATGGTTTTTCCAATGTTTTCCTCATTAGCAAGCGAAAATATCGGAAATATTTCAAAATAATGAATATTCAGCACGCCGAAATAGTTCCATCCGTTCCTGTTCCGCCGGGCCGATCCTGCGCAGCCGGCCGGGCGTGATATACGGCGGATCGGCCCGCGGAAAGGCGAAACAGCGCTTGACAAGGCCGCTCTGCCGTGCTAAACTTGTAGTTGCACAGCGGACAAACGGGCAAAGAATGCCCGCGCTGTAATGACAGGCTGATTGCCGCAGGAGTGACAGCTATGCATTCTTTTGAGAGCGATTATACTGCGGGCGCGCGGGTAGAGATCCTGCGCCGTCTGAACGAGACGAATCTGGAGCAGCTCCCCGGCTACGGCAGCGACAAATACTGCGAGAGCGCAAAGGAAAAGATCCGCGCGGCCTGTGACTGTCCCGGCGCCGACATTTTCTTCATGGTCGGCGGCACGCAGACGAACGCCGTCGTCATCGACTCCATGCTGCCGTCCTACGGCGGCGTGATCGCCGCGCAGACCGGCCACATCAGCGACCACGAGGCCGGCGCCATCGAATTCACGGGCCACAAGGTCATCGCCCTGCCCGTCTACGACGGCAAGCTCCGCGCCGAGGATGTCTGGATGTATATGAAGGACTACTGGCAGGATGCGAGTCACCAGCATTTTGTCTATCCCGGCATGGTCTACATCTCCTACCCAACGGAGTTCGGCACGCTCTACACCAAGCGTGAGCTCGTCGAGCTGGCCAGCGTCTGCCGCTGGTACAATATCCCACTCTACATCGACGGCGCACGCCTCGGCTACGGTCTGATGAGCCCGAAGTGCGACATTACCCTGCCGGAGCTGGCCCAGCTGTGCGACGTGTTCTACATCGGCGGCACGAAGGTCGGCGCGCTGTTCGGCGAGGCCGCAGTCTTTACAAAGCACAACATGCCGCGATATTTCTCCACCATTGCCAAACAGCACGGCGCGCTGCTGGCCAAGGGCCGCCTGCTCGGCCTGCAGTTCGACACGCTGTTTACGGACGACCTGTATTTCCGCATCAGCAAGCACGCCATCAACATGGCCATGCAGATCCGCGATGCCTTCGATGCGCGTGGCCTGCAGTTCTATCTCCATTCGCCGACGAACCTACAGTTCCTCATCATGGAGAACAAGGCCGTCCGTGCCCTGCAGCAGAAGATTGCCTTCCACACCTGGGGCAAGGTCGACGAGGAGCACAGCGTTGCCCGCTTCGCCACGAGCTGGTCCACAACGCAGGAGGATGTCGACGCGCTGATCGACGCCATCAAAACACTGTAAGGCAGAAAAATTTCGGAGCGCTTTCCGGCTGGAAGGCGCTCCGTTTTTTAGCGTTTCTGCGCCGCCTCGGCGCGGCAGCGGATCATTTCGCCCGCAATGCTGATGGCGATCTCCGCCGGGGTCTGCGCCAGGATCGGCAGGCCGATGGGCAGATGAACAGACGCAATGGCCTCTTCGGAGAAGCCCTCCTGCCGCAGCAGGTCGCGCGTCTTGGCCGCCTTGTTCCGGCTGCCGATGCAGCCGATGTAGGACAGCGGATGGCGCAGGATGCGGTGCAGGACCTCAAAGTCCGCCATGTGGCCCGGCGTCATGACGACGACGCTGTCATACGGTGTGAGCGTGATATGGTCCTCCAGCTCGGCATACGGCGCGCAGATCACATCGGAGAATCTCTCGGCCAGCTCCTGCCGCGGGTCATAGACCGTCACGGCAAAGCCGACATATTCCAGCACCGGCACGAGCGCCTGCCCGACATGGCCCGCACCGAAGAGGTAGACGCGCCCTGGCTGCGTGAGCGGCTCGGTATAAACAGCAGGCGTTCCCGGCATCCAGACCGGCTGGGCCGCGCACAGGGAACGGTCCGTTCCGTCTGTGAGAGAGACATCCGTTCTGCCGTCCCCGGCAATGACGAGCTTCAGCCAGCAGGGCGCCGTGGCGTCGAACGCAGCCGCCATGGCGCGCACGAAGTCGGCCTGCTCCGGGCCGAGATAGAGATACGACACGATGACATTGCCGCCGCAGGCCATACCGATGCCGCCCTCGCGCTCCGAGAGGTCATAGGCCCTCAGGGCCGAGGTCTGCCGCTGCAGAAGCGACAGGCCCTCCTTTGCGGCGAGCAGCTCCAGGCGGCCGCCGCCGACGGTGCCGCGGGTGCTGCCGTCGGCGAACACGGCCATATGCGCGCCGGCGCTGCGCGGTGCGGAGCCGCCGGAATGCACGACGGTGCAGAGGACGACCGGTCTGTCAAGGGTAGCGGCCTCCAGAAGGCTGTGAAGCAGCGCTTTCATGATCTTCTCCTCAGTGGTCGCGGCTCGTCAGGCGCTGCGCCAGCTCCGTCAGGAACTCCGCCTGACCGAACGGCGCGAGCGCAGCGACCGCGCGCTGCGTTTCTTCCGTGATGCGGGCACGGCAGGCTTCCACGCCGTGCAGCCGGACGAAGGTATTTTTGTTCTGGTCCATGCCGGTCGCCTTGCCGAGCTTTGCGGCATCGCCGACGACATCCAGAATATCATCCTCGATCTGGAAGGCCAGCCCGAGACTTGCAGCGTAATCCGCCGCTGCCTGCTGCTGGGCCGGGCTGCCGCCGGCTGCGATGACGCCGAGCTGGCAGGCGGCCGAGATGAGCGCGCCCGTTTTGCGCGACTGGATGGCGAGGACCTCCTCCTCCGTGCAGACGCGGTGCTCGGCCTCCATGTCCAGCACCTGCCCGCCGACCATACCGAGCTCGCCCGCGCACAGCGAGAGCACCCGCGTGGCCTTGACGACGCGGGACGCGGGCAGCGGGGCTGCGGCAAGATGGCCGAATGCGGCCGTCAGCAGGGCGTCGCCCGCCAGAACGGCCGTCGCCTCGCCGTAGACCTTGTGGTTCGTCAGGCGGCCGCGGCGGTAATCGTCATTGTCCATGCACGGCAGATCGTCGTGGATGAGGCTGTAGGTATGCACCATCTCCACGGCGGCAGCAAACGGCAGGGCGTCCATGGCGCTGCCGCCGCACAGCTCGCAGAAGGCCTGCGCCAGCACAGGGCGAAGGCGCTTTCCCCCGGCAAGCAGGCTGTAGCGCATGGCGTCAAACAGGACCTGCTGCGGCTCGTCCGCATCCGTAAAGCAGGAGTGGAGATAGCCCTCCACGCGGTCGGCATAGCTGCGCAGCAGCGCTTCAAATTCCAGCATCGGCAAGCTCCGTTTCCTGCGGGGCGCCGTCTGCGCCCTTGGTGAGCTGAACGACCTTCAGCTCCGCTTCGTCCAGCAGGCGGCTGCAGGAGCCTGCCAGCCGCGTGCCCTCCTCAAACAGCGAGAGGGCCTCCTCCAGCGGGACGTCGCCCTTTTCCATGCGGCGGACGATCTCATCGAGCCGCTGCAGAGATTGTTCAAATGTGATCGATTCCGTGCTCATGTTGCATCCTCCTGTATTTCCCGCACCTCGGCAGAGGCGCGGCCGTCCGCGAGCCGGACGGTGATCCGGTCGCCGCAGGACAGCGTGCGGACGCTCCGTACCACATGGCCCTGCGCGTCAAATGTCATAGAATAGCCGCGCGAGAGGACCTTCAGCGGGCTCATCGCGTCGAGCTTCGACGTCAGCCGGACAAAGCGCTCGCGCTGCTGCGCCACGAGCCGCTGCAAGGCGGCGATCAGGCGGCGCTGCGTATAGTCGAGCTGCATGCGGCGGTCGTCGATATAGTTTTTCGGGTCGCGCAGGGCGCGCGCTCCGGCCAGCTGGGCCACACGCTGGCGTTCCTGCTTCAGGCGGCGCGTCATCAGCGTGAGCAGCATGGCGCGCTGGGCGGCCAGATGCTGGCGCAGCTCCGTCTGGTCCGGCACGGCCAGCTCCGCCGCGTTTGATGGCGTCGCCGCGCGCAGATCGGCCACGAAGTCCGAGATCGTCACATCCGGCTCATGGCCGACGGCCGAGATGACCGGAATATGCGAATCGGCAATGGCGCGGGCCACGCGTTCGTCGTTGAAGGCCCAAAGGTCCTCCATGGAGCCGCCGCCGCGGCCGGTGATGATGAGGTCGGCCAGCTCCCAGCGGTTGGCGTAGCGGATCGCCCCGGCGATCTCCGCCGGAGCCTCGGCCCCCTGCACGCGGACGCCGAGCAGCTTGACCTCCGTCAGCGGGTAGCGCTTGCGCAGGATGCGCAGCATGTCGTGCAGAGCCGCGCCCGCGGAGGACGTGATGATGGCGATGCGGTGCGGGAAGCGCGGCAGGGCCTGCTTGCGCTCGCGGGCGAACAGGCCCTCAGCCTGCAGCTTCAGCTTGAGCTGCTCAAAGGCGACATGCAAATCGCCGACGCCCTCCGGCGTGAGCGACGTGCAGTAGAGCTGGTAGGCTCCGTCACGCGGGAACACGGCAATGCGCCCGCCCGCAATGACCTTCATACCCGTCTCCGGCCGGAAACGCAGGCGCATGGCGCTGCCCTTGAACATGACGCAGCGGATGGCGCTCTGGCTGTCCTTCAGCGTGAAATAGTGATGGCCGGAGGGGTAAATTTTATAGTTGCTCAGCTCACCGCGGATGAGCAGCGAGCCGAGAAATTCGTCTGCTTCAAAGCGCTGTCGCAGATACTCGTTGATCTGCGATACCTCAAAGATCTCAGCCATGCAGCGCCCTCCAGGTCAGAACGGCAACGCCGAGGGCGTTGTCCGTGGCGAACTGCGGCGGACAGAAAACGGCCGGAAGCGCCGCGCAGCTGCTGCGCAGCAGCGTGTTCGATGCAACACCGCCTGCAAACACGACGCTGCTGCCGGGATATTCCAGCAGCGCGTTCTCCGTCGCGCGGACGATGGCGCCGATGAGGCAGCGCAGCGCATAGCCCGCCGTCTCCTCCGGGGAATTTCCCGCCGCATGGTACTGCTCGACCTTATTCTGCACGCCGGAAAGGGAAAATGTGGTCCCCTGCACCTTGACGCGGAAGACCTGCCGGTCCTGCGCGGACCGGCTCAGGGCGTCGATGTGCTTGCCGGACGGAAACGGCAGGCCGAGCAGCTTGCCGGTCCGGTCGATGAGCTGACCGGCGGAGATGTCCGTCGTGCCGCCGATCTTCTCGGCATGCACGCCGCCCTTCTTCTCCGGCGTGACGCGCAGAAGCTCCGTCGTGCCGCCGGAAAGATGCCAGGCCAGATGCGGCTCGTCCATCAGCTCCATATGGCCGGAGCCCCACAGTGAGGCCGCGATGTGCCCCTGCTGGTGCGAAAACGGCAGGACGGGCACGCCGAGCGCCGCGCCGAGCACCCGGGCCTGCGATTCGCCCGCGAGGAAGCAGGGCATGTACGAACCCTCTACGGCGCGCGGCCGCGTGCTGACACCGACTGCTTCAAAGCCTGCGTCCGTGCCGATATCCGAAAACAGCCTGTCGGCAAGCTCCGGCAGGCGTTTTACATGGGCGAACAGCGCATCACTCTGGCGCAGTCCGAGCGCGCCCTGCTCCACATCGAGCAGACGCGAGATATTGTGACCGGCCGTGCCGTCGAAGGACGCGACCGAGGTCGTATAGTTGCTGGTGTCGAAGGCGAGCACCCTCATGGCTGCTGCGCCTCCTCCGGAGCGGGCTGCGTCTCTTCGGACGGAGTCTCCTCCGGCTGTGCTTCCTCCGGCTGCGGGTCCGCAGGGGCCTCGGTGTTCGGCTTTGCGCCGCGCGCCACGGAGCCGAGAATGCCGTTCACAAAGGAAACGACCTGCGCGTCCTCATATTTCCGCGTCAGCTCCACGCACTCGTTGATGGCAACGCCGTTCGGCACATCGTCGACATAGCGCATTTCATAAATGGCAAGCCGCATCGCCGCCTTCGTCAGGCGGGAGATCCGGTGCAGATTCCAGCGCACGGCATACTGGGCGATCAGGGCGTCCAGCTCCTCTGCGTGCTCGCAGACACCCGTCACGCAGGTGCGGATATAGTCCATCTGCTTTTTGCTGGGGCGCTCTGCATAGACGTCGTTCTCCGCAGAAAGGCCGCTGTAATAGCTGCGGTCCATGCGGGTCTCGATGGCCTGGGCAGGGTCTTCGCCGGTATAGTCGATCTCATAAATGAGATGCACGGCGACCTCTCTGGCGTTTGAGCGTGTCATGTCATGTCTCCTTGGTATGTAAAGTGAAAGTGAAGGACTGCCGCTCTGCGGCGGGGGGCTGCAGAGCGGCATAGCCTCAGGCCTGCTCCGCCTTCGGCGCGGCAACGCCGCAGACGTTGACATTGACGTGGGCCGGGCGGACGCCTGCCATGGACTCCACGGCGTTGGCGATGCCCTCCTGCACGTTCTTGGCAACGGTCATCACGGGCTGGCCCATCCGGACGACAAGGTTGCAGGCAATGTCAATGACGTTGTCCTGCAGCGTCACGCGGATGCCGCTGCTCAGGTTCTTCTTGCCGAGGATCGCCGTTAGATCAAGCGTCTGCGTGGCGCTCAGGCCATAGACACCCTCGACCTCGCGCACGGCCAGCGAGGCGATGGAGGCGATGACGTCCTCCGAAATCAGAATGTTCCCGCCCTCCTGGGGCTGAACGATGTAATTTTTGCTTTCTGCCATGGTATTGACCACCCTTTCTCCGAAGACGCCGCAGGGCATGCTTCGCGATTGTCCTATCTATTTTATCACATTTTACGGAAAATACAATAGCGGCGTTGCGAAAATCGGATCGTCAAATGCGGAAAGCCGGGCACTCAGGCCTCACTGCCCCTTTTCCGGCTCAACGCCGATGACACGGATGTCCGAAAGCTTGCAGCTCGTCTGCGAGAGCACGATATCCGACAGCAGGGCGACGTCCGACTGCGTCAGGCCGTCCTCCGGCGCGGCGACGGCGACGGAGATGCCGTCCTCACTGATATAGGCCACGCAGTCCTGATAGCCCTTGGCCACGATGAGGCTCTCGATCTGGGATTCGGCCAGCGCGTCCGAGATGATGCCCTCGAGCTTGGCGCTGCTGGCGGCATCGCCGTCGGCATAGGCAATGGTCTCCTGCAGCAGCTCGACGGCCTCGTCCCGCGCCGTCTGACGGGAGAGCCGCATCTGGGCGAAATACTCCGCCTGCGTCCCGGTCTGCTGCACCGGCGTCACCAGCGCGTCGCCCTGCTCCTGCTGCAGAACGAGCGTCGTGTCGTCGAGGATCTTGCCTGCGTCAAGCGTTTCCGTCAGGTCCGCGGCGCTGTGCCCGGCATACCAGTTCAGATAGATCCCGGCGCATACCACAAGCAGCACGCCGGCGGCGATCAGATTGCGTTTCCAAGTCTTTTTCATTGCCATTCCTCCATTATGATCTCATTTTCACGACGGTGATCCGGTCCGTGCTCAGTCCGGTGACGGCGGAGACCGCTTCGAGCAGCCGAAGCCGCACCGCAGCGCTGTCCGCCCCCTCGCAGACGATGAGCGCGCCCTGAAAACGCGGATAGGTCGTCGCGGCTACAGCCGCTTTATCATATGAGCTTCCCTCGGACAAAATGACGGTTTTCCGGGACTCGGAGCTCTGCGCCCCGTCCGAGCTTGCCTGCACATCCGTCTGGTATTCCACGCGCTCCCCGGTCTCCAGCGTCAGCATCACGCTGACCTGCCCCGCACCCGCGATCTGCTGCAGCATCTGCGTCAGACGCCGCTCCGTCTCCGCCGCATAGTCCGTCTGCGCCGCCGAAGCAGCCGCGTTGGACTTCTGCGTCGTCTTTTCCCCGCCCGGCAGCAGCAGGAGCGCCAGACCGAGCAGCAGGACCAGCGCGGCATAGCGGTATTTTTTCAGCCCCTGCCAGAGCTTTTTCGGATCGATCTTCCCCAAAGCCATTCCTCCTGCTCACCCATAGGTCTTCCACGTCTGCCGTTCGGTCGGGATGCCGAGCGATTGCGACAGAAATTTCGACAGCGCCCGGACCTGCTCCGGGTCGAGCGTCCCCGTCAGCGTGGCGGACCACGGCTGCGGATATTCCTCCTCCGTCAGCGTGACGTCGGCCCGGACGAGCATGCCCAGCGCCTCCGCCTGCTTTTCAATGGTCCGCTCCGTGTTCTCCCGGATGAGGTCGCGGAGCATGTCCTGCCGCGTCCGGTCCGTTCCGGAGGCATCATAGTCGAGCGCACGCTCGGCCTGCTCCAGCACGTCCGTGAGCGTCCGCGCATCGAGCCGCAGCAGCGGCGTGACGCAGACGAGCAGGGCCAGAAGACCCGCCGCAAAGCGCACGACGCGCTCCATCCGGCTGCCGTGGGCCAGCGCGGAGGCCAGCACGGCGATCATGCTCACCGCCACAACGGCGGTCAGATAGTTCCGGATCGCCTCCATCATCCCACCACCTTCAGAAAGCACACAACGGAGATAAGCAGCATGAGCGCGCAGGCCCCCGTCATGGCGAGCAGATAGCCCATGGCCGTGGCGGCATGCTTCACGAGCTTCACCTGCTGCGGCATGCCGATCGTTCCGCTGACGGCCGCCGTCCCCTTCAGGAGCAGATACTGCGCACCGATCTTCAGAAACGGTGTCAGGCAGATGGCGAGGACTGCCAGCATACCGAATACGCCCATGGAGCTTTTCAGGGCCGAGGCGCTTGCCAGCAGCGTTTCGGACGCATCGGACAGAATGCCGCCGACCACGGGCACCATGCCGGACACGGCCGCCTTCGTCGCGCGCACGGCGGCGGCATCCGCGCTGCCGGAGATGACACCTGTCACGGTCAGGTAGCCCGTGAACACGAACAGCACGACACGCAGGCTCTTGGAGATCAGCCACCCCACGAATTCCCGCAGCTCGGAGAGCAGGCTGTCCGCAAGCGCGGCCTCTGCCGCCGCCACGACAAGGTAGACGCTCACACCCGGCAGGAGCAGCCGCGCGATCAGGCGCGACAGCAGGCCGGAGAACAGGGCCGTTCCGGCGTAAAGCGTCCCGGCTGATACCGTCCCCCCGCTCATGGCCATGGCGGACGCCATGACCGGCAGCAGGCAGGCGCTGTAGTCCGAAAGACGCGTGACCGTCTCCGAGGCCAGCGAGATCATGGACTGCATTCCGCCAAGGCAGGCCGCACAGATGCCCAGCGCACCAACGGCCGAGACGGCGTTCACAGGATCCTTCTGCGCACTCATGTGCACGACGGCGCACAGCGTAACCATGGCCAGCAGCACCGCGCACAGGCGAAGGCCGCTGCGCAGCGCGCCGCCGCTCCCGCCGGCCGCCGCGCGCAGGATGCTCCGTACTCCGCTGCGGAAGTCCGGCGTACCGTCCGGCGAAAGCCCGTCCAGCACCTCTGCGGCCTCGTCCGGGAGGCTCTGCGTCAGCTCGTCCGCGCCGAGCACGTCGCTCAACGCCTCCGTCGGCTCCGCTGCCAGTACGGGAGCCGTCAGCAGGAGCAGAACAGCCAGAAAAACGGCGATTTTTTTCACATCATCCCTCCAGCATAGTCCGCAGCAGCGACAGCACGGCCTCCAGCAGCGGCAGGGCCGTGTAAATGCCGAGCACGCTCCCGCACAGCTCAATGAGCCGCGCCACGGCGCTCTCGCCCGCATCGGCGCAGACCGAGGCCGTCAGCTGTGTCAGAAGGCCGATGCCGACCGTGCGCAGCAGCGGCTGCAGCAGTGCAGGCTCCAGTCCTGCCAGCTGGCGAAGCTCCGACAGAAACGATACGACCGGCTCTGCCAGACGCACGATGCTCACAGTCATGGCGGCACAGGCGGCCAGCGTCAGCAGCAGCGCCAGCACGCCGTTCCCCTTTTTCAGGACCAGCCCGAGCAGCACGGCGATCAGCCCAAGCCCGGCGACCTGCAGCAGTGTGTCCATCTAAAACCGGAACAGCGACTGCACGAGGTCGAACAGCTGCGCGATCTTCTGCGCCACGATCATCAGCACCACGACGAGCCCGGCCAGCGTCGTCATGGTCGCCTGCTCCTCGCGCCCCGAGCGCACGAGGACCTGATTCAGAATGGTCACGATGATGCCGACCGCGGCGATCTTGAATATCAGCTGCACATCCATAGGCTACACCGCCAGGATCAGGAGCGCCAGCCCCGTGCAGAGGCCCAGCGCGGCATAGCACTTCGCACGCGGGCGCTTTTCGGCCTCGCAGCGGGCCAGCGCCGCCTGCAGGCGCTTTGCCGTCAGGTCCAGCATACGATTCTCCCCGTCGAGATCATAGCGCCCGAGGGCGCTGCACAGCTCCAGCACCGCCATGACCGCATCCTGCGGCAGCTGCAGCCCCCGCGCGGCCTCCATGGCTGCGGCTGCGGCCCGGTCCCGGCTGACGGGCTCGCGGAGCTGCGCGGCAAAGCAGCGGAAAAACGCGGCGGGCGGCCCCGTCAGCCTGTCCGCAACGACGGTACAGATCTCCGGCAGCGGCTGCAGGGAATAGTTGATCTCGCAGCGCAGCAGCTCTACGGCGCGGCAGAAGGCCTGCAGATGGCGCGCCGCGCGGTAATACCGCACCCCGGCCGTGATGCCGAAGCTGCCGCTTGCCAGCAGCACCAGCGCGCCCCCGAGCACTCTAAGCATGGTCCAGCCCCCTTTCGATGCGCACGGAACGGTCCGGCAGCAGAAAGGCCGCCATGCGGAAAAAGCCGTCCTCCAGCAGCGCGCGGTACAGCGGGCGACTCTCCAGCTCGCGCCGGTCGGCCGCATGCGCCGTGGCAAGAAAGCGCACGCCGCAGTAGGACGCGCGCCGGATCGCAGCAATGTCCGCCTCGGCCGTGATCTCGTCCACGGCGATCCACTCCGGATTCATCGTGCGCAGCAGCAGCTCGATGCCCGCCGCCTTCGGTGCACCGGACAGCACGTCCGTGCGTGCGCCGAGGCGGAACTGCGGCACGCCGGAGGCACAGGCCGCCAGCTCCAGCCGCTCGTCCACAACGCAGATGCGCCAGCCGAACCGGTCGGAGAGCTGCCGGATGAGGTCGCGCAGCAGCGTCGTCTTGCCGCTGCCCGGCGCGCCGCACAGGAGCACGGACTGTGGCCGCGCCCAGAGCGCATCACGCAGGCGGTCGGCAATGCCGTCCGGCTGGCGGGCGATGCGCAGGTTCAGGGAAGACGGCTCGCGCAGGGCCGTGATCGTGCCGTTCTGCACGACGGCCGTTCCGCAGATGCCAAGCCGGTGCCCGCCCGGCAGCGTGACAAAGCCGCAGCGGGTCATTTCCTGCATGGCATAGGCCGAGCGCTGCGTTGCCTGCTCCAGAATGCCGCGCAGCAGCTCCGGCGTGACCGGAGCAAGCGGCAGCGCCCGCTCCTTACCCGCGATCCGGCAGGCAGGCGGCTGCCCGCAGCGCAGGCGCAGCTCCTCCATGGCCCCGGCATCCGGCAGCCGGTCAATGGCCTGCCGCAGCCCGGGCGGGCAGATGCGCAGGGCCTGTCTCACTTCTTCCGTCATGCTCGTCCCCTCCTGCCCTTACTCTATGCGTCCGGTGCAGATGGTAGGACAAAAAATAAGCCGCCCCGGAAAACCGGGGCGGCAAGGTTCGTGCAAGGAAGAACCGATGATCGGAGCTGAGAAACATCTGAATGAAATCTGCAAGAGTGGATGGTGAGAGATTTTTTGCTAAGCCGATGTTTGGGAAACGCAGGAATACTTTGTGTATTTCAAGTTTCCCGAACAGATGGATCAGCGAAAAAGATCCGGCATCCACCGAAGCCGATTTATTCAGAGGTTTCTAACTTAATTGTGCGTCTTGCGGATGGCGCGGATGAGCGTCGAAACGGCCGGGCTCAGCACAAGATTGAGGCCGAGCTCGACGAGGAAGTTCACACCCGTCAGGGTGAAGAGCACATACGTCAGCAGCGCGGAGCCTGCGGCCCATGCACGGAGCGTCTCCTGGAAGAACAGCACCATGCCGAGCAGGAACACACCCGTGTTCACGACCGGCGCGGTGATGGCAGCCAGCAGAACGGCGACGGCATTGCGGCCAAGCGCGGCATCCTTCCGGGCGACGAGCCGGTAGACAAGGCCGGCGCACCAGCCGGACAGCGTGCCCTTGCCGATGCAGACGACGGCGCAGAGAAACGGATTGGCAAGGAAAACCATGTTTCCGCCGTAATCCGCACCGGTAGCGGAGTTGATGTAGACAACAAGGCCGAACACCGTGCCGAGGATCGCGCCCGCTCCCGGGCCGTAGAAGGCTGCACCGACCACGATGGGGATCAGCGTCAGCGTGATGGAGACCGTGCCGATCTTGATGACACTGCTGAGAAGCTGCAGCACCACGACGAGCGCGGCCAGGACGGCAATGCCGACCATACGGTTGATTTTCTGATGATTCAAGGGAATACCTCCTGCTGTCGCTCCGGACGGCCCGGATGCAACGCAAACATTTATTTTGCAGCCGGGGCGCGCCTTGCCGCAGCCCGGCATACAAGCAGATCAGGGAAGCTCGTCCTCGACGGGCGGCGCGGGCGGGGCATAGGTGCCGTTCTGCATCTGCTCCCACTGCTCGCGGGTGATGAGGAGCTGGCGCGGCTTTGCGCCCTCATACGGGCCGATGATGCCGCGTTCCTCCATCTCGTCCACGATGCGGGCCGCACGGGCATAGCCGAGCTTCAGCCTGCGCTGCAGGAACGAAACGGAGGCCTGCCCCGTCTCCAGAATAACGTCGACCGCCGCCGGAAGCAGCTCGTCGCCCTCGCCGGTGTCCTGCGCGGCTGCGCCGCTGTCGGGCTTGCCGCTCTGCTCGGCGCGTCGTTCGATCTGCTCCATGACCTCGGCGGAGTAGTCGCTCTGCGACTGGGCCTTGACCGCGTTCACGACGGCCTGCACCTCTTCATCCGAGATGAAGCAGCCCTGCACGCGCTTCGGCTTGCCCTGCCCGAGCGGAGCAAAGAGCATATCGCCCTTGCCGACGAGCTTTTCCGCGCCCGGCGTGTCGAGAATGATGCGCGATTCCATGGCGGACGAGACCGCAAAGGCAATGCGCGACGGGATATTGGCCTTCATCAGACCGGTGATGACGTCCGCGGACGGACGTTGGGTGGCAATGACGAGGTGGATGCCGGAGGCGCGGCCCATCTGCGCGATACGGCAGATCGACTCCTCGACCTCCTTGGCGGCCACGAGCATGAGGTCGGCCAGCTCGTCGATCACAACGACGATCTGCGGCAGCTTCTGCCGCTCCGGGTCGCCTGCGATTGCCTTGTTATAGGAGTCGAGGTCGCGCACGCCCTCCTCGGACATCAGGCGGTAGCGGCGCATCATTTCCGTTACGGTCCACTGCAGGGCGCCTGCGGCCTTCTTCGGATCGGTGACGACCGGGATGAGCAGCTGCGGAATGCCGTTATACACGCCGAGCTCGACCATTTTCGGGTCGACCATGATGAGACGCACCTCATCCGGCTTGGCCTTATACAGCAGCGAGACGATGAGCGTGTTCATGCACACGGACTTGCCGGAGCCGGTCGTACCGGCGATGAGCATGTGCGGCAGCTTGGCGATGTCGCCGACGATGCAGTTGCCGCTGATGTCCTTGCCGACGGCGAACGAAATTTTGGACTTGCTGCTGCGGAAGGCCGGAGAATCGATGACCTCACGGGCGTAGACGGTGTTGACGATCTTGTTCGGCACCTCAATGCCAACGACGGAGACCTTATCGGGAATGGCCGAAATGCGCACACCGGCTGCGCCAAGCGCCAGCGCGATGTCGTCGGCCAGATTCGTGATCTTCGAGAGCTTCACGCCGCGGTCCAGCTCCAGCTCGTAGCGCGTGACGGACGGGCCGCGGATGACGTCGACGATGTGCGGCTCGATGCCGAAGCTCTTGAGCGTGTCGGCAAGGCGCTGGGAATTCTCGCGCATCTCAGACGTGGCGTCCACGCTGCCCTCGCGTCGCGGCGTCAGCAGGGAGACCGGCGGGAAGACATACTCCGCCTGCCCGGATTGCTCCGGCTGCGGGATGACAAGTTCCTCTGCGTCCTCCTGCTTTGCAGGCGCAGGACGGACCGCCGGCTCGTCGTGCTGCGGCGCGGGCGCTTCGTCCCACGGCGCGGCAGGCTCCTGCTCCGCGGTGGGCTCCGGCCGGTCCTCCGGCTCCTCCGGAAGCTCCTGCACCGGGACCGGCTCAAAAGCAGGCTCGGGAGCAGGCTCCTCCGGGAGCGCAGCCTCCGGTACGACCGTCACGGGATGCTCTGCCGCGTGAAGCGGCTCCTCCGGGACATCGTCACAGGTCACAGAGACCGGTCTCGCAGCCGGGCGCTCCTCCTGCTGCTTTTCCAAATATTCATCCGGCGAGGGAACGCGGGACTTTTTCTTCCGCTTTTCCGCCTTTTCCAGCGGGGGATCGTCCACGGGCAGGTCAAATTCCGCCGCACGGCGCTTTTCCACGCGGGCGATATGGCGGTTGGCCACATGGTTGACGATGCGTTCGGCCGTGTCCTGCTCGGGCTCCGGCTCCTCGTCGGGCTTCTGCAGGCGCGGGCGGTTCTTGATAGCCGTGATGATGCTGTTGACCGTCATATTCATGATGGTGATGATCTGCACGAGCATCACAAGGATCAGGACGATATACGCGCCGACGACGGTGATTCCCGTCTTCAGCAGCATGGCCAGCAGACCGCCCAGCAGGCCGCCCGTCGTTCCGGCAATGCCGCCCTTGAACAGTGCGGGCACGACCTTCCACTCCCACACAAGGGCCTCGCCCTGAATGAGATGGTATACTGCCGAGACGGTCAGAATGAGCGTGAACACGCTGACGATGCGCAGGCGCACTGGCTTGCCGCGGCTCGTAAACAGGATGACGACCGTAGCGATGAGAGCCAGCGGCAGTATGTAGCGTCCCGCCTGCCCGAACAGGCCCGCGATGAGCGACGCGAACGGCCTGATCAGAAAGGCCGTGGTATTGAAGCAGCAGATGATGGAGAAGATCGCCAGAAAAATGCAGACGAGCGCCCAGATCTCGCGGCGGTTCTGCGTCTGGCGCTTCTGCGCGGCGGTCTGCTTTGCAGTCGGCTTTTTAACGGGTTGCGATTTCCTTGCCATGATTCCCCTCCGTTCAGGCATTGATAAGCGCCAGGATCAGCGCGATAACGGCTGCATCCCAACAATAATAGGAAAAAACACGCAGCTTTTCCCGGTGCAGCAGATATTTGAGATACTGCAGGGCAAAATATCCGGCCACGGTCGAGGCGACGAGCGCGACGAGCATCGGCAGCCACAGCGACGCGGAAAACGTCCCCACAATGACTGCACGCAGCAGGCGGTAGACGAATTCACACAGCGAAAAGCCGAGCGTCAGCATCGCCGTAAAGCGCAGGGCGAAATCCGTCCGCAGATCGCGCAGACGGCAGACGGACAGCGTCAGGCCGAGCGGCGACAGGCCGGGCAGCACGGCGGCCAGACGGGTCGCGCCTGCCAGCAGCGCATCCGGGAGCATGAGCGCGCGGGCATCCTTCTGTCCGCCGGGCCGTCCCGCAGCAAACAGGATAAGGCCGTTCAGGCAGAAGAACGCGGCGATGAGCGACAGGCGCGTGATGCGCTCTGCCGCTGCGCACCAGATCAGGCTCAGCAGACCGATCGGGAGAGCAAGCAGGCCCATCAGGACGGCGCGGCGGCGTGGAGACGGCTGCCGGGCGCGTTTTCCGCGCTGCGGGCGGCGCGCAAGCTCCCCGCAGGTCAGCTGCAGCTCTCCGGGGAAAGCCAGCACGAGCGCAGCGCTGAGCCCGAGCGTGATGGCCGCCCGGACGTACAGTCCCCCGCCCTGCGTGAGCGGCGAGAGCGCGAATGCGTCCTGCAGCACGGCCGCATGCCCGCTGAACGAGACCGGCAGCAGGCCGGTCAGCCCCGCGACAAGGCCATAGATCAATGCTTCCCAAATCTTCAAACCAAGAATCTCCTGTAATTTTGCTTTGAAGATTATTATAGCACAGGAATGTTAAAATTGCTATCCCTTGTTTCCCTGTTTTCGGGAGATCATCCGGTGCAGGCACTCCAGGGCGTCGTGCAGGCCGCCCAGACGGTCAATGAGGCCGCTTTCCACGGCCTCGCGCCCATAGACGATCGTACCGACGTCCGTGGCGATCTGCCCGGTCGCCATCATATAGTCCGAGAACTGCTCGCGCGTGATGCGGGAATTCGACGTGACAAAGTCCGTGATCTGCTCCTGAATGCGCTGAAAATAGTGATAGGTCGCCGGTGCGCCGACTACGACGCCGCTCATGCGCACAGGGTGGATCATCATGCTGGCCGTCGGGACGATCATGCTCTTCTTAGCCGAAACGGCCAGCGGGATGCCGATGGAGTGCCCGCCGCCCAGCACGAGCGACACGGATGGCTTCCGCATCCCGGCGATCAGCTCCGCAATGGCAAGTCCCGCCTCGATGTCGCCGCCCACGGTGTTGAGCAGGAGCAGCAGGCCGTCGATGTCCTCACTCTCCTCAATCGTGGCCAGCAGCGGCAGCACATGCTCGTATTTTGTTGTTTTGATCGTCTCGGGCTGTGCCTGATGGCCCTCGATCTGCCCGATGATCGTCAGGGTATAGATATTGCCGCGCTTCGTCTGCGTCAGCCCCGCGCCAAGCTCCTCCAGCCGTTCCTGCGGCCTGCTCTGTGTTTCGTCCATGCCGTTCCTCCCTGTTTTTTCTGCTCCTTAGTATGGTGGAACGGGAGGCAAATCATTCAAAGTGCTTGAAAAAACACGAAAAAATGTTATACTAGTCTAAAATGAAGCAAAGGAGCAATCACCATGGAATTTACTTATACGCCGCACGGCGTCTGCTCACGCCAGATCCTGCTGGAGCTGGACGGCAATAAGGTCTCGAACGTCCGTTTTATCGGCGGCTGCAGCGGCAACACACAGGGCATTGCCCGGCTGGCCGATGGCATGGATGTCGATGAGCTGATCTCCCGCCTGCAGGGCATCCGCTGCGGCTCGAAGCCCACGTCCTGCCCGGACCAGCTCGCCAAGGCGCTGCTGGCCGCCAAGGAGCAGCAGAACGGATAACAGAAAATACCAGCAGCGGCATGGCCGGTCCGGCCATGCCGCTGCTGTAGTGATTGGGCAAATATGCGGATTTTCGCATGTGCTGCTGCAGGCTTAGCCTCATGCTTTGCACTCAATCATCGTAGCCCGAGATATACAGCTCCTCGTAAATGATGCGGTAAATGCGGTCACTTGCACGGCGCAGGTCATAGACGTAGTAGAAATACTCCTTGATGAGCCCGGCCCACCAGTCCACCTGCCCCTCCGGGAAGAAATACTGCTCGACCGTGTAATTCTGCCCCAGCGTCTCAGCGGCCATGGTCAGAAGCGTCTCAGCCTCGAACGATGTTGCGCACATACCGAGGCAGTCGCGCACAAAGCCCGGATACTGCGACAGCGGCATGGTCTGCAGCGTGTTGAGGATCGAGAGAATGACCTCACGCTGGCGGCCGGTGCGCTTGCGGTCGCTGTCCGTGGCACTGCTCTTGCGGATGCGGGCATAGGAGACCGCTGTTTCCCCGTCAAGCAGGCAGTCGCCGACACGGACGTTCGGATAATTGGAAAGATAACGCGCCTCATCCTCGTCGATGTTGACCGTCACACCGCCGATCCGGTCGATGATCTCCGCGAGCTGATCAAAATCCACGGCAATATAATCCGACACGTTCAAGTAATAGTTATAGTTCAGATTCTTGACGGCCATCGCCGCACCGCCCCAGACATAGGAGTAGGCCAGCTTGGAGAAAGAACCGAATTCCGGGATAAAAACATAGGAATCGCGCGCAAGCGAGATAAGCTTGATCTTCTGATGCACGCGGTCGAGCGCAACGAGCATGACGCTGTCGGACGAATCGACGCCGTCGAGGCCGAACAGCACGAACACCTGAATTTTGCTTGCATCGCTGCTGAGATAGCTGCTGCGCGGGGCCTTGCCCGTGTCGAGCTTGGCCAGCGCCTCGGCCGGGATATCGTTATTGGACAGCAGGTAGCGATCGACCTCCGTGAAGGACGGCAGATCAGCCAACTGCTCCTTCAGACCGGACAGCGCCTCAGAAAAACGCTCCTCGCGTTCCAGGCGGCCGTCAGCCTCCGTCGCCGTCTGGTGCAGGTCGCTGGCGGAAAGCGAATCGAAATCATCGTCCGTCGTCATTTTGCCGGTCAGATAATGGTCTGCATACAGCAGTCCGCCTGTCAGCACGAGCGCAACGAGCGCCAGAGCAAGGCCCCAGGCGGCAAAGCCGCGGCGGCGCTTTTTCCGCAGCAGACCGGCGACGGCAAGCACGGCAGCCAGCCCGGCGGCTCCCACGCCGAACGGCAGGCCGCGGCGCAGCACGGTGATATCTCCGGCGGCAAGCGAGCCGCTGCGGTAGCCGAGCCAGATGCGCAGCAGGGCGGCAGCCAACAGCGCCAGCACGATGACGGCCAGGAAAAAGGCAGGCAGGCCCGCGCGCTTTTTCTTTCGTGCGGGACGGTGATAGCCCTCCTGTACGGGTCGATTCTCCATAAAACACGCTCCTTCCGGGAAGTACTTTTCTGCATTATATCACAGGAAGCGGCAGAAGGCCAGTACCGATACAAAAAAATAGCGGAGGAGAAGGCAAGCCTTCTCCCCCGCCGATCGATGCGTCAGCAGCCGCAGCCGCCGCAGCCGCAGTTGTTGTTGGCCGCGTTGGCGCAGCCGCCGTTATTTCCGCAGCAGCAGAACAGCAGGAGCAGGATGATGATCCACCAGCAGTTGCCGCCGAAGCAATTGGAATTGCAATTCATAGTCAGGAACCTCCCGTTTGGATTCTGAGCACTCGGCTCATTCCATGTTATGACGGCGGGCCGCAAAAGTGCGGGAGGCGGGACAAAAAACAAGAGCCGCTGCATCAGCAGCGGCTCTGGCTATGCAAGAAAACGGGAATCAATAGCCGCGACGCTTGTTCTTACGAGCAGCTTCGGACTTCTGCTTCCGCTTGAGGCTCGGGCTGACGTAATGCTCACGCTTCTTGACCTCAGCGATAACGCCATCCTTCTGGCAGCTGCGCTTGAAACGCTTCAGCGCGCTCTCCAGAGACTCGTTCTCCTTCACGCGAATTTCAGACATTGATTTCCCTCCCTCCGGTGCATCCGGTTCAATCCGGGATGCTTTCAGGGCCGATATAACGGCATCAATTATTATAGTCAATCGCAAGTCAAAAGTCAAGCGATCTCTACAATTTTTTTCAAACTTTTGCCGATTTCAAGCCGAGCGTCCGGATTCCATCACTTTACGATGAGGTTGACCAGCTTGTTTTTGACAACGATGCTCTTGCGCAGCGCGCCGCCGGTCTTCTCGAGGAAGCGGGCGATCTTTTCGTCGGCCAGCGCCGTCTGAACGACGGTCTCGTCGTCAAGGTCGGCTGCAACATGGATCGTGCCGCGCAGCTTGCCGTTGACCTGAACGGCCATGTCGATCTCCGCATCGCGGCACTTCGACTCGTCATACGCCGGCCAGGCCGAGACGGAGCAGATGCCCTCGAAGCCGTGCTGCTGCCAGATCTCGTCGCAGATGTGCGGCGCAAACGGGCTGAGCAGCTGCAGAAGCGTTTTGAGCTCGGCAGCGTTGCAGCCGTTGTCCGTCAGCGTAGACGTCAGCGTCATGAGCGCGGCCAGCGCGGTGTTGCCCTTGAGCGCATCGATGTCCGACGTGACCTTGCGGATCGTCTTGTGCAGGATGGACTCGTTCTTGGCAGAGTATGCCGCCTCGTGATCGGTGACGGTCTCGGCCAGATTCCAGACCTTGTCAAGGAAGCGCTTGCAGCCCTTCACGGCGTTCGTCGACCAGGAGGCGGCCTTCTCGAAATCGCCGATGAAGATGATATAGGTGCGCATGGTGTCCGCACCGTATTCGGCGATGACATCCGTGGGGTTGATGACATTGCCGCGGGACTTCGACATCTTGATGCCGCCCTCGCCGAGGATCATGCCGTGGCTCGTGCGCTTGGCATAGGGCTCCTTCGTCGGCACGACGCCGATATCATAGAGGAACTTGTGCCAGAAGCGGCTGTAGAGCAGATGGAGCGTCGTGTGCTCCATGCCGCCGTTGTACCAGTCGACCGGGCTCCAGTAGCGCAGAGCCTCCGGCGAAGCAAGGGCCTCGTCGTTGTGCGGATCCATATAGCGCAGATAGTACCACGAGGAACCGGCCCACTGGGGCATGGTGTCCGTTTCACGCTTGGCTGGGCCGCCGCAGCAGGGGCAGGTCGTGTTGACCCAGTCCGTGATGGCGGCAAGCGGAGACTGACCGTCGTCCGTCGGCTCGTAGCTCTCGACATCCGGCAGCTCCAGCGGCAGGTCCTTCTCATCGAGCGGGACGGTGCCGCACTTCGGGCAGTGGACGATGGGGATCGGCTCGCCCCAGTAACGCTGGCGGGAGAAGACCCAGTCGCGCAGCTTGAAGTTGACCTTCGCCTCGCCGATGTGCTTCTCCGTCAGGTGTTCCGTGATGGCCTTCTTGGCGTCGGCGACGCTCATGCCGTCAAGGAAGCCGGAATTGACCATCACGCCGGTGGCGCAGTCCGTAAAGGCCGCCTCCTGCACGTTGCCGCCCTTGACGACCTCGATGATCTCGCAGCCGAACTTCTTCGCGAATTCCCAGTCGCGGTCGTCATGGGCCGGGACGGCCATGATCGCACCGGTTCCGTAGGTGGAGAGGACATAGTCCGAAATGAAGATGGGGATCTCCTTGCCGTTCACGGGGTTGATGCCCTTCACGCCGCCGAGCTGCACGCCGGTCTTCTCCTTCGTGAGCTCCGTGCGCTCAAAGTCGGACTTCGCGGCGGCTGCCTCCTGATAGGCCTTGACCTCGTCGGCATTCGTCAGGCGGTCCATCCAGCGCTCGAGCAGCGGATGCTCCGGCGAAAGGACCATGTACGTCGCGCCGAACAGCGTGTCCGGGCGGGTGGTGAACACGGTGATCTCATCGCCGAACGTCGAGCCGAAGCGGACCTCCGCGCCGGTGGAGCGTCCGATCCAGTTACGCTGCTGAATTTTGACGCGCTCGATGAAGTCGACGTCGTCCAGATCGTCGAGCAGGCGCTGGGCATAGCGCGTGATGCGCAGCATCCACTGGCTCTTTTCCTTGCGGACGACCGGGCTGCCGCAGCGCTCACAGACGTTCTCTACGACTTCCTCGTTTGCCAGCACGCACTTGCAGGACGTGCACCAGTTCACGGGCATCTTGGCCTTGTAGGCAAGGCCGTTCTTATAGAGCTGCAGGAAGATCCACTGCGTCCACTTGAAATACTTCGGGTCCGTCGTGTTGATCTCGCGGTCCCAGTCGAAGCTGTAGCCGAGCGCCTGCAGCTGGCCGCGGAACGTGGCGATGTTGTTCTTCGTCACGACGGCAGGATGGATGTGGTTCTTGATGGCGTAGTTCTCCGTCGGCAGGCCGAAGGCATCGTAGCCCATGGGGAACAGCACGTTCTCGCCCTGCATGCGGTGCTTGCGCGCGATGACATCCATGGCCGTATAGGGGCGGGCATGGCCGACGTGCAGACCGGCACCGGACGGGTACGGGAATTCGGCCAGCGCATAGAATTTCTTCGCGTCGCTGCCGGTCCTGGCGGCATAGAGCTGCTTTTCATCCCAGATCTTATGCCATTTGGCCTCGATGGCGGTAAAATCGTACTTCATGTTTCTCCCTCTTTATTCTGCAAAATCAATGGGAACCGGCATTGCGTCGTTCCACAGGCGTTCGAGATCATAGAAGGCGCGCGTCTCCTCCGTGAAGACATGCACGACGAGGCAGCCGAAGTCCAGCAGGACCCACGTTCCGCCGCGGTGGCCCTCCCGGTGCAGCAACGGCTCGCCCAGCTCATCGGCGACGGCCGCCTCCACGCTGTCGCACAGCGTCTTGACATGCGTGTTGGACGTGCCGGTACAGATCAGAAAATAGTCAGCAATGGACGTGACGTCCGTAACCTGCAGCAGGCGGATCTTCAGGCCCTTGCGGTCGTCGAGTGCCTTTGCGGCGCGCAGCGCCAGCTCCTTGGGTGTATACATGGGGTGTTCCTCCTTATTCTGCCGTCTCCGGCGCGGCGGTCGGCGCTTCCGTGGGCGCCTCAGTCGGAGCCTCCGTCGGCGCTTCCGTCGGGCCCTCGGTCGGCCCCTCCGTCGGGTCCTGCGTTTCGTCGGTTGGGCCCTCCGTCGGCTCCGTGGGATCTCCCGTCGGTTCCGTCGCCGTATCCTGCGTGGGCTCTGTCGGCTCCTGGCGCGGCTGCGTGCTCTTTGTCGGCGTTGTCGCCGTGGTATCACGGGTCACGGTTCCATCCCCGCGCTGAATATCCGTCTTTTGGCGGATGTTGATGTCATATTTGCCGTATTCCTCGGACGTGGGGTTGAAGTGCTCGTTCAGGATCTTCAGCACGCCGTCCGGGTCGAGCTGATAATAGTCGCCGCCCTTGATCTCCACGGCCTCGCCGGGCAGGGTCACGGTGTACATAGCGTTGAAATCGCACTGCATCAGCTCGGAGCCGAGATAGATCAGGTTGCCGACCGTCAGGTCGGTGCGGACATAGGTCGCAAATAGCTCGGCATAGTCCTTCACCTTTGCCAGCGTCGCGGACGAAGCCAGCTTCCGTGCCAACGCTCGCAGGAATTCCTGCTGCGTAGCCGCACGCTCGATGTCCATATCGGCAGCGCCGCTGCGGTAGCGGCACAGCTGCAGCGCATGCGCGCCGTCAAGCAGCTGACGGCCCGCCTTCAGGTCGACGTGGATGTTTTCGTCGTCATCGTCATACTGCAGGTCGGTCGGGATATCGAATTCCACGCCGCCGACCATGTCGATCGTCTTTTCAAAGCCCTGCAGATCAACCAGCACATAACCGTCGACTGCAATGGCAAGCGTCTCGCGGATCTTATCGGTCAGCGCACGGATGCCGCGGTCACCCTGGCCCGCCGCGCTGTAGACGGAATTGATCTTCGGAATGACGTAATTGCCGGTGATATAGGTATCACGCGGGATGCTCATCAGACTGACGGTGTGCTTCTTCGTATTGAGGTTCGCGATCAGAAGCGTGTCTGTGCGGGTGCTGTCGCCATCCGTGCCAACAAGCAGGATGTTGTAGATTCCCTCATGGCCGGAGGCGTCCGGCACATCCATTTCGATGCTCTGGCCAGTCTGTGCGTCCGTCTCAACGCGGACGCTCGTGCCGCCGCCGGACTTTTTATCGCCGCCGGACGGCATGATGGCCGTCGTGCGGCCGAGCAGCGCCAGACACATGGCGACAGAGCCGAGGAACAGCGCGATGGAGGCCAGCAGAAGGATCAGTCCGCGCGTTTTGCCGTTCATGCCGCTGCGCGGCGCTTCGTTTTCCGTGCGGGGAAGATCGCGTGTCAGATCTTCGTCCCTCGGCGCTTCCCGGCGGGGCTGCTGCGCTTCCGCGCGCGGTACACGCGGAGCAGAAACGCTCTGCGCCGGCTGCGGGGCCGGCCGGCTCTGGGGCTGCTGTGCCGCCGGGCGCGCCTGCTGCGCAGGTCTTTGCTGCGGCTGCGCCGGAGCCTGATGCCGCTCCTGCGGCATGGTCTGCGACAGCGGCGGGCGCTTCAGATATTGCTGCAGAAGCGGGATATCATCCGCTTCCGTCTCCGCACGGTGCTGTGCCGCCTCACGGTTGGCATAATCACGCAGGAGCGGGATCTCCTCGTCATCCGCCTCGGGGCGCTGCACATCGGGCTGCACCGGCGCACTGCGGCGCTCGGCCTGCTTCCCGGCGACATAGCGCCCGCCGGAAGCGCCGCGGCTGCTGTTGCCGAATAGTTTCCTCATTCCGACTTCGTCCTTTCGCTTTTCAAAAAATCTCTGGCCGCTCTGGAATTCACGTCAATGGGCTGACCGGTTTCCGTCAGCAGATCGAGCGACATCTCAAGGCCCAGAAGGACCGCCTCATCCAGATCATGCTGCGCCAGAGCGCGGAGCCGTTCCACACCGGGGAAATCCCGGTTCGGCTCCATGTAATCGGCAAGATATAAGACCTTCTGCAGCAGCGTCATGTCCGGCTTGCCGGTCGTGTGCCAACAGATGGCCGACTGCACCGCCGCAGATTCCCCGAACACCGCCCCCGCGACCGCCGCGCCGCTCTTGGCGTGCAGCAGCTTGGGGTGACTGCGTTCGAATGTATCCAACATCATACCATATTTATCGCATAATTTCAACTGCTCCGGACCGGGGAGCGCCTTTGTGACATCGTGCAGCAGACCGGCACGCCGGGCCGGGCCGGGATCCTCCCCGAAGCGGGCGGCAAGCTCTGCCGCCGTATGACTGCAGCCGAGCACATGCGGCACGCGCTTCGGGTCGTGCAGCGGCAGGGCGATGCGGGCCAGCGCATCGAGCGGCATGGCGCGCAGGTCGCTGCGCGTGTGATAAAGCCCCTGTGCGCAGACGGCGTCATAGACCGCAGGCTCGAGATAGTCCTCCCCGCAGCGGAAGGCCAGCATGGCGCGCGCAATGGTGGAGGAATAGGGCAGAAAGTCATTTTCCACCAGCACGACGTCCGCCCCGAAGCGGTCGCGCAGCTGCTGCGCCGCTTCCCGAAGCGTTCTGCCGTCGTCCTTTCCGCGATGTGCGACTGCCAGCGAAGCGAGCTTTGCAATGCGCTCCGGCGCATGCCATTGCGCAAAGGTCAGCAGCATGTCCGTCCCCATCAGAAACCAGAGGTGGTCGTTGGGATACTGCCGGTGCAGCTCCTCGAGCGTATCGGCCGTGTAGCTTGCGCCGCTGCGGTGCAGCTCCAAATCGCTGACCTCCGCAAACGGGAGGTCCTGCGCAGCCAGCCTTGTCAGCTCCAGACGCGTGTGGGCGTCCGGCGATCCGGCGGCCAGCGCCTTATGGGGCGGCAGCGCCGCCGGCATCAGAATGACGCGGTCCAGCCCAAGTCTGCGCTGGAACTCCGCTGCAGCCAGCAGATGGCCGCGATGCGGCGGGTTGAAGCTCCCGCCGAATATACCGATATTTGCCATGTGCGGCGCTCCCCTTTCCGATGATTTATGTTATTCCTCGCGGCCCTTCCGGCGCTCGATGGCGGCCTGAATGGCAGCCTGCCGGAAATACTCATTGCGGCGCTCGCGTTCCTCGCGTGCCTGCCGGCGGCGCTCCTGCGCCCCGCGCCGGACCGGGTTCGACTTGCGCTTTTTCAGCTCGCGCGCCTGCCGTGCGGCCTCCTGTGCCTTCTTCTCCGAGCGGCGGTAGATCACGAATTTCGAGCCGACGCACTGCACGCCGTCTGCACCGAGCGCTTCGCACAGCGCATCGCAGACCTCGCGTGCGGACAGGAGCGCCGCCTCGAGCACGCGGCCCTTGACAAGCTCACGAGCCTCAAGCTGCCGGGCGGCCTCGGACAGAACGTTCTCCGTCACGCCGCCCTTGCCCACCATCAGGGTGGTGTCCAGATCATTTGCCTGTGCGCGCAGATCGGCGCGCTGTTTGCTGGTCAGCATAATTCCTTCTCCTT
>ERZ773235.518-NODE-518-length-49787-cov-10.996521_pt1 | contig 49787 bp, 48 predicted proteins | sample MGYA00580522_ERZ773235 | MGnify/ENA primary metagenome ERZ773235 (study PRJEB29015, sample SAMEA2737797) | human gut metagenome | biome: human gut; feature: human-associated habitat; material: faeces | place: China | collected 2012 ...
CTGGGAGGGTGAAAGGGAGGGATATCTCTTTTCGAAAAAGAGATATCCCTCCCTTATCCGCGTCCCCCACACCAGGTGGGAAAAAACCGGAACTTATTGTTCCAAAAGGAACCGTGCGATATTTTCTATTGCAACAGAAGCCTTTCTAATGGGAAACATCTGAAACACATGCCACATCCCCTCGCTGACCTGCAGGCGGCAGGGAACGTTTGCGCGCTTCATCGCCTGATAGAGTTGTTCTGAATCCGAATACAGGATCTCGTGGTCGCCGACCTGAATGAGCGTCGGCGGGAAGCCGGTGAAGTCGGCAAAAAGTGGGGACAGGTCGCTCGAACGGTAGTCTCTTCCTGCGGCGTAGGCGAGGCGCACGGCTTCGATGTACTCGGGCGTGAGCATCGGGTCGATCTCCGCACGCTCTGTATAGGACTGGCCGGACATCGTCATGTCGGTCCACGGGGACATCAGGATGAGCGTGCCGGGGAGCTTGCGGCCCGCCGTCTTGAGGCGGTTGCAGAGCACAAGGGCGAGGTTGCCGCCCGCGCTGTCGCCCGCGAGGACGATATCGCGCGCGCCGTAGCCTTGGAGCATCAGATAGTCCCACGCGCGCAGCGCGTCCTCGACCGCGGCGGGATAGGGGAACTCGGGCGCGAGGCGGTATTCAAAGCTCAGCACATCGTAGCCCGTCGCATGCGCGAGCTTGGACGACAGTACGCGCGAATAGCCGAGGTTGCCGCTCGTGTAGCCGCCGCCGTGGCAGTATAAAATCGCATGGCGGCTGCCGTGGGGGGCCTTGAGCCGCGTCCACGCCGCGCTCATGCCCGAGAGGGCAAATTCCTCGTAATCCATGCCCGTCATCGGCGCAGTCAGCTTGCCGAGGACCTCCTGACTGCGGCGCTGACGCTCAAGCTCTTCGGCGGTCATGCTTTCTGGCGCACCGGCGCTGTGCAGCGCCTTGAGCGCACGCATCAGCGGGTCGAGATGCGCGTTCTCGGCCTCGCTCTTCTTTTTGCGGATGATGCGGAGTTTGGGTTCCATAGCTCCTCCTGAAAAACAAAATTCTTTGGGAGCATGATATCATAATTTCGTGAAAATGCCAAGGAAAAGCGCATCTTTCTTGTAGCGCGCCCCGCTTTGTGCTATAATAAACCTCTCAAGACCGCGCAGAGGGAAAGAGGGAACATCGGATGGCCAAGCCCAACAGCAAATGGTATAAGCTCGACTCCGCGGGCACGCTCTACTCCGCGCTGCAAAAGGAGGAGTATTCAGCCATCTACCGCTTTTCCGCTCTGATGGAAAAAGACGTCGACCCCGCGGCGCTTCAGCGCGCCATCGACCGCTGCATGCCGCGCTTCCCGACCTTTGCCGTGCGCATCCGTAAGGGTGCGTTCTGGTACTATTTGGAGCACAACAGCGCGCCGGGGCCGTTTTTGAAAGAGGACGTGTCCGACCCCTGCCAGCCCGTGCGCTTCAAGGAAGACAACGGCTGGCTCGTGCGCTTTTACTATTACCGCAACCGCATTTCGATTGAGGTCTTCCACGCGCTTTCCGACGGCGGCGGAGCCATCGTCTTCTTCCGCACGCTGCTGGCCGAATACCTGCGCCAGACCGGCGTTGATATCCCTGCGGGGAACGGTGTGCTTGATTTGAACGAGCCGCCGCGCGAGGAGGAGATGGAGGACGCCTATGCCCGCTACGCAGGACATCACGCACTGGGCCTCCACCGCCAGCCGACGGCGTATCAGAATACCGGCACAAGCGAGCCGTTTTACACGTTCCATGTGACGATGGGCTTCGTGCCGCTCTCGAAGCTGCGCGAGGAGTCGAAAAAGTACGGCGCGTCGATCACCGAATACCTCTCCGCTGTGCTCATTTACGTCATTTTGGAAAAGCAGAAGCGCGAAAAGCCCTACCGCCTGCGCCCCGTGGCGCTGGCCATCCCCATCAATCTGCGCGGCTGGTTCCCGAGCGAGACGCTGCGAAACTTCATTACCACCGTCCGCCCGTATATCGACCCCGCGCTCGGCGACTACACGTTCCCCGAGATCGTCTCGCAAGTGCGGCATTTTATGAAGCTGCACATCAACCGGCAGGAATTGCAGGCGGCGTTCACGGGCAACGTTCGCTTTACGGAAAACTTTTTCCTGCGGCTCATTCCGGTCGTTTTCAAAAATCCCGTCATGGCGCTCAATTACCGCCTGCACGGCGTGAGGCCCTATTCCTGCACATATACGAACCCAGGCGCGTTCACCGTGCCGCCCGAAATGGCTGAGCATATCCGCGGGGCGGAGGTCATTCTGGGACAGGCGACGGTGCCGCGCTGCCACTGCGCGTCCATCAGCTATGGCGACACGATGGAGATCACCTTTGCCGGAACGCAGGCGGAGACGGACACCGAGCGCGACTTTTTCCGCTTCCTCGTGCGCGCGGGAATCCCCGTGCGCGTAGAGAGCAATCGATGAATAGCAGATCGAAAGAAGGAATTTGATGTCATATTGTGTCAAATGCGGCGTGGAGCTGGACGAGGGCGCGGAGCGCTGCCCGCTCTGCGGTACGCCGGCGTGGAAGCCGGATGAGACCGAGCCGCGCTATTTCCCGACCAAGCCGGCCGAGGTGCCGAGAGCATCGCGCAGAGCCGCCGCCGCACTGCTAACGGCGATGCTCGCGTCCGTGTCGCTCTGCTGCGGGCTGCTGAATCTCATTTTGCCGACGGAGCACCCTTGGGCGCTCTACGTCGCGGGCGCGGCAGTGATGCTGTGGATCTGGTTCGCACTGCCGATGCTCGTGCGCGGCATCCCGATCTTCTTCCGACTGACGGTGGACGTCGCCGCCATCGGCATTTACGTGTGGATCATCTCCGTTGCGCTGCACGGGGGGCGCTGGTTCCGCGGGCTCGTGCTGCCGATGCTCGGCTGGGCGTGCGTCGTCGTATTCCTGCTGAGCTTTCTGCTGCGCGACGGCAGGCGCTCGCGCCTTTCTTCCATCGCCATGTGCATCGGCGCGGTGGGCCTGATGGCGATGGGCGTCGAATACTGCCTTGACCGGTATTTTCTTGAGGTGTGGCAGCCGAGCTGGTCGCTCGTCGTGCTTGTCATCTGCATCGGGCTCATCATCCCGCTGCGCATCGTGCGCCGCGTCCCGTCGCTGCGCGAGGAAGCGCGCAGACGCTTCAATATGTGAAACCTGCTTCTGAAAATGGAAAACCCGCCCTGACGCTTTTGCGTCGGGGCGGGTTTTGTGATGTTTGCTTACAGCAGCAGCCAGCTGAGCACCATGCCGACAAGCAGTGTGATCCCGGTGGTGAGCAGGACGAGCAGAATCTTCTGATAGGGCCGCTTGCCCGCTTCGACCTTCTGCTCGATCTCGTCGAGCCGCTTCCCTTCGCTGAAGGCCAAGATCTCCCTGTAGGACTGGACGTTATTTGCTTTTTTGATGCGCTCGAGGCGGAGGGCAAAGTACATCGCGCTGCCCCAGAGCAAAAGCTCCGGAATGAGGCCGTACAGGCCGAACCACTTGATTAGAGGCACGGGCAGAATGATCGTGGCGGCGAGCAGAATGGTGTAGATGATGCCGTCGCGGTTCATGGCCCTGACGTCGGCGGCATTGACTTCCTGTTTCATGGTTTCCAAATCTCCTTTGATGAGTTGGTCGAGCGAAACATCGAAGAGGGCGCTGAGCAGGAGCAGGCTGTGGATATCGGGGTAGCTCTTGCCGGTTTCCCAGTTGGAAACGGTCTGGCGCGTGACGTAGACCTTTTCCGCCAGCTCCTCCTGCGAAAGCGAGAGCGCGGCGCGATGTGACTTGATCTGATTACCGAGTTCCATAAGTGCCTCCTGTGCGTTTCGTTCGATCTGCCCCAAGGGTAGCCAAAACGGGAAAGTTTGTCGAGCAAAGCTGCTTTACATGAGGAAAAATTGCTTGTCAAAAGATTTTGACAAGCGCCTTTTCGCCCCGATATCAGCGGCTTGCCAGCTTTTCGCGCAGCCTTGCGATGCTTCGCTGCGGGGCGTCGATGGCTTCGCCCTGCGTTTCGTGCCAGTCGGCCTTTTCGATGGCGATGACCTTTTCGTAGTAGGTGATCGCCGTTTCATAGTCACCGCGAATTTCGCAGATCTGCGCGATGGCCTCGGCAGGGTCGACAAAGCGCGGGGGCGGCATGAGCGCCATCGCCTTTTCATAGTCCGCGATGGCCTCGTCGTAGTGAGCGAGCTTGGCGAGCTCGCTCGCGCGCATAACGTAGACCTCCCACGTGTCGGGATACTTTGCGCACATGGCCTCCCACTGCGCGAGCGCGTCGTCGGTGTGCCCCTCCTGCAAAAGGATACAGCCGAGGTAAAAGTCGTCGTTGTAGGTCGGCTTCAGGCGGTGCATTTTGTCCAAGACCTCGCGCGCCTCCGCGCAGCGGCGGTCGGCGATGAGAAGGTCCAGAAGCCACAGGTGCGCGCTGTGGTTCTCCGGATGCGCGGCGAGAAACTCCTGATAGAAGGCGATCGTGCGGTAGTGGTTCGTCGCGTTCCAGTCGAGGTACGCGCCGTGCTCGGCGTCGAAGATGGCGTTGTGCGCCTCCTTGCAGTCGGGATTCAGTGCGAGCGCCTGACGCGCGAGGGGAGAGGCGAGGTCATTGTATTCCCGTGCGCGCTTGCAGTAGAGCTCTGCGAGCAGCAGCGTCGCGCGCGGGCGCGTTTCCTCCTCGCGGCACTTTTCCTGCAAAAAGTGCTCCTCTTCGTCAAATTCCTGCTGTGTGAGAAAGCGCTTGTCCCAGAGCATATTGTCGATGCGGGCAAAGCGGCTCTCGTCCGTGAGGGAGAAGAGCGAGTCGATGCTCGTTCCCAGCGTGACGGACAGCGCGGGCAAAAGCTGAATATCGGGAAGCGAGCTGCCGTTTTCCCACTTGCTCACGGCCTGCGCGCTCACGTGGAGGGCTTTTGCAAGCTGCTCCTGCGTCATGCTTTTGGAGAGGCGCAGCGTTTTGATCTTGCTGCCGATGTCGATGTTCATAAAGGCAAAACTCCGTTTCTATAAAGTGCGGACGTCCTTGATGAGTTCAGTATAGCCGATTGCAGGAAAACGCGCAATGGAGGGGGAGTTTCGCGCGCTCAAACGGCGGTTGAGCGCAAAAAGGACGGAAGATGCTTTTCTTCCGTCCTTTTTATGCAGTTCCAGTCGAATCAGTCGCCGACGCCGGGGTTCAGAACCTTGCCGACGTTCCACAGGTGCGCGACCTGCTGCGCGGCGGCCAGACGTTCCTCGGGGGACTCGTAGCTTGCGTGCGCGGTCTGCGCGCCGCAGTCGACACAGGTGACATAAACGCACCAGCCCTGCTCATCCTCCACCGTACCGGTGCCGCGGCAGTAGGGGCAGTCCTGCAATTCGATCTCATAAATCGGGTCCATGGTATCATCCTTTCCTACCGCGCAAAATTGACAGTTTGCGCGGAAATAACCTAATGACCGTAGTATAGCAGGGAAACGGGCGCTTTACAAGCAAGAAAATAGCAAAAATGGGGCGCTCGCAAGCGCCCCGCTTTTTACACGTTTGACGACGGAACAGGAAGCTGGTACTTTTCCACGTAGGATTCGTACGTCTGCTGGAAGCTGCCGTCGGCAGTCTTGGCCTGGCGCAGCGTTTCGTGCAGGTTGAGGTTATGCGCACGGGCGTCGATGACGCAGCCGGCGATGTTGGAGCAGTGGTCGGATGTGCGCTCAAGGTCGGTCAGAAGATCGGAGAGGACAAAGCCAGCCTCAATGCTGCAATGGCCCTGCTGCATGCGCAGGATGTGGCGCGTGCGCATCTGCTCTTTGAGCGTGTCGATGACCTGCTCGAGCGGCTCGACCTGTTGGGCGAGCGCGACGTCCTGCGAGGAGAAGGACTTGAGCGAGAGCGAAAGGATCTCGCGGATGGCGGAGGTGAGAATGGCGAGCTCGTTGAGGGCGCTGCCGGAGAACGTGAGGCCCTTTTGCTCCATCTCCTCAGCGGAGGAGAGAATGTTGACCGCGTGGTCAGAAATGCGCTCAAAGTCGCCGATGGTCTTGAGTAACTCGGTCGCCTCCTCGCTCTCGTCGCGGCCCATTTTCTGCGTGCTGAGCTTGACGAGGTAGGTGCCGAGGATATCTTCATAGTGGTCGCAAAGCTCCTCATCGTCGTGGATGCTCTGGGCGAGCTCGGGCGTGTTGTGGTCAAGGGCGGTGAGAGCGTTGTTCAGCGCGCGCACGGCGCAGTCCGCCATTTCACGGGCGACGGCGCGGCTCTGGCGAAGGGCGAGGGACGGAGTGGGGAGAAGACGCTCGTCGAGCTCGGTCGTCTTTTCACCCTGCGTCTGGGAATCGTCGGGGACGATGCGGCAGGCGAGCTTTTCAAGAAGACCGCCCGCGGGCAGGAGCATGGCGGTGCAGAGGACGTTGAAGACCGAGTGTGTGACGGCGATGCCCGCCATGGTGGCGGATTCATCCAGCAGCGCGGGCGCAAAAGCCGCGCGCACAATGCAGAAGACCGTCAGCAGCACGACAACGCCGATGACATTGAAGAGAAGGTGAACGACCGCGGCGCGGCGGGCGTTTTTGTTCGTGCCGATGGACGACAGCATGGCCGTGACGGTCGTGCCGATGTTCTGGCCCATGATGATGGGAATGGCCGCGGCATAGCTCACCGAGCCCGTGACGGCGAGCGCCTGCAAAATACCGACGGACGCAGAGCTCGACTGGATGATGGCCGTGAGCAGCGCGCCGGCAAGCACGCCGAGGAGGGGATTCTGAAAGGCAACAAAGAGATTCGTGAACGCGGGGACGTCCTTGAGGCCCGCGACCGCGCCGCTCATCGTCTCCATGCCGAACATGAGCGTGGCAAAGCCGAGCAGGATCATGCCGGTGTCCTTTTTCTTGTTGTCCTTGCAGAACATGTAGTAGATGATGCCGATGAGCGCAAGGACGGGAGTGAAGGATGAGGGCTTTAAGAGCTTGATCCAGAAGTTGCCGGAGTCGATGCCGCCAAGGCTCAAAAGCCAGGCTGTGACGGTCGTGCCGACGTTGGCGCCCATGATGACGTTGATGGCCTGACGCAGCGTCATCAGGCCCGAGTTGACAAAGCCGACCACCATGACCGTGGTGGCGGACGAGCTCTGGATGATGGCCGTGATGCCAAGGCCCGTTAAAAATCCGGCGAATACGCTGCCGGTCATCTTGTCGAGAAGGGAGCGGAGCTTACCGCCCGCGCGGCGCTCGAGCGCCTGGCCCATCAGGTTCATGCCGAAGAGGAACAGGCACAGCCCGCCGATCATCGTGAGCACATTGAAAATATCCATATTTTCTATCTTTCCTTTTTTCTTTTTTGAGACTCTATTTATAACCAAGTAATAGTTTACGCGCTAAATGTCAAAACTGCCAGAGGAGAATTGTAAAATCTATGTAAAATACACAGCGGCGACGGAATGCGGCGTGATTTGTGTCATGTTGCACAGTTTTTTTCCGCATGAACTGGAAAAAAGTGCAGACACTAAGCGCAGCATTCGCCGCGGCGTCTGCCTCCGCGGCAAAAAGCAACTTGAAATGTCGGAGGAATCGTATGAAAAAAGACTTTATCGACACCAATGAATTCACAAAGCAGGAACTGCTCGACATCATCGACTTGTCGCTCGCCATCAAAAAGGCCATTAAGGCGGGCTACTATCCGCCCCTGATGCGCAACATGACGCTCGGCATGATCTTCCAGCAGTCCTCTACACGCACGCGCGTCTCGTTTGAGACCGCGATGAGCCAGATGGGCGGGCACGCGCAGTATTTAGGCCCCGGTATGATCCAGCTCGGCGGGCATGAGACCATCGGCGACACGGGCAAGGTACTCTCAAAGCTTGTCGATGTCGTGATGGCGCGCGTCATCGAGCACAAGACGATCGAAGAGCTCGCAAAAAGCTGCACCATCCCCGTCATCAACGGCATGTCGGACTACAACCACCCCACGCAGGAGATCGGCGACCTCTGCACGATCGTGGAGAACCTTCCGCAGGGGAAAAAGTTAGAGGACTGCAAGGTCGTGTTCGTGGGCGACGCGACGCAGGTGTGCGCGTCGCTCGGCTTTATCACGACAAAGCTCGGCATGCACTTTGTCCAGTACGGCCCCCAGGGCCACCAGCTGAATGAGCAGCACAAGGAGATCATGAAGAAGAACTGCGCGCTCTCCGGCGGCAGCTACCTTGTCACCGATGACCGCGAGAGCGTACGCGGCGCGGACTTCATCTATACCGATGTGTGGTACGGCCTCTACGAAAACGAGATGCCGAAGGAAGAGCGCGTGCGCGTCTTCCACGACTATCAGGTCAACCGCGAGCTGATGCAGCTGGGGAACCTCGGCTGCAAATTCATGCACTGCCTGCCCGCGACGCGCGGCGAGGACGTGACCGACGAGGTCGCCGACAGCGACGCCTCCCTCTGCTGGGAGGAGGCAGGCAACCGCCTGACGGCCATGCGCGGCCTTCTTGTCTACTTCACGCGCTGCCGGCAGGAGCCGAGCGGTCTTCAGATCGCGGCGGCGAAAGAGGAGCTTGACAAAGTGCTCTGCGACAAGCTCGGCTGCGTCGAGGCCTACTGCGGCGTTTCGAAAGCGGAAAAGAGCTGAGAAAAACCATGGAGAAGAATCAATTCCGGCTCGCAGACGTCATTTTGTCGGTCATCTGCGTGGTGTTTGTCGCCGAGGCGGCGGCGCCGGTCGCGTCGATCGGCAACAGCCAGTATTTCTGGTGGATCTTTATGATATTGGCGTTTCTGCTGCCCTACGGCCTCATCGCCGCCGAGCTCGGCACAGCCTACGCGGGAGACGGCGGGCTCTATGACTGGATCCACGCGGCGTATCCGAACGGCAAGTGGGCGGCGCGCGCCTCGTGGTACTACTGGATCAATTTTCCGCTGTGGATGGCGTCGCTCGCGGTGATGTGCCCCGAGCTCATCACGTTCATCACGGGGCGGAGCCTCGGGACGTTCGGCTCGCTCGTGGTCGAGCTGCTGTTCATCTGGATCGTCACGCTCATCGCGTGCTATCCCGTGTGCGACAGCATCATTATCCTGAACGTGAGCGCTGTCATCAAGATCGTGCTGGCGCTGCTGGTCGGCGGGCTCGGCGTGTGGTATATCAGCCGTTACGGCTTTGTCAACGACATGTCGGCGCGGACATTTCTGCCGTCGTTCGACTTAAACAGCCTCTCGTATATCTCCGTCATCATCTTCAACTTCCTCGGCTTTGAGGTCGTGTGCACGTACGCAAACAATATGAGCGACCCGAAAAAGCAGATCCCGCAGTCCATCGTGACCGGCGGCATCGTCATCGCGGCCATCTACCTCTTCTCGGCGTTCGGCATCGGCGCGGCAGTGGATGTGCGTGAGATCAGCGTGGATTCGGGGCTTATCGACGCGGTGTCGCTCATTCTGGGCGGCAGCGGCGGCGTGCTCGTGGGCGTGGTGGCGCTTTTGTTCCTCGTGACGCTGTTCGGCAATATGATCTCGTGGTCGATGGGCGTCAATTCGACGGCGGCGCTGGCGGCGGACCACAACGACATGCCGCGGGTGTTCTCCAAGCGCTGGGCAAAGAACGACATGCCCGTCGGCGCGGTCACGTCGGGCGTCGTCGCCTCGTGCGTGTGTGTTTTGGGCGTGCTCATCGAGATGGCGTCGCCAGACTCGTCACTCTTCTGGAGCTTTTTCGCGCTGAATCTCGTGATGCTGCTTTTGAGCTATCTTCCCGTGTTTCCGGCGTTTTTGAAGCTGCGGCGCGAGGATGCGAAGACGCCGCGCCCGTTCCGCGTGCCGGGGTCTGACACGGCGCTCAAATGGATCGCCTACGTGCCGATGGTGCTCATCGTCATTTCGATCATTTTCACTGCGGTCCCGCTCTCGTTTGACGCAGAGACGCTTGCGAGCTTTCTGCCCATTACGATCGGGTCGATCCTCAGCGTGGCGATCGGCGAGGTGCTGATCGCGCTGCGTGGGAAAAACGCGCGCAGCTAAGTATGGTTTCATCATAAGGAGACAAAGCTATGGCAAAACGAATCATCGGCACAACGCCGAAGCAGGACGGGTATCGCATGCCCGCCGAATTTGAGCCCCAGCAGGGCGTGTGGATGCTCTGGCCCGAGCGAAACGACAACTGGCGCGACGGCGGAAAGCCCGCGCAGAAGGCCTTTGCGGATGTTGCCAAGGCCATCGCAAAATTTGAAAAGGTCACGGTCGGCGCATCCGTGCGCCAGTATCAGAACGCGCGCGCCAAGCTCCCCGAAAATATCTGCGTCGTGGAGCTCGAGAGCGACGACGCGTGGGTGCGCGACTGCGGGCCGACGTTCCTTGTGAACGACAAGGGCGGTCTTCGCGCGGTGGACTGGGAGTTCAACGCCTGGGGCGGGCTCGTCGACGGGCTGTATTTCCCCTGGGACAAGGACGACCAGATCGCGCGCAAGATCTGCGAGATCGCGGATGTGGACAGCTACCGCACAGAGGGCTTCGTGCTCGAGGGCGGTTCCATTCACGTCGACGGCGAGGGCACGGTGCTGACGACCGAGATGTGCCTGCTCTCTGAGGGCCGCAACCCCGACAAGTCGAAAGAAGAGATCGAGCAGATGATCTGCGACTACCTCGGCTGCGAGAAGGTGCTGTGGATCAAGGACGGCATCGACCCCGACGAGACGAACGGGCACATCGACGACGTGGCGTGCTTCGTCGCACCCGGCGAGGTCGCGTGCATCTGGACGGAGGACAAGAACCATCCGTTCTACGAACAGGCGCAGGCGGCGTACAAATTCCTGAGCGAGGCGACGGACGCCAAGGGCCGCAAATTAAAGGTCCACAAGCTCTGCCTGACAAAAAAGCCGTGCTTACTCGAGGGCGCGGATACCATCGACGCTGTGGAGGGTACTATCCCGCGTGAGGACGGCGAGGTCAGCATCGCGTCGTATATGAACTTTTTGATCGTCAACGGCGCGGTCATCTTGCCGCAGTACGGCGACGAAAACGACGCAGTCGCCATCGAACAGGTGCAGAAAATGTTCCCAGACCGCGAGGTCGTGGGCGTGCAGACGAAGGAGGTCGCCTTCGGCGGCGGCAATATCCACTGCATCACCCAGCAGCAGCCTGCGGTGAAGAAGTAGAAAGAGCGCCGTCCGTGCAATAAATGTACGGGCGGCGTTTTATGGTGCTTATGCAGTTTGCTCGCGGGCGATGCGGATGAATTCCGAGAGCACGCTCCACGGATACGAGCGGCTCAAGTACCCAAAGCAGATGGGATAGGAAGCCTCTGAGCAGAGCGGGAGAATGTGCAGGTGCGCGAGCTGCTCGGGCGAGAGCGCCGTGTGCAGCAGATTTTCCGGGCAGAAGCATGCGCCGACGCCCTGCTCGCAGAGCGCGAGCAGCGTTTCGACGTTTTCCGACGTCGCTTTGCTGACGGGCGAGACACCCGAGGAGCGCAAAAGTCCGCGCCCGATGCGCCCGCCGATGTCTTCCGCGGAGCCGAGGACAAAGGGGCAGTCACACAGGGCACTTAGGTTTCCCGCGGCGATCTCGCCGCGGTGCGTGTCGAGGTCGATGCCGCACTGCGCGAGCAGCCCATCGGACAGGCACAGCACGATGTGCTCCAGATAGTAATCCTCAAGCACCACGCCGGGGAGCGGGTGTGGAAAGCCGGCGATGGCGAGGTCAATGCCGCCGCTGAGCAGCGCCTTTTGGATCGCGTCGTTCGAGCCTTCGAGCAGCGTGATCTCGACATTCGGGTATCTGCGCTGAAAGGCGGGGATCAGGCGCGGCATGATGGCGCGGCCGCGCGTATAGGCGATGCCGACGCGCAGCTCGCCTTTCTGATTTTCGGAGATGTCGCAGAATTCGCGCTCCATGGCCTGGCGCGTCTGCCCGATGGATTCGGCATAGCGCAGAAACGTCCGGCCTGCGTAGGTGAGCTCAAGCGGCGTGCGGCGCACAACGAGCGTGCAGTTCAGCTCGCGCTCTAAATTGGCAATGTGCGATGAGAGTGATTGCTGCGTGATGTGCAGCGCTTCGGCGGCGCGGGTGAAGTTTTTCTCCCGCGCAAGCACGAGAAAATAGTCAAGAGAATGGAAATTCATGGGAACGCTCCTTTTACAGCTGTTTCTTGTAGAATATATCAATTTTAACAGTTTTACAAGATGAAAATCCGCGCTTATACTAAAGACAACGAAAGGCTGAACGAACGGCAAAGCGCACGGGTTTTCTTTTTCACCGCGCCTCCATCCATACACGTTCGTTCGCTTTGCGTGGGGGAACCTGACCGCCGGAGCACCAGCAGGAGATTTTGCAATTTCCGCCTGCTGCACTCCGGCTTGCAGGGCATATCGGAAAGGATGGCGGGAGAGAAACATGAGCATTTTAGAGCTGGGGAGCTTGCAGCTCACGCTTTTTGCGATGATGCTGATCGGCGCGCTCTACACCTCGATTTTTTTGATCCCGATGCGCATTGTGATGTGGTCGGCCGGCACGACGTACTTTGTCGCGGGCGAGACGGTGGAAAAGAAAAAGCTCATCAAAAACGTGCTGACGCACCCCTGCCTTGTCGCCATCTACTTGGGACTTCTCTGCATGGTGACGCAGGTGCAGCTGCCGTCCGTGATCCTGAACACGGTAAAGTACATCGGGAACTGCAACTCCGCACTGACGATGTTTATTGTCGGCACGATCCTGACGGATGCGCCGCTCAAGAGCATCGTGAGCCGCGACACGGTAAAGTTCAGCTTGCTGCGGCTCGCGCTGCTGCCCGCGGCAGCGCTGGGCGTCGGGCTGCTGCTGCACCTTGAACCGACGGCGCTTGGCGTGAGTGTCCTGATGACGGGCATGCCCGCGGGCGCGATGGCGGCCATCTTTGCCGCCAAATACGGCAGCGACGCGCCGTTCGCCGCGCGAAATGTCGTGTTCACAACGCTTTTATCCATGCTGACGCTGCCGCTGTGGGCGTATGCGGTGGGATAAAAACGGGTTTTCTTTTTGATCGCTTTGTGCTAAGATAGCGATGCTGTGTTAAAAAGGATAGGGAGGACTTGGATGGCTGCGATCGTTTTATTCTGCCTTGCGCTGCTCGTGTGCATCGTATTGAGGGCGAACATCCTCTACGCGCTCCTGGCGGGACTCGTGATCTTTACGCTGTACGGCAAAAAGCAGGGCTTTTCGTGGAAAGAGCTCGGGAAGATGATCTGCTCGGGCGTGAAGACATCGGCAAGCGTGCTGCTCGTCTTTCCGCTGATCGGTATTCTGACGGCGTTCTGGCGCGCGTGCGGCACGCTGCCGTTCATCATCTGCTGCGCCGTCGACCTCATCCGGCCGGAGATCTTGCTGCTGATGACGTTTCTCCTAAACTGCGGCGTCTCGATGCTGACAGGCACGGCGTTCGGCACGGCGGCGACGATGGGCACCATCTGCGTGAGCGTCGGCATTTCGATGGGCATGGACCCCGTGCTGCTCGGCGGCGCGATGCTTTCGGGCGTATACTTCGGCGACCGCTGCTCGCCGGTCTCGACGAGCGCGCTGCTCGTGAGCGAGCTGACGGAGACGAACATTTACGACAATATCAAGCGCATGCTCAAGACGGCGCTCGTGCCGTTTCTTCTGAGCTGCGGCGTCTATGCGGCGCTCGGCATGGTGAAAAGCGGCAGCGGCGCGGCGGGCGAGCTGTGGTCGCTCTACGGGCGCGAGATGACGCTTCACTGGGTCATGTGCCTGCCGGCGGTGCTCATTTTGATCCTGTCGGTCCTACGCGTGAACGTGAAAAAGGCGATGTCGGTCAGCATTTTAGCAGCGGTCGTGCTGTGCATTTTCCTGCGGCATCTGGACGCGGTGACGATCCTCAGGACCGCAATCTTAGGCTACACGGCGTCGGACGCCGAGGTCGGCGCGATGCTCAACGGCGGCGGCATCATTTCAATGGTGCGCGTGGCGCTGATCGTGATGATCTCGTCGGCGTATTCCGGCATTTTTCGCAAGACGGGGCTGCTCGACGGGCTGTGCGGGCGTGTGACGGCGCTGAGTGAGAGGACCTCGCCCTATGCCTCGATGCTGCTGACGGCGGTTTTGGCGAGCCTTCTCGCCTGCAACCAGACGTTGACGATCATCCTGACACACCAGCTCTGCGCGCCGTCGCAGAAGGATAAAGAAGAATTTGCCATCAACCTTGAAAACAGCGCCGTCGTCGTCGCGCCGCTGATCCCGTGGTCGATCGCGGGGGCGACGCCGCTCTCGACCGTCGGCGCGCCGATGACGGGCATGGCGTTTGCGTGCTTTTTATACATCCTGCCGCTGTGCGAGCTCGTGCGGCGGACAGCGCAGCAGCGCGCGGCAAAAAAAGCCGCCGCGCAGAAATGAGAAAGGACTTTGTATGAACGGAAAGACTTTACTGGCGGAAGCCATCGAAATGAAAGATGAGATCGTCGAGAACCGGAGAGCGATCCACCGCGCGCCGGAGGTCGGCGCGCACCTGCCGCAGACGGTTCAATTTGTCGAAGAAAAGCTGCGATTGCTCGGCTATGAGCCGCGCGAGCTGGGCGGCGGCGTGGTCGCGGAGCTCACGGGCGAGGACATGGGGCGCTGTATCCTGCTGCGCGCCGACATGGACGCGCTCAAGGTGCGGGAGAAGACCGACCTGCCGTTCCGTTCGGAAAACGGCAGCATGCACGCCTGCGGACACGATATGCATGCCGCGATGCTGCTGGGTGCTGCAAGGCTGCTCAAGGCGCATCAAAGCGAACTCAAGGGCACGGTGAAGCTCGTCTTCCAGCCCGACGAGGAAGGCTTCACGGGCGCGAAAGCGATGCTTAAGGCCGGTGTGCTGGAGGCGCCGGAGCCGCAGGCGGCGATGGCGCTGCACGTGAACTCCGGGACGCCGTCGGGCCTGGTGCTCTGCGGCAAGGGAACGTTTATGGCGGGCTGCACGCTGTTTCGCATCACGGTCAAGGGTGTCGGCTGTCACGGGGCAATGCCGGAGACGGGCGTCGACCCAATCAACATTGCCGCGCACATCTACCTTGCGCTTCAGGAGATCACGGCGCGCGAGCTGCCCGCAAAGACGTCCGCCATCGTGACAATGGGCAAATTCAGCGCGGGGCACGCGCCGAATATCATCCCGCAGGAGGGCGTGATCGAGGGCACGATCCGCACGTTCGACCGCGACGTGACCGCGCTGATCCTGCGCCGCATCGGCGAGATCGCGGACGCGACGGCCAGGGCCTTCCGCGGCAGTGCGAGCGTCGAAGAGCTCGCGAGCGCGCCGCCGCTCAAAAACGACGAGGCGCTGACCGAGCAGATGGCACGCTGCGCCGAAATGCTGTTCGGCGAGAAGAGCGTCTACCGCCTGCGTGAGGGCGGCATGGGCTCGGAGGACTTTGCGTCCTACACCTACGAGCTGCCGTGCGCGTATCTGTTGCTCGGCGCGGGCACGGCGCAGGAGGACGCGCGCTACGGAAAGCCCATGCACAACGAGAGCGTCGTCTTCAACGAGAACATTTTACCGCGCGGGAGCGCACTGCTCGCCTATGGCGCGATGCAGTGGCTCGAAGACCGGCAATAAAAAAATCCGCTTACGAATTTCGTAAGCGGATCTTTTATAATCGATTGTCGATGACTTAGCCGACGAGCGCCTCGGTATCCATGGCAATCATGAGCTCCTCGTTCGTGGGGATGAGGAGGACGGTGACCTTGGAGTCGGGCGCGGAGATGACGCGTTCTTCGCCGCGGACCTTGTTGGCGTCCTCGTCCATCTTGACGCCCATGAACTCGAGGCCGGAGGCGATGGCCATGCGCTGGGAAGCGCTGTTCTCGCCGACACCTGCGGTGAAGATGATGGCGTCCACGCCGCCCATCGCGGCGGCATACGCACCGATGAGCTTCTTCACGCCGTAGTTGAACATATCGACGGCAAGGCCGGCGCGCTCATTGCCCTGCTCGAAGGCCTCTTCGAGATCGCGGAAGTCGGAGCTGACGCCGCTGACGCCCATGACGCCGGACTTCTTGTTGAGAACATTGACCATCTCCTTGATGTCCATGCCGTACTTGTTCATCAGGTACTCGAGGATACCGGCGTCAATGTCGCCGGAGCGGGTACCCATGGGAAGACCGGCGAGCGGGGTGAAGCCCATGGAGGTGTCGACGCTCTTGCCGCCGTCGATCGCGGTGACGGAGGAGCCGTTGCCGAGGTGGCAGGAGATCAGCTTGAGCTGCTCGATGGGCTTGCCGAGCATATCGGCCGCGCGCTGGGAAACATACTTGTGAGAGGTGCCGTGGAAGCCGTAGCGGCGGACCTTGTCCTTCTCATAGTACTCATAGGGAAGAGCATAGGTGTAAGCCACGGGAGGCATGGTCTGGTGGAAGGCAGTGTCGAACACGGCGACCATGGGCACGCCGGGCATGAGCTCCTGGCAGGCCTTGATGCCGATGATGTTGGCGGGGTTGTGGAGCGGGGCGAGGGGATTGCACTCCTCAATTGCCTGCATGACCTCGTCGGTGATGACGACGGACTTGGCAAACTTTTCGCCGCCGTGGACGACGCGGTGGCCGACAGCGTCGATCTCCTTCATGGAGCCGATGACGCCGTTCTTCTCGTCGACGAGCGCGTTCAGCACGGCCTGGATAGCCTCGCTGTGGGTGGGCATGGAGACGGAAGCGGCCTTGATGGCTTCCTTGCCGGGAAGCTGGGGCTTATAGGTGAACAGACCGTCGATGCCGATGCGCTCGCACAGACCCTTCGCCAGCAGCTCGCCCGTGGTGGGGTTGAGCAGCTGATACTTCAGGGAAGAAGAACCTGCGTTGATGACCAGAACATTCATAAGTATACTCCTTTTTCCGAGGGCGCTTGCATTGCGCCCGAATTTCCGATAAAATAAGAATCAAATTGATCGGATGTATAATTCAATACAAAATATATTATAACAACTTTTTTTGCAAAGACAAGTAAATTTAACAAAACGTAACTCTTTTGTAACCGCTTTGAGAGGACTTCCATGAGGGTATTTGGTATAATATGCGAATATAATCCCTTCCACCGCGGCCACAAGTGGCAAATTGATGAATTGCGCCGTCTGGCAGGCGAGGAAGAGTGCGCGGTCGTGTGCGCGATGAGCGGCGATTTTGCCCAGCGGGGCGATTTTGCCATTGAACGCGTGCATGCGCGCGCCGAGGCTGCCGTGCGCGGCGGGGCAGATTTAGTCCTTGAGCTGCCGCTGCCGTGGGCCATTTCGTCGGCGGAGGGCTTTGCCCGCGGCGGCGTGAGCATTTTGGCGGCGACGGGCGTGGTCGACACGCTGGCCTTTGGCAGCGAATGCGGTAACGCGGCGAAATTGCAGCGCGCGGCAAAGGCACTGCTGCGGGCGGATTTTCCCGACGCGCTGCGAGAGGAACTTGCCAAGGGCCTGTCCTTTGCCGCGGCGAGGGAGAGCGCCGCGAGGGCGCTCATCGGCGAGGATGCCGCGGTGCTCCGGGAGCCGAACGATATCCTCGGCGTAGAATACTGCAAGGCGCTGCTGCAAAGCGGCAGTACCATCGCGCCGCTGGCAATATTGCGAAAGGTCGTCGGGCACAACGGGGGTGCGGCGAAGGGCTTCGCCTCGGCGAGCCACATCCGCGAGCTGCTCACGAACGGAGAGGACGCCTCCGCGTATCTGACGGCGGAGAGCGCCGCCATCTATGCGCGCGAATGCGCAGCGGGCCGCGCGCCGGTGACGATGCAGAATGCGGAGCGAGCGGTGCTTTCCCGGCTGCGCGCGATGTGCGAGGAGGACTTCGCCCGCTATGACAGCGGGAATGAAGGCCTTTATCGCCGGTTTTATGACGCAGCGCGGACGGCAGCGTCCGTCGACGAGCTGCTCTCCGCGGTGAAGACGAAGCGATATGCCTATGCGCGGCTGCGGCGGATGCTGCTTGCGGCGTATCTGGACGTGACGGCGGCGGATGTGCCGCCGGAGGTCCCCTATCTGCGCGTGCTGGCGTGCAATGAGCGGGGACGAAAGCTGCTCAAAACGATCAAAAAAACGGGAAGCGCGCCGGTGCTGACCAAGAGCGCCGATGTGCGCGCGTTGAGCGAGGAGGCGCAGAAGCTCTTCGCTCTGACGGCGCGCGCGGCGGATCAATACGTGCTCGCCTATCCCGAGCTGCGCGCGGCCAGAGGCAGCAGTGCGTGGACGGAGGGGCCTGTGATCGTTTGAGCAAGGAACCGAGACCTCGAAAGGAGAACAGAATGAAAAAATGGATGACGCTGCTGCTTTGCTGCGTGCTGGCGCTGAATTTGACCGCCTGCGGCGCAGGAGCGCCCGGCGGGCCGGAGGACAACGCGCCGCCGCAGGCGAGCACGCTGCACTTTGAAGTCGCGACGCAAGTTTACGAAAACGAGTACAAGGCCGACGACGGCACGGTGCTTCTGGCGGAGCGCTACGAACTGCCGGTGCTTGAACTGCGCACGGAGGACGGCGAGCTCTACACGCTGGCGGAGAACGTGACGGCGAACGGCGGCACGGGCAACCCCGCGCAGTTCACGGCGCAGAACGCCTTCAACACGGAGATGAACAACGTACTCGCGGGTCTTGAGTCCGAGGCGGCGCAGATGGCCGCAGAGGCCAAGGAGCTCTATGCGGAAAACGGCACATCGGTCTTTTTGAACGGAAGCTACTGGACGAACGAGCTGAGCCTGACGCAGACCTACATGACCGAGGGGAAGTTCCTGAGCATCGCGGCGGAGAACTACACCTACTACGGCGGCGTGCATCCGAATTCCGCCACCCGCGCGTGGAGCTTTGATCTGACGACGGGCGAATTCCTGACGCTGGACGCGCTGGCCTCGGAGGAGGGCGATTTGCAGGGAAACTCGCTGCAGGAGAGTATTTATTGGAATATCTACGAGCAGATCGCGCAAAAGGGTCTCAGCGAAAGATATTTTGACGATTATGACTCTTATTTGCAGGATTTCCCCACGCTCGCGACGCTGAACTTTACGGAAAACGGCCTGACGGTCACGTTCGACCAGTACGTCATCGCGCCGTATGCGGCAGGGCCGCAGGTGTTCGCGGTGCCGTACAGCGAATTCTACAACGCGCTCAGCGAGCACGCGAAGACGATCCTGAGCGTGTCGCAGGAGCAGACCGTGACAGCGGATTTCAAGGCGGCGGCGACACTGTGGTCGTGGTTTTATATGGACGATCCGCCGATGGATTACAATGTGACAGCCGAGGTCGACGGCAATCTTTATGATCTGGCGGACATCAAGGGCGTGGAAACGCTGGTGGGCCTCCGTGCGCTGCTGCTGCGGTATGTCACACCGGAACTTGCCGACGAATGGCTGGGCAGCACTGAGCAGCGTTACCGTGATATTGACGGCAGACTCTATGTCATGTCCGCAGGCCGCGGCGGCAACGAGAGCCTGGGCGGATACACGTGCACGGTTGCGCTCGACGGCGACAGCGGCGTGCTGACGCAGACGGTCACGCTGCTTGCGTGGGACGACACCGCGCAGGCGTGGGCGGATACCGGCAAAACGGAAGCCTACGAATATCCATTTACCCTCGTCGACGGCCACGCAGTGTTCTCCGCATTCCCGTATCCGTACTGAGAGAATAGGAGAGAGGGAGGGGAGTCCCATGGCGTAAAAAGTGCGGCCGCGCCGCAGAAGCGATCATATAGGACCACTTTTACGGAGGATGAGAGAAATGAAGAGAGTAAAAATCTTTCTGCTGCTTTTTACCCTGTGCTGCGCACTGACTGCTTGCGGCACAAAGCCCGCGGACGATGTACCGCCGCCGGATGATGAGACGTCTGCGGTGGACATCGAATGGTTCAACACGGAATTTTTCAATGTGGGCAGCGGCGTGTGCATGACGAATATGCTGCTCAGCAGCTATTACGACACCGCCGCGGACATCGACCTCTATGAGCTCTTCTATAATGGCCCGACAGGAATACAGGAAGAGGTTACTGAGGCAGAACAGACAGCAATCGGCCCAGTGGCGTTTGAGCATTATCCCATCAAAACGCAGAGAACGGAAATGGACGCCTTTTTGCAGGAGTATTTGGGCGTGGCACTGGACGAGACGAACAAAAAGAATCTCGACCAGTTCATCTATCTCGAGGAGTATGACGCCTATTATCTGCTCCACGGCGATACGAATTTCCAGCGCTGCACGGTCACCTCGCTCGAGCAGAACGAGGACGGGACTATCGCGCTCACCTATGAGAAGGAGAGCGGTGAAAAGGGGATCGTCACGCTGAAGGGCAGCAAAGGCAGCTACCAGTTTGTGTCGAACAAGGAAGCGTGAAGATAAAAGAAAAATGCTGGCTCATAAGAGCCAGCATTTTTTATATGTAGCTTACCGGTAGCGCTCGCGGTGTGCGTGCATGATCTCAGCCAGCAGCACACCGTTGTCGGGCGGGGTGTAGGTGATGGCGTTCGCGCCTGCCGCGATGGTCTTACGAATAGTCTCATCCTTCGGGCCGCCGGTGGCGATGATGGGGATCTCGGGATGGCGCTCGCGGAGCGCGGCGACGAGCTGCGGCGTTTCCGACGCGGCAGAGACGTTCAAAATGTCGACGCCTGCGGCAATACGAGCCTCAGTGTCCTGCGTGGCGGAGACGATGGTCGCCACGACCGGAATGTCGATGTGCGACTTGATGTCGCGCAGAATATCCGCCGAAACGGGCGCGTTGAGCACAACGCCGTAAGCGCCGCAGTGCTCAGCCTCCATCGCCTGGGCGACAGAGCGCGCGCCAGACGTGAAGCCGCCGCCGACGCCGCAGAACACGGGCATATCCGCCACGCTGATGACGGCGCGCACGATGCGCGGCTGCGGGGTAAAGGGATAAACGGCAATCACCGCATCGGCATTGACGCTTGCGATGGTGGCAACGTCAGTGGAAAAGACAAAGGACTTGATCGTTCTGCCGAAGATGCGGATGCCGCTGCACTCGTTGATGCACTCGGGTACCATCAGCATATGGTTGCGGAGCTTTCCGCTGTAACTCGGCGTGGGCGTAGGGGTAAAATCGCTCATAAAAACACCTTCCTTTCCGCAGGTAATAGATGACCGGTAAAATGTTATGCAGGGAAATTATTCGACATGAATGCTTGCACGCATGGCGAGGATCGTCTGCTCAATGAGCGTATCAAGATCCCAGCCGAGCATTTCCGCGCCGCGCTCGATGACCTCGCGCGAGCAGCCGGCGGCAAACTTCTTGTCCTTGTACTTTTTCTTGACGGACTTGACCTCAAGATCGCTGACGCTCTTACTCGGGCGCATGAGCGCGACCGCGCCGATCAGGCCTGTGAGCTCGTCGGTGGCAAAGAGGATCTTTTCCATCTCGTGCTGAGGCTCGGGAAGGCCGTCAAAGTGCAGGCCATAGCCGTGGCTGGCGGTGGCGTGGATCAGGCGCTCGTCGAGACCGTTTTCACGCATGATCTCCTGCGACTTGATGCAGTGCTCGTCGGGATACATCTCAAAATCAAGGTCGTGGAGAAGGCCGACGATCTCCCAGAAGTCCGCCTCGTCGCCGTAGCCGAGCTTTTCCGCGTACCAGCGCATCACGTCGGCGACGGTGTTGGCGTGCTTTAAGTGGAATTCACCCTTGTTGTACTGCGTGAGCAGCTCCCACGCCTGTTCTTTCGTATATGCCATAATGATTGCCTCTCTTTGCTTATGGCTGCTCGTCCGTAAAGTGGACGTGATTGAAAATGTGGTCAGAGCAGAAGCAGTGGTACCCTGCGCACTTGCTGCAATAGCGGAACTGCAGCTCAGGATTTGTCACGTCCGTGCGGCCGCACACGGCGCATTTATGGCGGAAGCCCTGCGTCTGCTGCTGATACTGCTCCTGACGCTGCTGGGCGCGCACGGTGTTATGGAAGTGCGTGGCCTGCTTGCTCTGGTGGCGTTCGAGTCCCCAAAACCGTGTAAGCTCAGGCCAGAAGAAAATGACGAAATTCAAAAGCGCCACAATGGGCATGATGGAATAGTACCATCTGCCGGCGGCAATGTAGCGCACAATGTCGAAGAAGAAGTAGAATACGTCAATATACGCGAGCCACTTCATGCGGATGGGGAAGACGAAAAACAGCAGCACCTGCGCATCGGGATAGAGGAGCGCGAAGGCCATGAACATGGCAAAGTTGACATAATTTGCACCGTAGACGGGGATGCTGTAGCCCGTGATCAGGCTGACGATGCTCGCGCCGACGACGGTGAGCAGCATGCCGCTCAGGTAATACGTCGTAAACTTGGCTGTGCCCCACTGCCGCTCGAGCGTCGAGCCGATCCAGTAGTAGAAATAGCAGGTGATGAGAAGATAGAACGGACTCGTGCTCTCAGGGATGAGGACGAAGGTGACGAGCCGCCAGACCTGCCCATGGAGAAGACCCGAGAGCGTGTAGGAGAAGAAGCTCAGAAAGTTGCCGTTCGAGAAGTTGGACAAAAGCCCCAGCACCACGTTGCCGATGACAACATAGAGCATCAGGTTGGGGATGCCAAAATTCGGGTGCAGGATACAAAAGCGGTCGATCGCCTGGTTGAGTTTTTTCAATACGGGATACCTCATTTCAATCAAATAATATTTAAAGACATTATGACACAGCGGCGGGGAAAAGTCATCAATAAAGTTTGAACAAATGACCATTCCTGAATGGAATGAAGAGCAAGAATGCGGAAAGAAACGAATTCTTTCCACATTCTTAACACTTGTTCACTTGAGATCGAGCTCGGGCGGAACGTCGATCTCCTCGCCGACGTATTTGCCGTTCTTTTTCCGCTGGCGCACGCACTCGGTCAAAAGATACTCGATTTGGCCGTTGACGGAGCGGAAATCGTCCTCTGCCCAGGCGGCGATGGCGGCGTAGAGCTTGGGGGACAGGCGCAGGGGCACCTGCTTTTTGGCGTTGTCGTTCATGGCAGCCTCTCAAAAAGTAGCGCGGCGCGCTTAATACAGGCTTCCGGAGTTGACGACGGGCTGGGCATCGTGGTTGCCGCACAGCACCACGAGCAGGTTCGAGACCATGGCCGCCTTGCGCTCCTCGTCGAGCTCGACCGTGCCCTTTTCCGCCAGACGCTCAAGCGCCATTTCGACCATGCCGACCGCGCCGTCAACGATCATCTTGCGCGCGTCGATGATGGCGCTGGCCTGCTGGCGCTGGAGCATGACGGCCGCGATCTCGGGCGCATAGGCGAGGTAGGTGATGCGCGCTTCGATGATCTCAAGTCCCGCGTCGGCGACCTTGGCCTGAATTTCATCGCGGATGCGCGCGGCCACGACCTCGCTCGAGCCGCGAAGGCTGCCCTCGTCGGCCTGACCGTCGCCCGTGGTGTCGACATTCGGAGCGACGTCGTAGGGATAGACGCGCACGATATTGCGCAGCGCCGCGTCGCACTGGAGCGACAGGTACTCCTTGTAGTTATCCACGTTGAATACGGCCTTGGCTGTGTCGGTCACGCGCCACATCACGGCGATTCCGATCTCCACGGGGTTACCGAGACAGTCGTTGATCTTCTGGCGGGCGTTGTTGAGCGTCATGATCTTGAGCGAGATCTTCTTGCTGCCGCCCACCTCGACCGCGGCGGACGCGCCCTGCATGGCAGCGAGAAGGTCCGTGCCCTTGTGGCCGCCGTCCACATCGCCGGACTGGTTGAGCTTCGTCTTGGCGGCGGGGTTGAACGACGAGCAGAAGGGATTGACCCAGTAGAAGCCCTCGCCCTTGAGCGTGCCGATGTACTTGCCGAACAGCGTCAGCACGAGCGCCTCCTGCGGCTTCAGAACGCGCAGGCCGCACAGTGGGATCCAGCCGAGCAACAGCAGGATGACGCAAAGGACGACAAGGGGCAGAAAGCCCGCATTGATGCCGACGATCAGAAAAACGACCGCGGCGATGTAGAGAACAAGCTCGAGCAGCAGCACGAGCATGCCGTTTTTGTGACCGGTGATGATCTTTTCTTCCATAAAAAGCACCTCCAAACTTGATATCAAAATAATATCACAACAATATGAGATGTCAAGAGGAAAATGCAAAAAACCGACCGGTGATTGCACCGGTCGGTGAAAAATCAATTATGTGGCAATGACAAACTGGAATCTATCTGGGTATTCCATCATCATTAAAATGTTTTTTCAAAGCTTTTTCTGTCGGGTAAATTGATAAAATCATAATAAAACATTGGATTGTTACAAGAATTATCCCTGCAAATCCAATCGTATTCTTATCACTATGGTATAACGGAATATGTATCAAGGCAGATGGTATAACCATTACCCATCCTATTTTCCACCAAAGTTTTCCACAATAGTCATGAGCAAATTTCCATGTATCCATATTTTTCATTGAACGAGTTGTTCTGTATCCTAACATGCTGTTTATATGTTCTGGGCAATGCTTCCACATCATTCTTCCTGCAATGACCATAACAATGGGAATGATCAAATCGCATAGTAACATAAACCACCAAAAGCACATAACATTCACCTCCAAAAGTAGAATTTGATAGAATTATTATACCACAGCCCGTCAGAAAGCGCAAGCACAGCCACGGTGGTTCGAGCCACCGCGGCTGTTTGGATGATCTGCTTTATGCGTAGTGGTATTTTTTCCGTCCGAGGAGGAAAAGCGTTTCTGTGACGATCAGTGTGAGCGCTTCGGCCACGGTGATGGCGAGCCAGATGCCGTTGATGCCGAGAAGCTTTGGCAAAAGAAGTACCGCGGCGACCTGAATGACGAGCGTGCGCAGGAACGAAATGAGCGCGCTGGCTGTGCCATTGTTGAGCCCCGTGAAAAACGCCGAACCGAAGATATTGAAACCGCAGACGAGGAATGAGAGCGCGTAGATGCGCAGCGCGTTGACCGTCATGTCGCACAGTTCCGCGTCGTAGCCGACGAAAAGATGTGCGATGGGGTTTGCCAGCAGGATGGACGAGGCCGTCATCGCAAGGCTCGTGATGAGCGTGACGGTCAGGCTCTTTTTGAGGAGGCTCTTGAGCTCGGCGTGATTCTTCGCGCCGTAGTGATAGCCGACGACGGGTGTGACGGCGATGGAATAGCCGAAGAAAAACGCCATGAAGATGAAGCTCACGTACATCAGAACACCGTAGGCATTCACGCCGTTTTCCTTGGCAATCGCCATGAGCTGCACGTTATAGAGTACGCCGACGAGAGAGGTCGAAAGGTTGCTGACCATCTCGCTCGAGCCGTTGTAGCAGGCCTTGCCGAGGGCGCGGAAGTCAAAGCGCGGACGCGTGAGGCGCAGCGGTGAATCGTTCGGGCGGAGAAAGTAGACAAGCGGGATGAGCGCGCCGACGATCTGCGAAAACGCCGTGGCGAGCGCCGTGCCGAGAAGTCCCAGAGGGAAGACGTAGACGAGCAGAAAGTCGAGTACCATGTTCGTCAGCCCCGCGAACACCGTCACGCGCAGGCCAAAGTGCGGCTTTTCCGCCGTCGCCAAAAAGCTCTGAAAGCTGTTTTGCAGCATGAAAAAAGGGAGAGCAGCCAGCAGTACGCGCCCATAGAGCACGCAGTCGTCGATCGTCAGGTCCGTCGCGCCGACGGCGAACGAGATGGGGCGCAGGAAAACGATGCACACGCCGCTTAAAATCGCGCCGCCGGCGGCAAGCACGATGACGAGCATGGAGAAGATCTCGTTCGCTTTCCTGGGCTTACCCTCGCCGAGCGTTTTGGCGATGAGCGCGCTGCCGCCTGTGCCAATCATAAAGCCGACGGCGGCGAGCGCCATGATGACGGGAAAAATGAGGTTCAGCGCGGCAAACGAATTTTTGCCGACGAAGTTCGAGACGAAAAAGCCGTCGACAATGCTGTAAATAGAGGTGATGATCATCATCAAAATGCTGGGCGCGACAAAGCGCAGCAGCTTTTGATACGTAAAATGATCGGAAAGGGAGATCTGCATGGAAGAGCCTCCGATTGTTTCAAAAAATATAAAAAAAGTCCGGTCACTGCTTGACCGGACGCATCCGACATCTCTCGACCGCTGCGGCTGCGGCCGCAAGTCCCCGATGACATTCAATTTATGAACAATATTGTAGCATAAATCCGGACAAAGTCAAGTATTTGCACAAAATCTTCAAAAACTGATTGACAAAACGCACAAACATGGTAGAATACGATTCGGCGAAAGCCACAAGTGAATACTTCATCGAGAGTGGTTGAGGGATCGGCCCTATGACACCACGACAACCTGCCCGAAGAGGCAAGGTGCCAAATCCGACGAACGAATCGAAAGATGAGGAAGAGCAGAAAGCGCGATACTCTGTCGGTTCGACAGAGTATTTTTTGTTTTTCCCAACAATGAGAAAGGAAGAAAAAGAACCATGGCAAAACGTTTATTCACCTCCGAATCCGTCACCGAGGGGCATCCCGACAAGATCTGCGACCAGATCTCCGATGCGGTGCTCGACGCAATCCTTGAAAAAGACCCCAACGGCCGCGTGGCCTGCGAGACGACCGTCTCCACCGGCCTTGTCCACATCATGGGCGAGATCACCACGAGCTGCTATGTCGACATCCCGAAGATCGCGCGCGACGTCATCCGCGACATCGGCTACGACCGCGCGAAGTACGGCTTTGACTGTGACACCTGCGGCGTTATCACGAACATCGACGAGCAGAGCGGCGATATCGCGATGGGCGTCGACAACTCCTTTGAAAATAAGGAAAGCGGCGCGAGCGAGCTCGACAACGGCGCGGGCGACCAGGGCATGATGTTCGGCTACGCCTGCACCGAGACCCCTGAGCTCATGCCGCTCGCGATCTCCCTTTCCCATAAGATGGCAAAGAAGCTGACCGACGTGCGCAAGCAGGGCCTTGTCGACTATCTCCGTCCCGACGGCAAGACGCAGGTGACGGTCGAGTACGACGAGAGCGGCAAGCCCGTCCGCGTCGACACGGTCGTCCTCTCCACCCAGCACGCGCCGGAGGCGACGCTTGAGCAGATCCGCAAGGACATGATCGAGCTTGTCATCAAGCCGACTGTTCCAGCGGAGCTGATGGACGAGAACACCAAGATTTATGTCAACCCGACCGGCCGCTTCGTCATCGGCGGCCCGCAGGGCGACAGCGGCCTGACCGGCCGTAAGATCATCGTCGACACCTACGGCGGCAGCGCCCCGCACGGCGGCGGCGCATTCTCCGGCAAGGACCCGACGAAGGTCGACCGCAGTGCCGCTTACGCCGCGCGCTATGTCGCCAAGAACATTGTGGCCGCGGGCCTTGCCGACAAGTGCCAGGTCCAGCTCGCCTACGCTATCGGCGTTGCGCATCCCGTGAGCGTGCTCATTGAGACGTTCGGCACCGGCAAGGTCGATGACGGTAAGCTCGAAGAGGCCGTCGAGAAGGTCTTCGACCTGCGCCCGACCGCCATCATCCGCGACCTCGATCTGCGCCGCCCCATCTACCGCCAGCTCGCCGCTTATGGCCACATGGGCCGCGAAGACCTCGGCGTAACGTGGGAGAAGACTGACCGCGTCGACGCGCTGCTCGCCGCGCTGAAGTAAGAGCAATCGAAGACGTGGCGAAGGCCCGTCTTCGAAAAAGTTTCGCTGCGTTTTGCGCCTTGCCACCCGCAGGGCGGCTGCGACATTGCACCGTCGCGGCATTACGATTGGCGCGCCCTTTCGGGCGCGCCAATCATGCCGCTTCCTCGAAAACGGCTTGCTGTTTCCGCCGCAGGCGGCGCTTCACCGTTTTCCACTCCGCGCAAAGTGTTTTCTGCCACGCGCATGTCGCGGCAGAAAACCGATTCAAATTTATTTCGTGCCGTGCGCGGCACGAAACTCTGTGAGACCATTTGATAAAAACAGCGCCGACCCGCGAAAGCGGGCTGGCGCTGTTTTCCTATATGGGCGGGATCGATCAGTTGTGGTGCTCCTCGTCCCAGAGCTTTTCGGCCTCGGGGCGCCAGCAGGCGGCGTAGGACTCGCACTTGTTGCACAGGTGCTCCACGCTCTCGGGCGCTTCCAGGTCGGTCGAATGCGCGCCGCTGCGCGCGACCATCTGTGGCAGATATTCGGGATTTTCCAGCATCGGGCAGGGGCGCAGGTGGTTGTTGTTGAACGGCTGGCCCTTGCGGTACTCCTTAAAAAGCGGCTGCTGGAGACATTCGAGGAAGCTCTTTTCGCGGATGTTCGCGCCCGAGTAATGGATGAACACGCAGGGCTCAACGTCGCCCGCGGCGTTGATATGGCAGTAGAGCTTGCCGCCGGCGATGCAGCCGCCTGTGAACTCGCCGTCATTCTGGAAGTCGATGGCGAAGATCTCCTTGCCGCCGGTGAGACCGCGGATCTCGCGCACGCGGTCTTTCATATAGGCACGCTGCTCGGGATTAAGCAGCAGGTCGGTCGTCGCGCCCATGCCGACTGGCATGTAGTGGAAGTACCAGGCGAAGAAGCAGCCCTTGGAGATGAGCAGGTCGAGGAACTCATCGCTCGTGACGACCTTGTAGTTCTTGCTCGTGTAGCAGATGGACACGCCGAACGGGATGTGGTTTTTGTGCATGAGGTCCATCGCGGCGAGCGCCTTTTCAAAATGTCCCGCGCCGCGGCGGCCGTCGTTGGCGTCCTCAAAGCCCTCGATGCTGACCGAGACGATGAAGTTGCCCACGCGCTTGAGCTCGTCGCAGAAGGCCTGGTCGATGAGCGTGCCGTTTGTGAAGGCGTGGAAAGCGATGTCGCGGTGCTTTTTGCACAGGCGGAAGATGTCCGCCTTGCGCATGAGCGGTTCGCCGCCGGTGAAGAGGCAGGCGTGGGTGCCGAGCTCTGCGCCCTCGGTCAGCACGCGGTCCATCTCCTCAAAGGTGAGGTTCTGCTTGTGGCCGTACTCCGCCGCCCAGCAGCCCGCGCAGCGCATGTTGCAGGCGCTCGTCGGGTCCATGAGGACGATCCAAGGGATATTGCAGTCATACTTCTCGGAGTTTGCCCGTGCCCGCTGGAAGCCGCGGAAGCCGCCCTCGTAGGCGGCGGCCGTCAGGAAGGTCCTGAGAAGGTAGGGGTCGCACTCGCGCAGCAGGCGCTCGGCGTAGTGTGCCCATTTGCTGTCGGGGTCGTTTGCGATCTGGTGCAGCATCTCGAAGGTCTCCGGCGTCCAGACGCTGGAGTGGATCTTTTGGACCATGTTGACAAAGTCGTTTGCGACGGTGCAGACGTCCTTCGTCTGGCTTTTTCTGATGAGCGAGTCGAGCATGGCCTCAAAGGCCTTGCGCTCTGCTGCGTGGGCGATTTTTTCTGCTGCGTTCATAGTGTCACGATTCCTTTCCCTGCCCGCGGTGCGGGCATCCTAAAAATTCAGGAGGAAAGGGCGCGATCCTTTCCCTCCGTTGCCTGTGCGGCGATTTTCTGGAGCTTTTCCATGCGCGCATCGAGCTGTGCGCTGATCTCGGCGCACTCATAGAGCTCGCGCTCCACGTATTCCATTTCGGGGAGATTTTTCTTGTAGCGGATCTTATGCTCAAGGCTGGCCCACCAATCCATCGAGATCGTGCGGAACTGCACCTCGACTTTCATGAGCCGCTTCTGGTCATGCAGGAAGATGGGCGTTTCGACGATGAGATGGAGGCTGCGGTAGCCGTTGGGCTTAGGGTTTGCGATGTAGTCCTTGTGCTCTAAGAGTGTGATGTCGTCCTGGCGCAAAAATGCCTCGGAGAGTTTGTAGATGTCGGCAGGGTGCGAGCAGATCACGCGCACACCGGCGATGTCGTTCAAATTCTTTTCGATGCTCTCCACCGTGAGCGGATATCCGCGGCGGCTGAGCTTTTCCATGATGCTCTCGGGGGACTTGAGGCGGGTCTTGATCGTCTCGATGGGGTTGCGGTCGTATTGCAGCGAGAGCTCCTCGTTGAGCACGTTGAACTTCGTCTCGACCTCCATGATCGCGCAGCGGTAATAGCTCATCAGCTCACGGTAGGGCTGGAAGTATTTCTGGACCCACTGCTGTACCTCACCGTGGGAAAAACGGGAGAGCAGCACCTGTTCAAGATAAGTGCGATCGACAAGCGGACGGATCGGCACTGTCATCAGCTCCTTTGTACTTAGCATTTCTTGTCCCGCACGGAAAAATGCGGGCTTGCAGGAAAAGCATAGCAAAGAAGCGCCGCGCTTTCAATGGGCAGGGTGTAAACTTTTTTGTTCACGGCGCGAGAAGGGGACGCTCCCCTCGTTAACACCAACTTAACAAAGGAAACCGCCGAAAACTATGGACAAAAGGAGCCGCGTATCAGATTTTCAGACAGTGGCACGCAAATGTCACAGAAGACAAAATATAAGAAAACGTCCTTTCCCGATGGAAAGGACGTTCAAAAAGGCGGTATGAAAAAAGAAAAATTGTGTTTATGCGCCGATCACATGCGCCGTCATCATCTGCCAGAGGATGGAGAGCTGCTGTGTGGAGATGAGCACATAGGCCAGAATGAAGACGAACCAGAGCTTCTGCATGTTCTCCTCTTTTTTGCAGAGGAAATAGCAGTAGGAAAAATACGCCACGGCGTCCACGATCAAAACCGTGAGGAACATGACGAGAAAGCCCTGCTCGCTCTGCTCGGCGGTGCCGGTGTAGAGCGAGAGGAGAGAGTAATATAAAAACGTGGCGGTGAACGGCCACTTGAGCTTGCGCCAGTCGTGGATGCGGTCTTTCTTATTCATGGAAGCGCTCCTTTTTTGCGTTTTCCACAGTATACCCTGCGGCACGGCAGATTGCAAGGGGAAATGACCTTGCCAAGCGGGCGTGGGGTGTGGTAGACTGCAAAAAAGAGGTGATATACATGCTGGATACGTTGATCCGCGGCGCGAAGATCGTCGACGGCACGGGAAAGGCGGCGTTCACGGCGGACGTCGGCATTTTAGACGGCATGATCGAAGCGGTCGGAAATTTATCAGGTGCGCAGGCGTTCGAGACCATCGAGGCCGCGGGCCGCGTCCTGACGCCGGGCTTTATCGACATGCACCGCCACGCCGACGCGGCGCTGTTTCGCGAAGGCTTTGGCGAGGCGGAGCTCTGCCAGGGACTTACGACGCTTGTGAACGGCAACTGCGGCATGTCGCTCGCGCCGCTCTCGGGCGCGCACGCGGACGAGTGCGCGAAATACCTCGCGCCCATCACGGGGAACATCCCGCCGGAGCTGCGCTTTGCGTCCATTGACAGCTATTTCAAGGCGGCGCAGGGGCGGGGACTGCCGCTCTCGTGCGCGGAACTCATCGGCATGGGCACGCTGCGCACGCTTGCCGCGGGCTTCACGACGGGAGATTTGTCACCGCTCGAGCTGCGCGATCTGCACTATCACATGGAAGCGGCGCTGGCCGACGGCGCGTGCGGCGTGTCGCTCGGCCTTGGCTACGCGCCGGAGATCTTTTACTCGACCGACGGGCTCATCCGCGCGCTCGCGCCGCTGCACCGGAGCGGCGTGCCCATCTGTGTCCACATGCGTCAGGAGGGCGACGGCGTGGTCGATGCGCTGCGCGAAATGCTCGAGGTCGCCCGTGCGCTGCAAACGCCGCTGGAGGTCAGTCATCTCAAGGCCATCGGAGGGCGCAACGCGCGAAAGGCCGTGCCGGAAATGCTCTCGCTCATTGAAAAGGCGCGACAGGACGGGCTTGACGTCATGTGCGACGTGTACCCCTACACTGCGGGCTCGACACAGCTTATCCACGTGCTGCCGCCGGAATTCCAGGAGGGCGGCACGGAGGCGCTGACCAAGCGCCTGCTCGACGATGCTGCGCGAAAGGAAATGCGCGCGCGGATGGAGGCGGGCAGCGACTTTGAGAACATCACGCTGCTCGTCGGCTTTGACAATGTGATCGCCATCGGGCTTCAGATGGACGAATACCGCCGCTTTGAGGGAAAATCCGTCGCCGAGATCGCGCAGACGCTTCAAAAAGACCCGTTCGATACGCTCTTTGACCTGCTGGCGGCGGAACAGTGCAATACGGGGATGATCGACTACATCTCGGACGAAGAAGACGTGAAAGATATCCTGCGCGCGCCGTTCTCGGGCGTCATTTCGGATGCGACGTACCCCAGCGGTGGGCGTGTCCACCCGCGCGTGTACGGCACATTCGCGCGGCTCATTGAAAAATACGTCGTGCAGGAGCGCGTGCTCACGCTTGAGCAGGCCGTGCACAAGGTGACGGGGCATGCGGCGGACCGCTTCGGCTTTGAGAAAAAGGGCGTCATCGCGGCGGGCATGGATGCGGACCTTTTGCTCTTCTCGCCCGAAAACGTCCGCGAGCACGGTACCTACGCGCGGCCCAACCTGCCTGCGACAGGCTTTGACGAGGTATTCGTGCTCGGCGAGCGCGTGATCGAAAACGGCGTGTACCGCGGCGGCAGCAGCGGCGAGATGCTGGGAGCGCGGATGGGATACTGAAATCTTAAAGAAATTTTCAGGTGTATTTTCGCCGCCGTATGATATGCTGGCAGGGACAACAAATTTGCGGAGGCTGGATCAAGTGGAGCACTTTTGGGATACGGTGGATACGATCGGCGAGGGCTTTGGCTTTTCGCTCTTCGGCGCGCGGCACTTAGTGACGCTTGCGCTGTATATTGGCTTTGCCGCGCTGAGCTGCAAGCTCTACAAGGCGGCGGACGAGAAGAAGCGGGCGCAGCTGCGGGGGCTCTTTGCCATTCTCCTGCTCGCGGACGAGGCGTTCAAACAGATCGGTTTGCAGATCGGCGGGAATTTCAACTGGGACTATCTGCCGCTGCACCTGTGCTCGATCAACATTTTCCTTATCGCGCTGTACGCATGGAAGCCGAGCAGGCTGCTCGACAATTTTCTTTATTTTATCTGTATCCCCGCGGCGACGGCGGCACTGCTGTTCCCGACGCGGACGTCGCTTCCGGCGGCGAACTTCATGTTCTGGCATTCGACGAGCGTGCACATTCTGCTTGCGGCCTATCCCATCATGCTGTTTTCGGGCGGTGATATCCGACCGAGCGTCAGGTACATGGGCAAGTGCTTCTTGCTGCTGCTGGCGATGGCGGTGCCGATTTATTGCGTCAACCTGCTGCTCGATACGAATTTCATGTTTCTGATGTACGCGCCGGACGGCAATCCGCTCGCGTGGTTCCGCGACCATGTCGGCTACCACTGGATCGGCTTCCCCGTGCTGCTCGTGGCGGTGTTCGCGCTGATGGACGTGCCAATCATGCTCAAAAAGCGGAAAGAGGATAAATTGCTCAGCGCGGTAAAATAAAAAAGCGGTTCTCCCTAAGCCGGGCGTTCGTAAAACAGCTTTCGAGAGATGACACGGCAGCCGCCTGCCAGGATCGGTTACGAGTACCCGAATAAGACAAGGAAACTTCAAGTCCCATGTTTACACCGTCAAGGTGTCGCGCATGGGGCTTTTTGCAGATCGGGGTTCTGTACGCAGTAAAACGGTCAGGTTCTCGTATATAAGAATGTTTTTTCGTTGAGAAATATGGTATACTCGGCTCAACAAATCGGGATTTGGTCAAGGAGTGTGATTGTATGAAAAAGAAAACATTATCAGTTCTTTTATTTGTGATTACTTTTATTGCTACCTACACCATTCTTTGTTTTGCCCTGCCAGGTGCAAAGATGGCATTAGGGACTACAACCCTTGATCGCATCTGGGTAGCAATTACTTGTATGGCATTGTTCAAAGTAGTTGTATCCTTGGTGGTTGCATCTATTGTTGGAGTGCTCCCGATGATCGTTGGTAAGAGAGAATAACATACTTCAATTTGGAAATTCCAGTTTGCCGTACTTGATCCCAACAGGGCTTGAGGCGGGCACGCTCCGACAGGAAGCTGTCCCAAAGAGACAGAAATTTTCAAGAATTGAAAATTTGCGGCCACGGGACGATCCGCGCTCTTGTGAACAATAGAAAAACCAGAACTGCATGGCTGATTCAGCGAACGGTTCTGGTTTTTCTTGACGGGCGAAGGCCTTTCTGATAGGGTAAAGGCAAACTGGAGAGCTGGCGCCCGACGCACTGCGTGTCGGGCGCGGGGAGGGAAAAGCGTGGAAGAAAATCTGTTTCGTTCCATCCCGCGGGTGGACGAGCTGCTCGGTCGGGACGAGCTCAAGGTGTCGGCGCTGCCGCCGGTGCTGCTGCGCGAGAGCGTGCGCGAGGAGCTGGACGCGCTGCGAGACGAAGTGCGCGGCGGCCTTTCCGCGCTGCCGGAGACAGGCATACTCTGCGCGCGCATTCTGGCACGTGCAGAGGAAAAGCAGCTGCCGACGCTGCGCCCGGTCATCAACGCGACCGGCGTGACGCTGCACACGAACCTTGGCCGCGCCTGCCTGAGCGAGCGCGCGGCGAACGCCGCGGCAGAGGCGGCGAGAGATTATTCGACGCTTGAATACGATGTGGAAAACGGCTGCCGCGGCTCGCGCTATCAGCACGTGGAGGCGCTTTTGTGCCGCCTGACGGGCGCGGAGGCGGCGATGGCCGTGAACAACAACGCCGCGGCGGTGCTGCTTATCCTGTCCGCGCTCGCGGGCGGGGGAGAGGTCATCGCCTCGCGCGGCGAGCTCGTCGAGATCGGCGGCTCGTTCCGCATTCCGGAGATCGTGACGCAGTGCGGCTGCACGCTGTGCGAGGTCGGCGCGACGAACAAGACGCACCGGCGCGACTATGAAGCCGCCATCGGCGAGCAGACGAGAGCGCTTTTGAAGGTGCATACAAGCAACTACCGCATCGTGGGCTTTACCGAATCCGTACCGCGGGAGGAGCTGGCGGAGATCGCGCATGGGCACGGCCTGCCGCTCATTGAAGACCTCGGCAGCGGGGCAATCGTCGACCTCGAACCGTTTGGCATCCGCGGCGAGCCGACGGTGCAGAGAAGTCTGCACGCTGGTGTGGACGTTGCGTCGTTTTCGGGCGACAAGCTGCTCGGCGGGCCGCAGGCGGGGCTGATCGTCGGCAAAAGGGAGTACATCGAACGGATCAAAAAGCACCCGCTTGCGCGGGCGCTGCGGCTCGACAAGATGACGCTTGCCGCGCTGCACGCGACGCTCAGCGCCTATCTGGATGCCGAGATCGCCGTGCGAGAGATCCCGACGCTCGCGATGCTGTCGGCGAGCGAGGATAAGCTGCACGCCAAGGCGCTGCGGCTGCAAAAGGCGCTCGCGGACACGGGCGTTTCCTCGCAGCTCGTGTGGACGGGCGACGCCGTCGGCGGCGGCAGCGCTCCGGCGCAGGAGCTCACCGGCTGGGCCGTCGCGATCGAGCCGGGGAGGCTCAGCGTGGATGAACTGGAAGAGAAGCTGCGCCTTCGCGCCAAGCCCATCGTCGCGCGTATCCACCGCAGGCAATATTTGCTGTGCGTGCGCACGATTCGAGAGGAAGACTTTGCCGAGATCGCCGCGGCGGCTGCGGAGGCCATCCGATGAAGCATGTTATCATCGGCATGGCGGGTCATGTCGACCACGGCAAGACCGAGCTCGTCAAGGCGCTCACGGGCGTGGACACCGACCGGCTGGCCGAGGAGAAAAAGCGCGGCATCACGATCGACCTCGGCTTTGCGCGCCTCGACTTTCCGGACGGGAGCTGTGCGAGCATCGTCGATGTGCCGGGGCACGAGAGGTTCATCAAGAACATGCTCGCCGGCGCGGGCGGTGTCGACCTTGCGATGCTTGTCGTGGCGGCGGACGAGGGCTTCATGCCGCAGACAGTCGAGCATCTGGACATCCTGCAGCTGCTCGGTGTGAAGGACGGACTCATCGTGCTGACAAAGACCGACTTAGTCGACGAGGACTGGCTGAACATGCTCGAAGAGGACGTCAAAAGCCGCGTCAAGGGCACGTTTTTAGAGGATAAGCCGATCCTGCGCACGTCTGTTCGCACGGGCGAAGGCATTGAGGCACTGCGCGAAGCACTGCACGACTTGACGCTGCATGCGGAGGAAAAGAGCGCGCGCACGCCGTTCCGCCTGCCCATCGACCGCGTGTTTTCCGTCGACGGCTTCGGCACGATCGTCACCGGCACGCTCATCGACGGGTACATCGCCGTCGGCGACGAGGCGCAGCTCATGCCGCTCGGGAATCAGTGCCGCGTGCGCAATTTGCAGTTGCACGGGCGCGACGTGTCGGCGGTGTACGCCGGACAGCGCGCGGCGGTCAACTTAGCGGGCATCAAAAAAGAGAGCATCAGCCGCGGCGATGTGCTGTGCAGGACGGATTCGATGCAGCCGTCGCTGATGCTGGACGTGAAACTGCAAAATCTGCCGGATTCTAAGCGGATCATCGAGAGCGGCTCGCGCCTGCACCTCTACCACGGCGCGGCGGTGCGCCTTGCAAAGGCGGTGCTGCTGGACCGCGACGCGCTGCGTCCGGGCGAGAGCTGCTATGCCCAGCTGCGGCTGAGCGAAGCGCTCGCCGCGCGGCAGGGCGACCGCTTTGTCGTGCGCTTCTACTCGCCGCTCGAGACCGTCGGCGGCGGGGTGATCCTGGACGAGCATCCGTACCGGCACAAGCGAAACGACGCGCGCGTGATCGCCGCGCTCGCCGTGCGCGAGAGCGGATCGGACGAGGCAAAGCTCGTGCAGGCCGTCGGCGAGCGCGGCGCGGATGGCATGACGCTTGCGGACCTTGCCGCGTGCTTCGATGAACCGGAAGAAAAACTGGTGGAAATGCTCGCCGTGCTCTGTGCGCGGGGAAAGCTCGTCGAGATCGCGCCGTCGCGCTATCTTACATCGTCGACGCTGGACAGGCTGTGGACAGACTGTGAGACGATGCTGACAAAGTACCACCGAGAGCATCCGCTGCACGCGGGCATGCGCCTCGCCGAGGCGCGGCAGCGGCTTCTGCGCGGCAAAGCACGGGAAAATGCGGACGCGATCCTCGCCTGCTTTGCGCGCGAGGGAAAACTTACGCTGACGGCGGAGCACTGCGCGCTTGCGGACTTTTCCGTGCATCTGACCAAGCGGCAGAGCGCCATCCGGGAAGAGCTGCTGCGCACCTGCCGCGCGGCGGGAATTCTTGGCAAAAAGCAGGACGCGCTCTGTGCGCTGTTCGACAAAAAAGACCGCATGGAGTGCGCGTGCGTACTCGAGAGCCTGTTATCTACCGGCGAGCTTGTGCTGCTCGCGCCAGAGCTCTGCGTCGAAAAAAGCGTTTTGGATGCGGTCGACGCAAGGGTGAAGGCGTGGTTCGAAACGCACGACACGCTCACGCTGGGAGAATTCCGCGACGCGCTCGGCACCTCACGCGACCACGCGCTGCTGGTGCTGGAGTATTACGACCGGCGAGGGATTCTTCGCCGCGAGGGTGATGTCCGCAGGCCGGGCGCGCAGTTTGGCGAGATAGAAAAATGAGGCGGCTTTTGTCGCCTCTCACATGGGAGTAGATGGGTGCTGGTGTGCCCCCCGGTCTTCAAAACCGGTGAGAGGGGTGAAGAGCCTCTCGGGTGAGTTCGATTCTCACATGCTCCCGCCAGAGCCTCGCGGCCGTGTGCCGCGGGGCTTTTTGAAAAATGTGGATTTCCCTCTTGACAGAACGGAGGGAAGCTCATATAATACTACTGTTCGCGACGTGAGCTGTACAACTTCATATCCGGGTGTAGCGCAGTTGGTAGCGCGCATGGTTCGGGACCATGAGGCCGTGAGTTCGAATCTCGCCACTCGGACCAGTTAAAAAGCCTGTAACTGCAATGGTTACAGGCTCTTTTCTTGCACTTTTACAGGGCGTTTTCCCTTTAATTTTCCCTTTACAGGTCAAAAAAAGTGTCTGACGGCTCAACCGCCAGACACTTTTTCGATAAACTTTTCCATGTGGTCGGCGCTGCTCTTTTTCATCTCATCCGTCACATGTCCATAGACATCCAGCGTAAAAGAAGATGTCGCATGTCCAAGGTTCCCTTGAACCGTCTTGATATCATCACCGGCATGGATCGCTGCAACTGCATAGCTGTGGCGAAGATCGTGGAAGCGAGCCTCGGGCATACCGATCGATGCGACAATGCGCTTGTAGCTGTGATACACATTGTGCGGCGAAACATGACGGCCCAGCTCGTCTGTAAAGACAAAGCCGCTGTCTTCCCATGCGCTGCCCGCACGGATCCGTTCTGCGCTTTGCTGCGCCTTATGCTTTTTCAGCAGTGAGACGATAAAAGGTGCAGCAGTGATGCTGCGGCCTTTTCCGTTCTTAGACGAAATAAGCCGATACTTCCCCGGCTGTCCGGGAATGTTTTGCAGTTGCTTGTTAATGAGAATCGTGCCTTTTTCCAGATCGACACAATCCCATTGTAAGCCGCAGACCTCGCCGCGCCGCATTCCGGTAAACAGCGTCAGTAAATAAAGTGTTTCATAGCGTGAACCCTCTACCGCTTTCATAAAAGCCGTGATTGCCTCACTGTCCAGTGGCTTGATCTCCTTACGCTCCACACGAGGCAGCTTGCAGGCATCGGCAGGATTGAAGCGCAGATATCCGACTGCCACCGCCTGCTGTAGCGCCTTGTGCAGCACACCATTCACGCACTTGACGGTCTTTGCAGACAGACCCGCTTTGTCGCCGTGCGGCTTTTGCAGGTCATTGTAAAAACTCTGAATTTCATGAGTGTTGAGAGCTTCCAGCTTGATCGCGCCGAGCGCAGGCTTGATATGGTTGTTGACATGCTGTGTGTAATTCAGCACCGTCATCGGCTTCACGCCGCCCAAATACTCCGTGAGCCAAACATCGAGCCACTCACCCACGGTCATTTTCAGCGGCTCCTTGTAAGTCCCGCTGTTAACCTCTACGGCTGCGGCCTGCATCTTCTCGCGCACCTCTTTTTGGGTTTTGCCCGAGAAGGACCGTTGAATCTGCTTCCCAGTGCCGGGATCGTAGCCCGTCGTGATGCGGGCCTCCCAGTAGGCGTAAGTAGTCCCCTTGCGTGTGACGGTCTTCTTCCTAATCGTACCCGCGCCCTGCGCGGCGCGGGAATTTGATTTGCGGGGCATAGCGTTTTCCTCCTATTGCAAAGTTTATAAATATATTGTAAAACAAAGAGGAGAGAGAAACTTGTCCCTCTCCCCCCAAAATTTTTACGAATTCAAAAATTCGAAAATCGCCTCACGCGGGATGCGGATAATTTTGCCGCAGCGGATACTCCTCAACCGCCCACAGCGAACGAGATTATACGCAGAGGTGCGCCCGATCCGGAGCACAGACGCAGCCTCAACAACCGTGAGCGTAAGCGGTAAATCTGTGGACATCACACGTCGCCTCCCTTCAACGAAACACCGCGGTAACCGTTTTTGGGCCTCCCCGCAATGCGCTGCTTATCGCGCGTAACAGCACCGCCGCACACAACCGAAAATTTATGCGAGAACAGAGTCTTATCATGCAGAGGGTAGACCTGCTTGCCCGCGCAAAAGGCGGAATACGTCGCAAAAAGATCCTCCGTCGCGGTGAAGCTGACGCGGTCAAAGTCACAGCACTGCTGCACGAACAGCTCAACGCCGTCATTGTTGGCGAGACTGGTCTCAGGCGTCTGAGAATAGAACGTGAAGCGGTCATCGCCTGCAAAAATATAGTTGTGCTGACACAGCTCACGATACTCCAAAATCGCGCGATACAAGATCCCCGCGCGTTCGTCGAGCAAACGGTCGAGAAGGTGAGGATCCTGATGTGCCTTAGGGACAGAATAGCGAAACGGGATCAGCAGCATACGGCGCGCAAACGCTTCATCTCCTGCGGGCAATACAATCTCATGGTTGGAGCTGAAAACGAGCTTGCACGAGATCTTGGCCGAGCGCGGTGCCTTGTATTTCTCTTCAATCGACACTGTATCGCCGCCAGTGATGGCTTTCATCACCGCGATGTTCTGCTCGCCAAGGACGGCACGCGGCATTTCAGACGCGATATTCAAGCGCCTATCCGCAAGCGCCGCAATGGAAAAGCGGTTTCCTTTGTGAATGCCGACGTGCGAAACTGCAGACGGCTCAAAAAAGGACGCGAGCAGGTTTGCAAAAACGCTTTTACCCGAATCACCCTCGCCCTGCAAGACGATGAAGCGCTTCCCGCGATTGTCAGGCACGAGAGCGTAGCCCACCATCTGCCAAACCCGCTTTGTAAGGATCGGATCGCCGCCACTGATCTGGGCCACGAAGCCGTCAAAAGTCGGGCAAGGTTGCGCTCCGCACCAATCAACAGAAATGAAGCTGGTGAAGAAAAACGCGGGGGACGGGTCGGAAAGTCTCAGCGTGTCGAGGTCGAGAAGACCGTTTTTGACACATAAGAAACGCGAATCAGACGCTTCGAGCGGGATGTCTTCAATGTTCGGTTCTGCCTTCAGGAGCGACGAGACGCCTGCGAGCTGGTTGGCGCTACCATTTTCGCCGAGCTCACTGCGAAGATTGCCGAGAATCAGAGACGAGAGCTGATTATCGGTCAAACGGTGGAAACAGGGGTGCTGCCAAGCGTAGATGGTCTCGCCGCAGCGCTTGAGCCACACGCGGGACAGCAAGATTTTGGCGAGTTCGACATGCGACACTCCGCCGCCAGCGAAGCGACGCTCGTAGCGGTGGAAGGTTCCGTCTCTGCTTCCCTGATTGCGCTGTCCTTGATACGGCATCAGCGGGTTACCATAGGGAAGTAGAATGGGGCGGTTGGCAAGCCCGAGCTCTTCCTTATATTGTGCACGCAGGTCGTCAGCGGCTATCACGACCGCTGCCTCTTCTGCCGACGCGAAAAAGGTCATGGCGGGCTTGCCACCTGTTTTTCCTGCCTCTACGCGTGCGCGCTGTTCTGCTGCATTTTCGATGCTTGCCGCCGCCGCGATGAGCTTGGCTTCATTGCCCTCAACGTAGAAAATATCCATTCTGTTATCCTCCTCGAAAAGTTTGGTGCGAGGATCATACCACGTGGTGAGAGACTTTCCTATTGACAGAGACACCGACAAATTTTTTATTGAACCGAGGTTTTTCGATGGAGAAAAAAGATGCTCGTCGCAAGCGAAGAGCGGAGGAGGATCTTCTTCCGCTGCTTCAGAAACGGCGGAATGGATTTCTCAGTTATGCCTACGTTGGGAATCCGGAGGTAATGATGTCGCTATTTCCGGATTGCGATTTTAGGATAATTCCTAACTATTTTGATAAGATTCCGACTTCTGTGTTCAACGACCCAAAGGTCATCAAAGACTATGGCAAAAAGCTCAAAGAACTGCGTACCAAAATGAACTGCGCCTTACAGTGCGTTGCTGACTATATTGGAATTGACTATCAGGCGCTCTTTGAAATTGAAGAAGGAAAACGCAAGAAGATCGACCGTAGCCGTCTCCTTTTGCTGTGCGCCTTCTATCAGCGTCCACCAGAAGTTTTGCTGGGATTATCAGATGATATGAAAGAGCCGATGCAGTTCTTCAGTCGTTCATCTCGAGGTCGCGCATTTTATATTGTAGATCACATGGCAGCACTTGACCGTGTAAGAGAGATGGATATTGCCCTACTTATGCAGTTTTTTCGGCTGTCCGAGAGCGAACGCAGAGTTCAGCAAAAGATGGTTGCCGTTTTCAGAAATGCACCGGCTTTCAAGATTTTATCTTATACCGATGCGACAAAGAAAGCGGCGACAGCATTCTCAAAGAAGTCATCGGTTCCCACTGATGACATGATCCGCGTGAATAAGGCGTGCGGTTATGCGCTTTTCGAGGACATGGATAAAGTCTTCCCTGATCTGATTGATGTCTTCATTTCGATCACAGCGAGCGACTATAAGACGCGGCGTTTGGCGTTGCTGCTTCTCCAAGTAGCGGGATTCTGTGACAATGAAATTCCGCACTGTTAGCGCCTTTGGCTAACTTGCACAAAAAATTTTTATTGAAATGACTTTTTTTGAGGGGGGTAATTTCTCCAAATCCATCCTCAAAAGAGTCTACGCACTTCGCAGGTCGTCTCACCTCCCGTTCCACGTTCTGCGTTCCACCCTCAAAAACCCTTATTTTCCTTGATAGAAAAAGAAAAACGGGGGAGAACACTGGAACGGAGGAACAGAAAAATGCATTTACCCCGCGAGGGGTGAGGTTGAGCGCCGCAGCGCGAAGGAGAGGGGACAAGGCTCGAAGCCGCGCAACGCGTCGGCTTTGGGCCTGCGGAATGTTCCCTCTCCTTATCCCCTCTGTCGTGCTATTTTTTCTTCCCTCGCAGCGCACTCTTGCCGCCGCGCACAAGGAGGTAGACGTTTCCGCCAAGTACGCATCCCGCCGCGAAGTCGTAGATCGGTGTCCCAACCACAGCCCAAAAAATCGGCATGGTTCACTCCTTTCGGATAGCTGCGCAGATTCCCTCCGCAACAAATAAAACAAACAGCGTCAAAACCATTCCTGCCGCAACAAAGCTCATGTCCATGCGGTTATCCTCCTTAATTTTTCTTGCCGCCACGGGCGCTGCAATGCGCTTTGTGGTGGTATTTTTCTTTGTGTACGATGACCGCGCAAGTAAAATCGACGCTGTTTCCACGTGCACGATATTTTACTTTTGATCTTGTCTTTCTCGCCATTTTCAATTTCCTCCTTAAATTAAGTGAAGCTCAACAAATGCAAGAGCTTTGACAAGGAAAACTCCTTGCTAAACTTGGCAAGTTCTTCTTCTGTTAGGGATGTGAAGTATTCACTGCTTTCCGGTGCACCGCACAGAAAAAATGTCCCTTGCACAACGTCATATATTTCACCCGTTTCAGGATTGACTAATGGCCGGTTGGTCGGCAAATTCAGCAAGCATCCCTCATCGTTACAGATCAATGCAATGCGTTCTTCGAATGGATACACGGCGTCAATCAGTCCACCGACAACACTTTGCATTGCTTCGAGAGAATCACCAATCTCGGCGGGATAAGGCTCAGAGCCAGGTTCAACGATCAGAATTCGCATAGGATTCCTCCATAAATAAAGATAGCGCCGCGGACAGATCCGCAGCGTCTCATAGCAATAATATATAGTTGAGATAGAGCACCGTCTCGAATAAAAAGACCACTTCCGTCTATGTCACGGAAGTGGTCATTCTTTTTCTATGCCGAGCAGCCAATCTGTTGATACATTTAATGCTTCCGCAATGATAGGAAGCTCAAAGTCAGGAACAAGGCGTTTACCGCTTTCAATTCTGCTGATTGCCATTTGGCCCATTTGCAGGCCCGCTACTTGCAGCCGTGCCGCAAGCTGATCCTGTGTCAGTTTTGCTTTGGTGCGTGCAGACTTAATCCGCTCGCCGGAGATATTGCATTTGCCGTCTAACGTGTATAGCCGCACCGTGTCGCCCTCTCATAATCATCTTTGGCATATTCTTTGTTGACAGTACCATAAATATGAGCTATTCTTATAAAAAAGATGATTAAATAGACCGAGAATACTTCATTTTTTGAGGAGAGAGAAAACCATGAAATGTAAGCACTGCGGAGCTGACAACTCCAATGAATCCAAGTTCTGTTTTCAATGCGGTCAAGAACTGAGCTCGGACGATGTACAGCATTCCGAAGATCCCCCCTGTTGATCCGACACATCCCATTTGCAAAAATTGCGGTGCGAGTAACACGGCAGATGCAAAATTCTGTCATCAGTGTGGACAAGAGTTATCTTCCGAGACCGAAGATCCTGAGCAGAAGTCAGACGACGATTTAGGAAAAGATGCGCTTGCATTTGGGGCGGGACTCTTGGATGAATCTGCCGCGAAGACTCGTAACGATACGGTTTGCCCCTTTTGCGGGGAACCTGATTGCCACCCTCTGCAAAAGAACGAAACTACCGTTACGAACAAAAGCTATGGTTGGGGAAGCGGTTGCTGCGGTATGCTCCTGCTTGGGCCGTTTGGACTGTTGTGCGGCTTGTGCGGTAAAGGCTCTAAAGTGGAATCAAAAAGTGAATTGTGGTGGGTGTGCAAAAAATGCGGAAAAGCTCATATCGCCCTTGCTGATGCGTTAAAAAAGTGGGAAATTGCAACTGATGGAATCTATGGAAGTGCGGTTGCCGCTGCGATTGTATTGATTGTTGCAAAGTACCTATTTAGTTTTGGTATCCTTGCGTATATTATGGCGGCGGTTCCCGCGCTCGGGCTTGCCACTGTTCATAGCGAGATATCAAAAGAACTGGGAGAACCTTTAATCAACTTCCTGACGCCTGAGCAGAAGAAGGACTGCTTATCCTCTATTGCAATCGCTACCGTGATCGTGATAGCGCTCGGCCTGTTCGGAGTCCCACTGTTAAATTCTTGGCTTGGTGACTGAATGTGAGCAGTAAGTTCTACCATTCCTGCATGAGCTTTGGGAAACTTGCAGGATGCCACCAGCGTCCAGACCGGAGTTTTTTTATCAACGGGCATCAATTTCCTGTATGTGCTCGCTGTACCGGTGTGTTGATCGGGCAGTGCAGCGCGTTGATCCTGTACAGAATACTATCTTTACCTGCTGTGATCTTAGTCAGTTTTTGTGCCGTCATGTTTCTTGACTGGCTTCTGCAATACTTAGATATTCTGGAATCTACTAACTGGCGCAGACTAATTACAGGCACATTTTGCGGGTATGCGTTATGCACATTCTTCTTGCGGTTGCTTGTCCGCTGCAAGTCCTTTATCTCACATCAAAATATAATTTAGGAGAAGCTATCATGTATTGTTTCAAATGCGGTGCTAAAGTCCCTGATGGAGCTAAGTTCTGTTCTTCTTGTGGTGCTCAGTTAATCGATGATCCCTCTGCTAAAGAGCCTGCTATCCCTGAAGAGATCAGGTCTGAGCCATCTGTTGCTCCTGATTCTAAAATGACTCAGGTAGAAGAAGTATCAGAAGACACTAAAGTGCAAGGCACAAGTGAAGAACTTCCTAAGAAGAAATCAACGGTCAAGAGCATCATTGAGCTGGTTCTTGGTGCTGTTATTCTTGTAGCATTTCTTCTGAGTGCAACTGGTGTTCTCGATAAGCAGTTGTCCGGCAAGATTGGTAGTTATGTCATGTTCTTTGAAGATAATGGTTCCTATACTATTGGTGATGACGATGGCAATGATATCATTGCTATGACCTTTGGTAGAGGCTACAACATTGAATGGACAACCTTGAATGATAATGTGACTCATAGAGACGTAGATCTGGACAAAGGGCGGCTGAATATTATGGAGAGCAAGCAGCACAGAAGCCGTATAGTCATGATGGCAGATGATGTGGTGGAAATGCTCTCGAATTGTAATGCTGTTGTCTCCGCTGTTATGCCGGGTCGTGAGCCCTTCTTTCCCAACACTGAGGGCGGTTTTTACGGAAAGAGAGGGCTGGAGAAGACTTTCCGCCCGGTTTTGAAGAAAGCAGGTGTTACGGGAACCGGCCGACGTTCCCCGCGTCTTTATGACTTTCGTCATACTTTTGCAACCCACAGGCTGTACCACTGGATGAACGAGGGCAAAGATCTGAACGTTATGATTCCCTATCTGAGCGCGTACATGGGCCATGCACAACTCTCGGACACCTATTACTACATTCATTTAGTTCCTGGCTTGTTGGAGGAAATGTCCGGGTTCGCGTTTTCTTCTGCCGAGGCATTCTTGCCGGAGGTAGGAAACGATGAGTGATTTCTTTGATGCAATCCGGCGTTTTCTGCTGGACTATCTGCCCAAGCAACGCTGCCTCAGTGAAAATACGATTCTCTCCTACAGACAGGCACTCAATATTTTCGTGGCTTATATGAGGGAGGAGATAGGGATTGGAGCCGCTGAGCTGACCTTCTCCCGTGTTGACCGGGACGTCATTCTTAACTTCCTAACCTGGCTGGAAAAGGCGCGGGGATGTAGTGTCTCTACCCGCAACCAGCGTTTAATGGCATTGCGGTCTTTCCTGGATTTCGCTGGACAAATCGATTGTACGCAGACGTCATTGTATCTTTCTGCCTGCAATATTCCCTCCAAGGAGGCTCACGGGCGAATCGTTGAATTCCTGACCGAACCGGCGTTGACCGCGCTGCTTCAACAGCCCAATCCTTCCAGACAGAAAGACCAGCGGAATCTTGTATTCATGATCCTCATGTATGATACCGCTGCCCGATGCAGTGAGCTTCTCGATATGAAGGTCTGTGACCTGCGTCTTGACGCAAAACATCCAATTGCGTACTTGCATGGTAAGGGACGAAAAACCCGTACAGTGCCGTTGCTGAACAGAACAGTCCAACACTGCAAACAGTATCTGAACAAATTCCATCCCAACAAGGATGACTACAGTGAGGCACCATTGTTCTATACCGTGATCCATGGGAGGCAGCAAAAGATGTCTCCCGATACGGTAGCAGCATTCTTTGCGAAGTATGGGAGCATGGCAAAGGCGGTTTGTCAGGAAGTTCCTGAACATATCCATCCGCACATGATGCGGCACACACGGGCGATGCACTTATACCAATCCGGGATGCCCATGGTACTTCTTTCCCAATATCTTGGCCATGCACAGGTTGAGACAACAATGATCTATGCTTATGCGGATACCGAGATGAAACGTGCTGCAATTCAGAAAGCTGATGCTGTCCGCGGAACCAAGCCCGTACCGGATGAGATTTGGGCTGATAACGAGGAAATGATTTTGAAGTTATCTGGTCTGCTCTAATCCTATTGTTCTATATATGTCGATTATGTTATTCCGAAGTTTTTGCGGAGAAGCCTTGTTTTACAAGACTCTATGCAATGACTTCGGAATAACTATTTCCTCGGCATAATCCTGGCACGGGCTGCCCCCGCAGATGATGTCCACAGGCGGCAGATACGCACCGTTCAGTTTTGTGATGTCTCCCATCTGCTCCATGCGTGGGAAACGTATTTTTGATACCAGTATGGGGAATGGTTCGATCTCGCTGGCCCAGATCGGCTCGATGCCGCACCGCACCGAAGCCAGAGGAAAGCCGGAGATGCCATCGAACAGGCTCCCCATCGTAAGTTTTCTTGTTGACTGTGTCATTTCATACACACCCTTTTATTTGATTGCCGCGGCGATGGTTCTCGTCACATTCACCGCGGACTGTGCCGTATAAACGGCGCTCGTAATATTGGCCTTTGTTGTGGTGTCCAGACCGAAGCTGCCGGCGATGCGGGGAACTTCGCCTGCGGAGAGCATGAGCCCAACGCCCATCAGCGCGTGATCCTTGAACACCATGAGTCCCGCAATGAGAATGGTGGACTGGAGGAAGGCGGTCAGGCACAAGCCGATGACCTGCCGCATCCAGCCCATGAATCCGTCCAGATAACCACGTGGGACACTGAACATATAGAGGGAGCCAACCGCGATCTGAATCAACAAAATGCCGCCTCTCTTCAAGTTGGCAAAAAACACCTTCAGCAGCGCATAGCCCATAAGGATCACGCAAAAGAGAAGCATAATGGGGCTGGTGATGATGCCGAGACCGAAGTGAGAACTGTTTACCACATCCGACAGGGTCTGGATCTCATTGGGCTCCGTAATGATGTCCTGTCCCACCTCACCAATGCTCCGACCGTAGCCGGTAAGCCCTGCGGAAAAGGTTCCCTGCAGCGACACCGACAAAGCATAGAGCCGGACAGGGACAACGGTGAAGAGACTCACCGCCAAAAAGCCCTTGATGATATTCATCCCGCACTGCTGGAGATTGCCCCTGCCGGTGGAGTATTCAATGCCGCACTCAAAAGCGCAGACTACCACGCTGACAGCGAACAGCGCCCAGGCAAGGCGGGAGAAAAAGAGAATGATGGCGCTGACCCATTCCAGTTCAAAAAGTTCCACGCCCATATTGCCCATGAGGGCAAAGAAATTGCCGAGAAAGCCCACGATCTGCCCGTAGATCCAATCCACCAACTGATCCAGGACTGTCGCGGCAACAAAGTTCCAAATAAATATCTTCGCTCACCTCCTCGAAATGCAGAAAGTCGCCGCCCAGATGGGCGACGGCCTTTCATATAGAGTATTTTGTTTTGCATCTGACTGCAGCGCTTACTTGAGCAGCCGCGGATAATCTGTTGTGCCATTGACGATCGCATAAATGTAAACGGTGTCCCCAATCAGTTTGTAGATGGCAACATAAGTCTTCGTCAGCACAAGTTTACGGTAACCGCTTGCCGCAAGGATCGGGTCAGGATGCGTTTGCCCCATCAGCGGGAAATCCCGCAGACGGTTTATGGTCGTTTTCATCGTACTGTAGATTTTCCGCGCGTAGGGAGTTCCTGCCTCCGTAATGTGATACTTTACGATCTCCTCGAAGTCGTGTTGAGCAGGTGGAAGATAGACCAGTTTACTTTTCGTAGGCACGGAACAGCTCCTTCATTCTTTCGTCAAGCTCCTCCGGCGTGCAGACAGGCTCTCCGCTCAATCTGCTGAGTTCCGCAGCATAAATTTTGTCGCGGTGTCGGAACATTTTTTCCCGCTCCTCGTATGCAGCCATGCTCATATAAACACCGTCATCTTCACCCTTGTTCGTGATGAAGATCGGTTCACCGGATGCCTTTGCCAGCTCAGAGATCTGCGTGTACTCATTCCGCAGAGCAGAGGATGGTCTGATTTGCATAGAAAGCCCTCCTTATCAATTTCTTGATAGTATTATATCAAGATAACACTTTTTGTGCAAGCTTTTTATGAGGCTCCTTGCTAAATACGGGGTGACACCATCTGCCTACTTCCTAATCCAGGACTGTCGCGGCAACAAAGTCCCCAATAAATATCTTCACTCACCTCCAGAAATGCAGAAAGCCGCCGCCCAGGCGGGGCGACGGCTTTCCTTATAGAATATTTTGCTTTAGACCATTATAATGTAGATCAATCGAACATGACCGCATCCGCTAAGTCCTGATTGGTATTGAATATTTCCGTGTCCACGATTGACACGGGAGCATTATGCTTCACAATTTCCGCTCCTGTGAAATTCCATCCACCACCAGAAGCAGCCTCGTTTGTATTCACCATGACCTCCATACCGTTATACATGAATCTTAACCAACCTGCTGCAGTCGTATCTTCTCCTAAATACTCATAATCGTCAACACCAATCAAGGAGAAGAAATCTTCAAAGGACATTTCATCTTCCATGTCCGGAAAGAGTATGCATGCGGTGGTGACAAAACCGGAACATTCTAGCTGGTCTTCATATTCGTTCATAGCCTTTTCAGCATCGCCACTCTGTGCGCCGAAAAAGCAGTAAAGATATTCCGACTCTGAGGCTCCAAAGCATATAGCAGCACTGTCTGGAAATCCATCCGGCCTTACAATCACGTTGCCTTCCGGATGCTCGTTTTTCAATTCATCAAGCGTTTTCCCGAGGTCATTGAAAAACTCAGGCGTGCTTGTATTATCATAGCCTGAACAGCCCGTTGATGCACCATTCTCCGTAATATTGGAATCCTTTGATGTTTGGTCATCAGGAGTTACAGATGCACAAGCGGAAAACGTAAATAATACAAGCAAAAGCATCGTTGTAATGACGGCATTATGCTTCATAGTATTCTTGGTAGACACAGAACAATTCCTCCATTCTCATTAAGATTCTCTGGTACCTATCTCTCAAATGGTATTTATAGCAGGATTGTGCTTTTAACGCAAGAGTATCTTTGTGAAGCAACCATGTCTGCCTACTTCATCCACATACACTATCCATGCAACCATTGCCTCATCGGTTATATCCGGCAGGAGGGTCCTGATCCGGCTTTTAATTGTTCTCTCTTCTTGGCTCAGATCCCGATGATATTCCAGATGTATTTCGGCGCAATCAAGCTGAAAATCAGGCAGGCAAAGAGGATGGCGGGGCCGGATTGCGATAGGTAATCCTTTGATACCATCTCCAGATTTTCCCCCGCTTAGCACCGTGCATGAGAGTTTCCCCTCACACGGTGCCCCATCGTTAAGGGTTTCAAAGTAATTCACACAATTTACAAGTAGCTTTTAAC
>ERZ773235.520-NODE-520-length-49737-cov-28.489352_pt1 | contig 49737 bp, 37 predicted proteins | sample MGYA00580522_ERZ773235 | MGnify/ENA primary metagenome ERZ773235 (study PRJEB29015, sample SAMEA2737797) | human gut metagenome | biome: human gut; feature: human-associated habitat; material: faeces | place: China | collected 2012 ...
ATGTGGTTTTGTTCTTTCAAACTTAGCTTTTGCCATTTTGAATATCCTCCTTAAAATGATGCCCCTTGCGGGCTATAGTTATTATATAAGAATAACTCGGCTAACTCTGATTATATAAAATAATCAGCGGTTTTTCAAGCTATTTCTTACCGGATTTCCCCTGTTTATGGGAAAATCCGGGATTTTTACAAACTGCATACAGAAAGCCTATTTGGACTTGTCAGCCAATACCTTCTCCTGTACACTCTTCGGTACCTGCTCGTACTTCTCGAAGAACATCGAGTAGTTACCACGTCCCTGTGTCTTAGAACGCAGGTCTGTAGAATAACCGAACATCTCTGCAAGCGGTACATATGCCTTTACAAGCTTACCGCCGCCGATATCATCCATACCCTCGATACGTCCACGACGGGAGTTGATATCACCGATAACATCACCCATGTACTCCTCAGGCATTGTAACCTCAACCTTCATGATCGGCTCGAGTAATACCGGGTTTGCCTTGTGCATAGCTTCCTTGAATGCCATAGATCCGGCAATGTGGAATGCCATCTCGGAGGAATCGACCTCATGGTAAGATCCATCGTATACGTTCGCATGAACACCGAGTACCGGGAATCCACCAAGGATACCTGCCTGAGCAGCTTCCTCGATACCTTCGCCGATTGCCGGGATGTACTCCTTCGGAATCGCACCGCCGACTACGGTAGACTCAAACTTGAATGTCTCTTCACCGTTCGGATCCATCGGGTCAAACTTCACTTTACAGTGTCCGTACTGACCACGTCCACCGGACTGCTTTGCATATTTGTATTCAACATCAACCGGCTTTGTAAATGTCTCTTTGTAAGCAACCTGAGGCGCACCAACGTTCGCCTCAACCTTGAACTCACGAAGCAGACGGTCTACGATGATCTCCAGGTGAAGCTCACCCATACCGGCGATGATTGTCTGACCAGTTTCCTGATCTGTATGAGCACGGAATGTAGGATCCTCTTCTGCAAGTTTTGCAAGAGCCTCACCCATCTTACCCTGTCCAGCCTTGGTCTTCGGCTCGATTGCGAGCTCGATAACCGGCTCCGGGAACTCCATGGACTCTAAGATTACCGGATGCTGCTCATCACAGATGGTATCACCTGTCGTTGTGAACTTGAATCCAACAGCTGCAGCGATATCTCCGGAGTATACTTTCTCCAGCTCCTGACGCTTGTTGGCATGCATCTGTAAGATACGTCCAACACGCTCTTTTTTGTCTTTTGTTGCGTTCAGTACATAAGAACCGGAGTTCATAGTACCGGAATATACACGGAAGAATGCAAGCTTTCCTACAAACGGGTCCGCCATGATCTTAAATGCAAGTGCGGAGAACGGCTCTTCATCGGAAGAGTGTCTTACAACCTCATTGCCATCTAAGTCAACACCCTTGATAGGCGGGATGTCGGTCGGAGCCGGCATGTACTCGATGATTGCATCGATCAGCTTCTGCACTCCCTTGTTTCTGTAAGCAGATCCGCAGCATACAGGTACTGCAGTACACTCACAGGTAGCTTTTCTTAAGACCTTCTTCATCTCCTCAACGGACGGCTCTTCACCCTCGAGGTACATCATCATAAGGTCATCGTCCAGCTCGCAGATCTTCTCTACCAGCTCGCTGCGGTAAAGCTCTGCGTCGTCCTTCATATCTCCAAGATCATCGGTAACGGTGATATCATCACCCTTATCGTCGTTGTAGATATATGCCTTCATCTCGAACAGGTCGATGATTCCCTTGAAATCATCTTCCTTGCCGATCGGCAGCTGAAGAACGATTGCGTTCTTACCTAATCTTGTACGGATCTGATCAACAGCGCCGTAGAAGTTCGCACCTAAGATATCCATCTTGTTGATGAATGCCATACGCGGTACGTTGTAGGTATCAGCCTGACGCCATACATTCTCTGACTGAGGCTCAACACCACCCTTTGCACAGAAGACGCCGACAGCGCCGTCCAGTACACGGAGTGAACGCTCTACCTCAACCGTAAAGTCAACGTGTCCTGGGGTATCAATGATGTTGATACGATGCTCCAGAGCACCCGGCTTCGGCTTTGTGAACTCTTCCAGAGTCCAATGGCAGGTCGTAGCGGCTGATGTAATGGTGATACCTCTCTCCTGCTCCTGCTCCATCCAGTCCATGGTAGCAGTACCCTCGTGAGTATCACCAATCTTATAGTTAACACCGGTATAGTACAGAATACGCTCGGTCAATGTGGTCTTACCCGCATCGATATGAGCCATAATACCAATGTTTCTGGTTCTCTCTAATGGATATTCTCTTCCAGCCAAGGTATTTCCTCCCTAAATTAGAAACGGTAGTGAGCAAACGCTTTGTTTGCCTCTGCCATTTTGTGCATATCTTCTTTCTTCTTAACGGATGCACCTGTGTTGTTAGCTGCATCTAAGATCTCATTAGCAAGTCTCTCTTCCATGGTCTTCTCACCGCGGTTACGGGAGTATGTTGTCAACCAGCGAAGTGCTAAAGCCTGACGACGGTCTGGTCTGACCTCGATCGGCACCTGATAAGTAGCACCACCGATACGTCTTGCCTTTACCTCAAGAACTGGCATAACATTGTTCATGGCCTCTTCAAATACCTCGAGAGCCGGCTTCTCAGCCTTCTCCTCTACTCTCTTGAAAGCTCCGTATACAATCTTCTGTGCTACACCCTTCTTACCGTCTAACATGATGTTATTGACAAGCTTGGTAACCACTTTGTTATTGTACATTGGATCTGCTAATACGTCTCTTTTCTGAGTATGTCCTTTACGTGGCACGGTTCTTCCCTCCTTAATCATAATTTACTATACAGAACTCTGTCTGCATTGCCCGGTCTCCAGTCTCTGGATCCGGAGGACTTCATTTCGATTAATTCAACGGTACTCACAATGTAGTGGCAGGTATCTGCCTCTTCGTGTTCGTGCGGAAATATATCTCTGTGTGAAACAATTCCAACACTTACCATGTGATACTATTGGTTCGCTGAATTACAGTAACTCTACGCTACTATTTTGCAGCCTTTGGTCTCTTAGCGCCGTACTTGGAACGAGCCTGCTTTCTGTTAGCGACACCGGCAGTATCAAGTGTACCACGGATAATGTGATATCTTGTACCTGGTAAATCCTTAACACGACCACCACGGATCAGAACAACGCTGTGCTCCTGTAAGTTATGTCCCTCACCCGGGATATAGCTTGTAACCTCGATTCCGTTGGAAAGACGTACTCTGGCGATCTTTCTAAGAGCTGAGTTAGGTTTCTTAGGAGTAGCTGTCTTAACAGCAGTACATACACCTCTCTTCTGCGGAGAAGAAGTATTGGTTGGCTTCTTCTGTAAAGAGTTGTAACCTCTCTGAAGTGCAGGTGCTGTAGACTTCTTAACAGATGTCTGACGTCCTTTTCTTACTAACTGGTTAAATGTTGGCATTATTTTCACCTCCTGTTTTATTTGTATGAGATCATAAATTGATCTCGGCGTACGTATGCACGCTAAATCATTATATTAACCCTATCTTTTTTTGTCAAGTTCTTTTCCAAAATTTCCTTGAATTTCGCGGAATACGTGGGTAAAAAAGAGTTCTGCATGCAAAAAGAAAAGATGGAAAACTCCCAACGGATATCTTCCATCTATCTATTCTTCCACATTTTTACATGTTTATACCAAACGGTCAGCCATTTGCCCGTTTTCTCTGCTTCTCCTGTCTCTCACTGGTCAGAATCATATAGATTCCCAGCAGCATCACACCGATGCACAGAACATATTTCGGATTTAACGACTGTCCGGTCTTCGGCGTCTCATCCTTTACCTGCGAGTCATCCGCCGCCTGCGCATTATCCGCCGGCTGCTCCGTCTCCGCCGCTTCCGTCGTCTCTGCCGGCTGGCTTTCCGCCTGGCTTCCGCCTGCCGGTGTAATCACAAACCCGGAGGTTGCCTGCGCCGTTGAATCCGAGTGACGCTCATCCACTACGATGACATAATCACACGCATGCACAAAGGAAAATGACACATTGCCGTCCGCATCTGTATCAGACTGTCCCATATACTCCAGGATCTGATTATCTACATTATAATAGAACAAAGTGCCCAGCTTATTGGCGTTCGCCGCACCGACATTTACGGTCAGCTGCGCCGTCAGGCCAAACAGGTTGTCGTGCGCCAGATGCATCTGCGTTGACCATCCGCTTCCGGTTACTGTGCTCTGCAGGTTCGCCGGCACATTGCTTGTTCCCAGTTCCACGCCAAAATCCGTATCTGCTACAACGCTTGTGTCAATGCTGCTTCCGTCAATCGTCCATGAGATTCCATTTCCCATATCCAGAACCAGCGTCAGCTGCTTATCTGCCGCCAGTGTCAGAATATCCTTCGGCACAACCGTGGTGCCGTTCATGGTAATATAGATCGTTGAACCTGGATCCGCCACCGTCATCTGCGTGTAAATCGCATCCCAGCCCTTCAGTTCCTCATTTCCGGTGATATATGCGGTTCCCTGCTCTGCAAATCTGGTCGTCGCAGGCACTTCCGCCGCTGTCGGCTGCACATCTCCCTGTGTCTCCGCCGTCGTCGCTGCCGCCGATCCGGTACCGCTGCTCTGTGCGCCTGCCGCTCCGGCACTGCCCTTTACCGCACCGCTGCCTCTTCCACTGCCGTTGCCGCTTCTGCTGCCTCTTCCAGATGATGTGCCGTTACTCTTTCCGCTGCTGCCGCTTCCGCTGCCCGTACTGCTGCTGTTATTACCACTGCTCGTGTTGCTGCTGTTATTGCTGCTATTGTTATTACTGCTGTTATTGTTATTGCTGTTGTCGCCGCTGTTATTGTTGTTACCGCTGTTATTATTGTCGTTGTTATTGTTGTTATTGTTGTTATTGTTGTTATTGTCATCTGCCGGTTTTTCCGTGTCCTCGGTCGGCTTCTCCGTATCCTCCGTCGGCTTTTCTGTATCCTCGGTCGGTTTCTCCGTGTCTTCCGTCGGCTTTTCCGTGTCCTCGGTCGGTTTCTCCGTATCCTCGGTGTCGTCCGGCTTATAATCCGTCACCACAATCGCACCGTACGTCTCCACCAGCTTCGGTGCAGCCGGAGCGCTTCCCGGCACTTCAATCGAGTGGATCTTGAAAGAAGTATTCTGCTCGCCAAACGTTTCTAAGGCTTTGCCAAGGCAGAGTGTCTGAATCTCACTGCCGTCAAACGCACCATCTTCCACGGTTGTCACGCTCTCCGGAAGTGTGACTTTTCCAAGCTTGCAGCCGTAAAATGCATTTTCACCGATCATCTTGGTACCGTCATACACCTCGATGGTTCTCGCCCCCTGCGGGCAGCGGTATAACGTAACCCCGTTCGCCGTGTAGAGTGCATTGTCGTATGACATAAAGTAAGTATTCGTCTCTTCCACGTCAATGGACTGCATGTTGACACATCCGTCAAATGCGTCCGACGCAATGGTTTTGGTCGCCTCGGGTATCACGATACTCTCGAGGGACTCGCAATTTTTAAATGCTTCTTTTCCGATCGATGGAAGTTCCTTGGAAATACTTAAGTCCGTCAGTCCCGCACACTCTGCAAATGTGCCATCGCCGATTCCTTCCTTGCTCTCCCACGTTGCACTTTCCAGACTGGTACAGCCGTAGAACACATTGTCTCCGATCTTTGTCACGCTGTCCGGAACCGTAACCTCGGTCAGATATTCACATCCTGCAAATGCGTTATCTCCGATGGTTGTCACACTGTCCGGGATCTCCACCGATGTGATCGTCGTATTGAGGAATACATCGTCATCAATTTTCGTGATGTTATCCGGAATGACAACTGCGTTCTCCGCTCCGACATACCCCTGCAGGGTTGTCCCTTTTATGACAAATCCGTCCTCCTGACCGGACGCTGCACTGAGCTCTCCGGGATAGATCATCACCACAAGCATGGCAACGACCAGCACATAACCTATTTTTCGTTTTATCCGGTATTTCATTAGCACTCTCTCCCATCATCCTTTATTTCGCCGCAGCCCGCCCGTAAACCTCACGCGCGATCCCACGCTTTTACTCTGCTTCCCTGCATTTCTTCGCCACCAGAAACAGTCTTCCGTCTTCTGTAAAATTGTTACAGGTCGACAGGGTCAATAGCTCGTCCCCGTAGGCCGGCAGATCTGTTCCGGTAAACACCGAGAGTTGTATGATATGATCGAGGTAGTCGTTAAACGCCTCCTCGGAATCCGCCTGTATAAAATCATAATAACGAAATTCCTGTGAATTTCGGTACTGCACCTTTGCCAGACAGACGGCAAACACTTCATAGGTGCCTTTCTCATAAATTGTATCAAATCTGATCTGCGCGTGCTCCCTCCAGTAATCTTCATCCAGATACTTCTTGAGACTTCCGAACATCGCACCGCTTTTCATGTTGTGTCCGTAGATAATAATATTGGTGCTGCGCTGCACCAGATCCGTTCTCGGATCCATAAACAAGGTTCCGTTGATATCGTCCTCCCCGTTTACATTGCGCTTGAGATAATAATCCCCGTCATTCGGGGTAAGCATGACCGGATAGTCAATCTTCGTCCCGTCAATGGTGATCCATCCGGCAAAATCACTGTGCTGCGCCACGATGGCTTCATATTCCGGCAGAACCGGAGGAGGCGGTTCGTTCTCCCGCTCCGTCTGGTCTAATCCCGCCGCAAGTTCCGGTGCATCCTCCGAAAAAAAGGTGTCATTGTCCACCATCTCTGCGGCTTCTGTCGGATTTTCTTTTAGCATCTTCAAATACTCATTCGCCTGACTGCCGCGGTGATTCGTGTAATCTGACCAGAAATACCAGCCAAAACATAGAATCGCAGCCGTCACACACACCGCACCGAGAATCTTTCTGCTGCGGTCCTGCGCCACCTGCCGGGGTTCCTCCCCCGCTTGTTGTTCCGGCGCCTGTGCCTGCGTTATATTTTTTGCCGCGGATTTTGCCACGACATCTGCAATATCCAGAAAAAATTTCTTGCCGACTTTGCTGCCGAACTTGATCTTCCCTGTTCGGATCAGCCAATAGAGGCGTAGAGCGGTTTCCGGTTCATTGAGATCGACGGTGTTCTGTATCTTTTCGATTTTCTTCGCATCTTCGAGCCCTCGGGCATATTCCTCTTCTGTGTCAAATGTAAAATTCCCTATCTTATATGCCGCCATGATCGGAACCGCTCTCCCTCCTCTCTATCTTTATTTTGTGGTTGTTCCGGTAACTGCTCCGGTAAACTCACCGTAGTAAGTCTCGCCGTCCGCCACCAGGTAGCTTCTTACTTTATAAGAGTATGTTGTCTCTGCCGCAAGCTTTTTATCGGTATAGAAAGCGTCTCTGGTACGCGTTACCTGCTGCCACTTTCCATCTGCGCCGGCACGGTATACTTCGTATCCCGTCACGGCACCGTCGCCCGTCCAGCTGATGGACAGACTGTCTGCGGATGCGCCTGTCACAACCGCCGCGCCCGCATCGCACGGTCTGATGTCAAACGTCAGGTTCTTTGTCGCGGTGTAATTGCCTTTTCCTGCAACTGCCGCCACACCGGTACCTGCCTTGCGGTTGTTGGAATACATCAGTGTGTAGTCGCTTAAAAGTTCCAGGGCTTTGCCGTCATCTTCCACCGTCACGGTCGGCTTGATGTCAGATCCGGTATATACCTGTGTCTGAATCGAACCAATGTCGCACAGATGTATGCTCTTGCGCAGAATCTGGAAACTCAGTTCCTTAGTACCTGCATAATGGGTTCCGCTTGCTGTGATTACCAGCTTCGCTACACCCGCGTTGATGTTGTCTTCATAGGATACCGTGTAATCCTTATCTTTTTCCAGCTGCACACCGTCTGCCCATACTTCCGGCTCCGGTGTGATTGCTTTTCCGGTATATGTGTAAGTAGAAGAAATACCCTTCACTTCCAGTCCGTCGATCGGCGTCTGGTCTACAGTAAACTGCTTTGTAACGGTTCCTGTATAGTTGCCGGTTCCGGCAACCTCCATTTCGTAGATTCCTGCCACTCCTGCCGGTCTGCATGTCACGGTATAATCGGTGTCTCTTACGAGTGCGATCTCACCCCACTGGAATGTTACATTCTGTGTAATCTGCTCTGAGTAGGATACCGTGTCCTCAAATCCGCTCATCACCACATCTTCATCGGTGATGTCCTTCGGTGTAATCTCGATGGTGCATTTCTTGGTTCCGCCATAGCTTCCCTGACCGATCAGAAGAAGGGTCTGCGTTCCGGCGCTCATGCCATCGCTGTTGTTGTCAAATGCAAAGCTGTAGGAGTCTGTTGTCAGAACCGTCTCGCCGATGCGTACCTCTGTAATGCCCAGATCATCCGGCGTATAAGCGCTTCCCGTGAACGGGTAACTGTCACGCAGTCCTACAATCTCCGCCGGACTGATGTCGCTCGCAATATGAAATGTGGTCTGGCGGTAATTCGTAAATCCGCCGGTTCCGTTGATCCGCATCAGCACAGTGCCGATCTCTGTGTTGTCCGTGTCAAAGCTCAGTGTATAGTCCTCACCCTGCTTTAAGGTGTAATCGCCGCAGGTCACTTTGACTTCCGGAATCACCGGCTGACCTGTGTATGCCTGATTCGGAATCGGATCCACCGTAACATCCGCAGCTGCAATATCGTGGCTTACGATGGTAAACGGTGCCGTTACGCTTCCCGCATAGCTTCCTTTTCCTGTCACGGTCACAGTTGCGGTACCGCACGCCTTGTTGTTCTGATAAGATACCTCATAATCCGTACCCGCTGTGAGTACATTGCCGTCCAGTGTTACCTGCACTTCCGGTTCCACCCCGTTGTCGCTTCCCATATACGGATAGGAAGTTCCGTTCGGGAACGTGACAATCGCTCCGTCAAAGCTCTTCTCCGTAATCGTGTATTCCACGGTGCGGGATCCCGTATAATTTCCGATACCGGAAATCACCGCTGTCGCTGTTCCTGCATGGATATTGTTGCTGTATGCAACGGTAAAATCGCTTCCCTCTGTCAGCTGACGTACCTCAACCTCTGTTCCGTACTGATATGTCACAAGAACAGTCGGCTTCTTTTCCGTTCCGTCATAAGAAAAGCTGTCCGGAATCACTTCTACCGCAATCAGGTCGGTGCCGGATGACGGTTTTGCCAATGATTTCGCCACGATCTGGAAGGATACTTCACGGCTTCCGATTACGTTGCTTCCATCACCGGTAATCACGACTGTACCGGTTCCTACATTCGTATTATCCGCGTCTGCCTTCTTTGCAATGGTATAGCTTCTTGCCGGCAGAATGTAATCCGTTGATCCGATGGTTGTCTTCAATGAGAACTCCGGCACAATCTCCTTACCGGTGTACTCTCTGCTTCCGATCGCGTTCTGCGTTCCGTCAAGCACCTTCAGGTCGTCCATCTGAAGTGGGTTAATATCAAAGGTTACCAGCTTGATCAGACCAGCATACTCGTTCTTACCCTTTACCATAATGCTTCCGCCGTCTGTTCCCGCCTTGATATTCTCTCCATAGGTCACATCATAATCGGACGTGGACAGTGTCTTGTTCCCTATCTTAACGGTAACCTGCGGGCGGATCTGTGTTCCGCGGTACAGGTAGCTGCTCTCTACACCGCTTACCTCCAGAATTCCCGCATTTGCAACAATGCTGAAATTCTCTGTGAGTGTTCCGGTAAATCCGTTTTTCTCATTTCCGATTACCGTCACGCTCGCAGTCTTATCACCGATCTTCACGTTGTTTTCGTATGTATGAATCACAAAGTGCTTTCCGGATGTCAGCTCTGTTCCGTAGTAGCTGATGCTCGGGATTGCCTCCACCGGATCTCCGGTATACTGCTGATCTCCGATTGCCACCTGAATGCCTGCCTCCGAAAGATCCGCTTTGATCGGAACCGTCTTCTCCACGCTTCCCGCAAAGCCTCCCATACCCTTGATGGTAACTACTGCGTTGCCGACCCAGCTGTTGTCTGCATAGACCAGCGTATAGTCGGTATCTTTCTGAAGTGTTGTTCCGTTCAGCACAACACTGATCTGATCGTCAAACGTGATGTTCTTATCGCCGATTGCAATGTCCGTCTCTCCGGCATTCACATAATCTTTGAACCACAGTTCATCCGGAACGGTAATCTCGGCGTCCGCAATGTTTGCGCAGATCTTAAAGGTCTTCTTCACGCTTCCTGTGTAATTGCCGATTCCCTTGAGAATGACAACCGCGTCGGAGCCAATGCTGTCGTTCTTCTCATAAGTACAAATATAATCCGTACCCATGACAAGTTCTGTTCCGTTATAGTACAGCTTCGGCTGCGGTGTTGCCGTTCCGTCCACCAGCGGCTGCGGTTCGATCGCTCCGATCTTAAAGCCGTTTGCCGGTGTATATCCGCCATTGCCAATACTTGCAAGTGTGATCGTAAAGGTTGTGCTTCTCGATCCTGTAAAGTCCGTACCGTCCTTTGCCGTTGCCGTCAGCGTCACGGTTCCGCGGCTGGTATGATCCGCCCCGTAGGATACCGTGTAATCCGTCGTGCTGATCTTCTGTCCGTCATAAGTAAGCGCCACTTCAGGCTCTACCGGGCTTCCGGTATACTGCGTCTGATAACTTCCATCGGTCACTCCGCCGACAGAAAGCTCTACACTGCTGTCCGTAAGATCTCTCGGTGCAATCGTAAAGGTCTTCTGCCATACACCGACGTATCCTCCCAGGCCTTCCACGCTTACCGTTGCGGTTCCCGCGTGGATGTTATCTGTATAGGTCACGGAATAGTTGGAATCTTTTACCAGCTTTTTGTTGCCCTCGATCCGTGTTACCGTTACCTCCGGCTCAAATGCACTTCCGTCGTAAACATACTGTGTGCCGTCGGTGAGTGCCGGGCAGCTGATCGTAAATTTGCTCTCGTTTGTGATGAGCTGTCCAATCCTGAATTCCGCTGTCTTGCTTCCGGTAAAGTTACCGGTTCCGGTCACTGTCACCGTTGCGGTTCCGGTTCCTTTGTTGTTCGCGTAAGCCACCGTGTAATCGCTGGCCGGGCTTAACGTATAGGTTCCGTCTCCAAATTCGTAGCTTACCGACGGTACCGGTGTGACAGCCATTCCGTTGTACTCCTGCGCGTCGATCGGTGCGATCTTTACCTCCGGCTCTGCCAGATTCTTCGGCGCAATCGTATAATCTTTTGTAAAGGTTCCCTGATAATTTCCTTTTCCGGTAATCGTCATCGTTGCGGTTCCGGCATCTACATTATTCTCATAGGAAATCTTGTAATCATCCTTGCCAAGCTTTTTCTTCAGATCTGTACACTGTACCGCAGGTACCGGTGTAATCTCTTCCGAAGTGTAAGTGTAGCCGGACTTTAATCCGCCAAGCGTGCAGTTGTTGTCCAGGCTTCTCGGCAGAATCGCAAATGTCAATGTTCTGTCATCTGTTCCGTAGTAATCTCCCTTGCCGGAAACAGTGATGGATGCCTCGCCGGCATTCAGGTTGTCCGCGTAGGAAGACTCGTCATACGCGATCACTTTCTCGATCTCATCGGCTGTTGTAAGCTTTGTTCCATCGCTCAGCGTCAGCTCGGTGATCTTCGGATACAGACGCTCGCCGGTGTAGGTCGTCTCGTTCTCATCCACCTTCCAGCTGATGATCTCGTCCAGGGATTTTCCGCTGATGGTGAATACAATAATCTTCGTTCCTGTGTAGTTGCCGTTACCCTGTATGGTCACATTTGCCATCGGTCCCGGTTTCTCGTTGTTCGCGTAGCTGCCAGCCACGATCGAATAGTCGGTCGGCGCAGTCAATGTCTTCTTATTATAAGTAAGCTTTATCTCACTTTCTGTAAGGGTCACTGCATTTCCGTCGTACGCTTTCTTGATCGCCTCGTAGGAAACACCGGTTGCAATGTCCTTCGGACGAATCGTAAAGGTTGCACTCAGTTTTGTGGCGCCGTCGCTGTACACATAGCATCCGTTTGCCGTCGGCTGATCCTCCAGCGGGATCTGCTCTACTGTAACCGTCGCCTCCCCGGCATTGATCGCCTGATCCGCGTTGGTTCCGTCACTGTAGTTGACCGTATAATCTGTTCCCTGCTCAAGGACGCTCTTCCAGAGTCCGAATCCGCCGTCCGATACCGAAATCTCATCCGTAGCAAGCGTAATCGGATCTCCTGTGTATACCGGGTTTTCTGCCGGATTCACCGATACATCATAATCCTCATCAAGCTTGGATGCGAGCAGATACTTGATCTCCTGTTTGCCATAGAATTTGCCCTTTCCGGTAATCGTTACCGAAGCAGTGCTTCCTTCTTTTGAAATATCCTTGATGCCGTCATACTTTAATTCGTAATCAGTTCCTTTTACCAGCGTATTGCCCTGGTTATCCGTGAGTGAAATCTCAAGCTGATTATCGTTTTTATTGTTGGAATACCACAGCATTGCCCAGTATGGTCCGTCATATCCTGTCACCATCCTGTCCGCGCTGTTGGTTACCTTAAGGTTCTTGTCGTTGATCAGTGTCTGGATATCTACCGCTGTAACCTCAAACGTCTTGGTAACAACGCCTGTATAGTTGCCGCTTCCGGTAATCGTCATCGTGTAGGTTCCGATGTCTTTTACCGTTGTCGGTGAACATGCCACCGTATAATCGGTTCCCTTTTTCAGTGTATGATCTGTCTTTGATGCGGAATGATATACAACACTCTCTGTCGGAAGCGCAATCTCTGCTCCCGTATAGTCAAACAGCTCTCTGTCAATGCTGGCAGTAATCTTCGTGCTTGTAAGATTGCACTGGGCAATCGTATACGTCAGACGTTTCGTTGTACCGGTCTTAAAATTGCTGTTGGAATCGCTCGGCGCAATCTCAACGCTCGCCGTACCTGCAAATATCTTGGTATCCGCAGAATAGGTCAGCTTGTAGTCCGACTCCGGAAGTGTTACCATGTCCGCGCCCTGCGCAAACTTTACAACCACCTTCGGCTTCACGTCTGCTCCGTCCGGAGAATATTCCATCTTATAGTTTGCAGTGCTTACCTCGGAGCCATCGGCATCCACATAGTAGCATACCGCCTTTGACATGTCCGCCTGCTCGATTGTGAATTTACCGGTCACTGCACCGCCGTATGTTCCCATACCCTGCAGCGTAATGGTTGCTGTTCCTGCATTCGTGTTGCTTGCGTAAGTAACGGAGTAATCCGTTCCCTCAACCAGTCCCAGATCGTTGTTGCCGCTCTTCCAGGTAATGTCCGGTTCCGGTGTCTGTGCATTGCCGTTATAAGTTACAGCCGCTGCCGTCACTTTCTGGATCAGGTCTGAGAGATCAGCGCCTGCCGCCTGATACTCCACCGTGTAGGTTCCCTGATAGTTTCCGATACCGGTGATGACACGGCGGTAGGTTCCGTTTCCGGCATTGATAATATCTGTTCCGACGGTGTAATCCGTCCCCTTCTCCAGCGTCATGCCGTTGTAGGTTGCAGTGATGACCGGCTCCTTGTCCGCTCCTCCTGCCGCAGCAGCCGTCACCGTCACAGCCATACCGACTTCTTCCTGATCCTTGTTGCCGATATCTTTTGCCTTGATCTCAAAATTTACCGTCTTTGTTCCGTAAAGGGAATTTTTTCCGGTAATCGTCAATGTGGCTTGTCCGACATTGACATTGTCGGAATATACCGCATCGTAATCCGCCTGGGAAATGGTCTCCCCGTCAACCAGAAGCTGGAATGCCGGTGTCCACTCACTTCCGGTATATACATAGGAAGTCTTGTCAAAAACAACATTCGCGTCCGCCGCATTGCGCGGTGCACCGCAATATCTCTCTCCGGTATAGTTGCCGGTACCGGTCAGTGTAATTCCTCTTCCTGTCTTGCTGAGGGAAATCGTGTAATCTGTTCCTTCAACCAGATTCTTCACGCCGTCTACGGCATCCGCATCTGCACGCGCCGTATCCTTTACCTCTTGGATGCAGGAGGTAAGTGTGGCAGAAGCGTTGTCCGGATCTGCTGCCGCATCAGCCAGCACCTTATCCCAGTCAATATTGTCCTGCAGTGTCACTTCCACTGCCGCGTCTGATATATCCTTCTGTGCGATCACGTATTCCTTCTGAATCTTTCCGCTGTAACCGTTCTGTCCTGTAATGTACAAGTAATAGGTTCCCGCATTCACAAGCGCGGTTGTGTCCGTGGCAGGATCAAACATTGCTGCCGCGCCACCAACCATCTGTGCATAGGAAAGCTGGTACTGATCGTTCTCTTTTAATATGGTATCTCCCACCTGTACCGCAACGGATGGAATCTGCTGTCCGCCGTTGTATACCGGATTCTCCGGGCTGACTGTCACCGCATCCTCTGAGAGATTCGGTGTGACTGTCAGATTACAGGTGTAGCTCTCTCCGGCATAGGCTGCCGTGATCGTCGTACTTCCTGCGGCAATACCCTCAATGGTTGCCGGGTTACCTGTACTGCTTACTTTTGCCACCGCTTCATTGCCGGAAACCCACGTTACCGTTCCCGTGGCATTCTGCAGTGTGAGATCCTGATCCGTCCAGCCCTCGCCGATGGTCATACTGTTCTTATTCAGCGCTACAGCGGCACTCTGCTTCACATTGCTGCTCTGCAGCGCCGCCTGATCAGCCGCATTGGAAGAACTTCTCCCGGATGTTGCAGTCACATCATAGGTATATGCTATTACCGCCGCACAGCTTCCGTTCGCTGTATACATATCCTGCCAGCCGGCATTGCCGAGAATATAGCTCTCTCCCTCTGCCGTACCGCCATATACATAAAAGGACGCCCCGCTCAACCGGACGATCACAGAAAACCTGGAACCATTCTCCATTACCTGATTCGCCAGCCCTGCGGAATAAGTATTCTTTCCTTCCTTCACGCTGACTTCTTTTTGGAAAATGCTCGTTCCCGCATCCGGCGCCATGCCTTCTACATCCTTGTAATATTCCACGGTAGCCGTTGCCTTGCTGCCGTCATCCACATGTGCGTAGAAGTCAATACTGTCTAACAGTTCTGCTCCGTCCGCATTGCGGTTCGCTGTAAATACCGCAGCTACAGCCTGGGCCTCGCACGGCGCTCCCGCCAGTACCCCGTCTCCGTTCCGATAGGTGTTTACCGTTCCCTGTCCTGCCCAGACAGTCGTCGGCCATTCCACCATCGTCACAATCAGGCATACTGTCAGCATAAACGCCGAAATTCTCTTGCATACATCCTTGTACATACGCGCCATCTCCTTTGATCTATCCCTTTAGCGTTCGTCCCATTTTATGAAACTCTAAATTATACCTTATCTATTTTATCGACATCTTTTCACGGTTCTTTAACATCTTTTCAAAAAAAACGAGGCAGCCATACATTATCTGGCCGCCCCATTCTGTAATGCAGATATAATCTGCGCTTTATTCTTCTGTATCCTCGGACTCTTCCGGCACATTCTCCTCTAATGCGTAATTCTCATCTGCCACATCAGTGTCATCAAAATCGTCGAAATCATCGAATGCAATCTCCTCGTTCTCATCAATATCCGAGCTCAGCTTGATATTGCGGTATCTCTTCATACCGGTACCAGCCGGAATCAGCTTACCAATGATAACGTTCTCCTTCATACCAATGAGCGGATCAACCTTACCCTTGATGGCAGCTTCCGTCAGAACCTTTGTGGTCTCCTGGAAGGATGCTGCTGACAGGAAGGAGTTGGTTGCAAGAGAAGCCTTTGTGATACCAAGCAGTACCTGCTTGCCTTCTGCAAGCTCCTTGCCCTCTTTCTCCAGAAGCTCATTTGTATCCTCGAAGTCAAGCGTATCTACTAATGTTCCCGGAAGCATGTCGGAATCTCCGTTTGTCTCCACGCGGACTTTCTGCAGCATCTGGCGCACGATCACCTCGATATGCTTATCGTTGATCTCAACACCCTGCAGACGGTATACACGCTGTACTTCGCGAAGCATGTAATCCTGAACGGCACGCACACCCTTGATCTTTAAGATATCATGCGGGTTGACAGAACCTTCTGTCAGCTCGTCGCCGGCCTCTAAGACTGCACCGTCCATAACCTTGATTCTGGAACCGTAAGGAATCAGATATGCCTTGCTCTCTCCAGTCTCATTGTTCGTCACAACGATCTCACGCTTCTTCTTGGTATCTTTGATATTGGCAACACCGCTGAACTCGGTAATGATCGCAAGTCCCTTCGGCTTTCTTGCCTCAAAAATTTCCTCGACACGCGGAAGACCCTGTGTAATATCGGTACCGGCAACACCACCCGTATGGAATGTACGCATGGTAAGCTGTGTACCAGGCTCACCGATGGACTGTGCCGCGATGATACCGATTGCCTCACCAACCTGTACCGCCTGACCGGTTGCCATGTTGGCGCCGTAGCACTTCGCACACACACCCATGTGGGAACGGCAGGATAATACGGTACGGATCTTCACCTTTGTAAGCGGTTCTCCGTTCTCATCCACACCCTTGCTCATAACAAGTGCTGCGCGCTTCGGTGTAATCATATGATTTGCCTTCACGAGGACATTGCCCTCGGCATCACAGATGGTATTGCAGGAGAAACGTCCTGTAATACGCTCCTGAAGGCTCTCGATCTCTTCCTTGCCATCCATGAATGCAGTTACCCACATACCAGGGATCTCTCTGCCTGTTCCCTCACAGCAGTCAGACTCACGAACGATCATATGCTGTGATACATCTACCAGACGTCTGGTCAGGTATCCGGAATCGGCGGTACGAAGAGCGGTATCGGACATACCTTTTCGCGCTCCATGCGCAGACATGAAGTATTCCAGTACGTCAAGACCTTCACGGAAGTTGGACTTGATTGGCAGCTCGATTGTTCTACCGGTTGTATCTGCCATAAGTCCTCGCATACCAGCAAGCTGTTTGATCTGCTTATCGGAACCACGGGCTCCGGAATCCGCCATCATGAAGATGTTGTTGTACTTATCCAGTCCGGAGAGAAGTGCATGTGTCAGCTGCTCATCCGTCTCTTTCCATGTCTCTACGACTTCCTTGTAACGCTCTTCCTCTGTGATAAGACCACGCTTATACTGCTTTGTAATGCGGTCTACGGTATCCTGGGCGTCCTTGATCATCTGTGGCTTTTCCGGCGGCTCGGTCATATCGGAAATGGATACGGTCATTGCCGCCCTGGTGGAGTATTTGTAACCCATCGCCTTAACAGCATCCAGCACCTCGGCAGTTCTGGTTGCGCCGTGAATATTGATGACTTTCTCAAGGATCTGCTTATTCTGCTTCTTTGCTACGAGGAAATCGACCTCGAGCTTTAATTCATTGCCCGGAATGCTTCTGTCTACAAAGCCCAGATCCTGCGGGATAATCTCGTTGAAGATGAAACGTCCCAGCGTGGACTCTACGATTCCGGTAATCTTTTTTCCATCCGGCATGGTCTTGCTCATGCGGACTTTGATTCTGGAGTGAAGTGTTACCGCGCCATTCTCATAGGCGAGGATTGCTTCGTTGACACTCTTGAAGAATTTGCCTTCTCCCTTTGCGCCCGGTCTCTCCTGTGTCAGGTAGTAAATACCAAGCACCATATCCTGTGAAGGAACGGCTACCAGCCCACCGTCAGACGGCTTTAACAGGTTGTTCGGAGAGAGCAGCATGAAACGGCACTCTGCCTGTGCTTCCACAGAAAGCGGAAGGTGAACAGCCATCTGGTCACCATCGAAATCGGCGTTGAACGCGGTACACACAAGCGGATGAAGCTTGATTGCCTTACCCTCTACGAGGATCGGCTCGAATGCCTGAATACCGAGACGGTGCAGTGTAGGAGCACGGTTCAGCATAACCGGATGCTCTTTGATGACGTCCTCGAGCACATCCCAGACCTCAGTCTGAAGTCTCTCGACCATCTTCTTCGCACTCTTGATATTATGAGCGGTTCCGTTTGCAACGAGCTCCTTCATAACGAACGGCTTGAACAGCTCGATTGCCATTTCCTTCGGAAGACCACACTGGTAAATCTTTAACTTCGGCTCTACGCAGATAACGGAACGTCCGGAATAGTCAACACGCTTACCAAGCAGGTTCTGACGGAAACGTCCGGACTTACCTTTTAACATGTCAGACAGAGACTTGAGTGCTCTGTTACCCGGTCCTGTAACAGGACGTCCGCGGCGGCCGTTATCGATCAGGGCATCTACAGCCTCCTGAAGCATACGCTTCTCGTTGCGGACGATGATATCCGGTGCGCCAAGCTCTAAGAGTCTTCTCAGACGGTTGTTACGGTTGATGATTCTTCTGTACAGATCGTTTAAGTCGGATGTTGCAAAACGTCCGCCATCCAGCTGTACCATCGGGCGCAGATCTGGCGGAATGACCGGGATGACCGTGAGGATCATCCACTCCGGCTTGTTGCCGGACTCGCGGAATGCTTCTACAACTTCCAGTCTCTTGATGATGCGCGCGCGCTTCTGACCGGTTGCGTCTGCAAGCTCTGCCTGAAGCTCTGCGGAATCCTTCTCAAGATCGATCGCGTGTAACAGTTCCTGGATTGCCTCGGCACCCATTCCGACACGGAACGCATTGCCGTACTGCTCTCTGGCTTCCTGATATTCGCTCTCGGAAAGCACCTGCTTATACTGTAATGCCGTGTTACCGGCATCCAGTACAATGTATGATGCAAAATATAATACCTTCTCAAGAGTTCTCGGTGAGAGGTCAAGAATCAGTCCCATGCGGGACGGAATTCCCTTAAAGTACCAGATATGGGAAACCGGAGCTGCAAGCTCGATATGTCCCATACGCTCTCTACGAACGCTTGCTTTTGTAATCTCAACGCCGCATCGGTCACATACCACACCTTTGTAGCGGATCTTCTTGTATTTACCACAGTGGCATTCCCAGTCCTTGCTCGGTCCGAAAATCTTTTCACAGAACAGACCATCCTTCTCAGGCTTTAATGTTCTGTAGTTGATCGTCTCAGGCTTCTTAACCTCGCCTCTGGACCACTCATGAATCTTCTCCGGTGATGCCAAACCGATCTTAATGGCATCGAAAGAGATAGACTGGCCTGTTGCCTCTTTATTCATTGTCTCTGGCATTTATGACACTCCCTTCTATCTATTCTTCGTCAAGAACGTCGTCTGATGACTCATCAAAAAACTCAGAATCGTCTTCATCCTCTTCCTCATCTTCTACGTCTACCAGTTCCTCGTTCTCTGTATCAAACTGCTTCTGGGAGAATCCCATCTTTGCAAAGGACTCGCTGTCTTCAAATGCAAAATCCTTATCGCCGGAAATGATAGAATTTAAATCGGTATTACCGTACTCACTGGTCTCCATGAGTTCTACTTCGTTGCGGTTCTCATCGAGCACTTTGACATCCAGTCCGAGGGACTGCAGCTCTTTTAAGAGAACCTTGAAGGACTCCGGAATACCCGGCTCAGGGATATTGTCACCCTTGATGATCGCCTCGTAAGTCTTCACACGTCCGACCACGTCATCGGACTTCACTGTCAAGATCTCCTGTAAGGTATAAGATGCACCGTAAGCCTCGAGTGCCCATACCTCCATCTCTCCGAAACGCTGTCCACCGAACTGTGCCTTACCACCTAACGGCTGCTGCGTTACTAAGGAGTAAGGACCGGTAGAACGTGCATGGATCTTATCGTCTACCAGGTGATGCAGCTTCAGGTAATGCATGTGTCCGATTGTAACCGGTGAATCAAACGGCTCTCCGGTACGTCCGTCACGAAGCTGTACCTTTCCGTCACGGGAAATCGGCACGCCCTTCCACAGTGCCCTGTGTGCGCGGTTGTCATACAAGTACTTCATGACTTCCTCGTTCAGTGTGTCTTTATATTTTGCTTCAAAGTCTTCCCACTCGAAGTTGACGTAATCATTGGCAAGCTCCAGCGTATCCTGGATATCAATCTCCTTCGCACCGTCGAATACCGGTGTCTCAATGTTGAAGCCCAGTGCTTTTGCAGCAAGGCTTAAGTGAATCTCGAGGACCTGACCGATGTTCATACGGGACGGCACACCCAACGGGTTCAGCACGATGTCAAGCGGGCGGCCATTCGGAAGGAACGGCATATCCTCTACCGGAAGTACACGGGAAACGACACCCTTGTTACCGTGACGACCTGCCATCTTATCACCGACGGAGATCTTTCTCTTCTGTGCAATGTAAATGCGGACTGCCTGATTCACGCCCGGAGACAGCTCGTCGCCGTTCTCTCTTGTGAATACCTTTGCATCCACGATGATACCGTACTCGCCGTGCGGCACCTTCAAGGAAGTGTCACGCACTTCTCTTGCCTTCTCGCCGAAGATTGCGCGGAGCAGCCTCTCCTCGGCTGTCAGCTCAGTCTCTCCCTTCGGAGTTACCTTTCCGACTAAGATATCACCGGCGCGAACCTCCGCACCGATACGGATAATACCTCTCTCATCGAGATCCTTCAACGCGTCGTCGCCGACACCCGGAACATCTCTCGTGATCTCTTCCGGTCCGAGCTTCGTGTCACGCGCTTCTGCTTCATACTCCTCAATATGGATAGATGTATAAACATCATCCTGTACCAGACGCTCGCTCAAAAGAACGGCATCCTCGTAGTTGTAACCTTCCCAGGTCATGAATCCGATCAGCGGGTTCTTACCGAGTGCCAACTCACCGTTTGCGGTGGAAGGACCGTCTGCGATCACTTCGCCAACCTCCACGCGGTCGCCCTTAAACACGATCGGCTTCTGGTTGTAGCAGTTGGACTGGTTACTTCTGGAGAACTTCGTCAGCTTGTATACATCTCTGCCGCCCTCGTCATTCTTGATGATGATCTGGTTGGACTCAGAGCTCTCAACAACACCGGCTTTTTTCGCCACAACACACACACCGGAGTCTACCGCTGCCTTCGTCTCCATACCGGTACCGACTACCGGCGCCTCTGTGGTCAGAAGCGGCACTGCCTGACGCTGCATGTTGGATCCCATGAGTGCACGGTTTGCATCGTCGTTCTGCAGGAACGGAATGGATGCGGTAGCGACGGAGAACACCATCTTCGGGGAGACGTCCATGTAATCAAACATGGTCTTCTCATATTCCTGTGTCTCATCCAGATAACGGCCGGATACGGAGTTACGGACGAAATGTCCTTCCTCATCCAGTGCCTCATTCGCCTGTGCTACATGGTAGTTATCCTCTTCGTCTGCGGTCATGTAGACAACTTCGTCTGTGACACGCGGATTCTTAGGATCGGATTTATCGATCTTACGGTACGGAGCCTCAATAAATCCGTACTCATTGATTCTTGCATAGCTTGCCAGAGAGTTGATCAGACCGATGTTCGGTCCCTCAGGCGTCTCGATCGGGCACATTCTTCCGTAGTGGGAGTAATGTACATCTCGCACCTCGAATCCTGCACGGTCTCTGGACAGACCACCCGGTCCCAATGCGGAAAGACGTCTCTTGTGTGTCAGCTCTGACAGCGGGTTGTTCTGATCCATAAACTGGGACAGCTGGGAAGATCCGAAGAACTCTTTTACAGCTGCGGTTACCGGCTTAATGTTGATCAGGCTCTGCGGGGAAATACCGTCCAGATCCAGGGTGGTCATTCTCTCGCGGACCACTCTCTCCAGTCTGGAAAGACCGATACGGTACTGGTTCTGTAACAGTTCTCCGACCGCACGGATACGTCTGTTACCCAGATGATCGATATCGTCATCATGACCGATGCCGTACTCCAGATGCATGTTATAGTTGATGGATGCAAAAATATCATCCTTGGTAATATGCTTCGGAATCAGGTCATGCACATTCTTGTGAATGGCCTCCTTTAAATCCTCCACGTCCGGATATTCATCCATGAGCTGCTTTAATACCGGATAGTACACGAGCTCTGTGATGCCGAGATCCTTCGGGTTGCAGTCCACATAATGTCTCAGATCTACCATCATGGAAGACAGCACCTTGATATTTCTGGTCTCGCCCTGAATCCATACATACGGAACAGCCGCGTTCTGAATATCATCCGCCAGGGATCTTGTCACTTCGGTTCCTGCCTCGGCGATGATCTCGCCTGTGGACACATCGACAACATCCTCTGCCAGAACATGTCCGTTGATACGGTTGCGCAGCATTAACTTCTTATTAAACTTATAGCGTCCGACCTTTGCAAGATCATATCTTCTCGGGTCAAAAAACATAGCAGAAATAAGGCTCTCCGCACTCTCAACTGTCAGCGGCTCGCCTGGTCTGATTTTCTTATATAATTCCAGAAGTCCCTCTTCGTAGTTGGTTGCCACGTCCTTGCCGAAACTTGCAAGAATCTTCGGCTCCTCACCGAACAGGTCTACGATCTCCTGGTTGCTTCCGACGCCAAGTGCACGGATCAATACCGTGATCGGCACCTTTCTGGTTCTATCTACACGGACATAAAATACGTCATTGGAGTCTGTCTCATACTCTAACCACGCACCACGGTTAGGGATGACAGTACAGGAATACAGCTTTTTACCCACTTTATCGTGAGCGATTCCATAGTAGATACCCGGGGAACGCACCAGCTGGCTGACGATAACACGCTCTGCGCCGTTGATCACGAAAGTACCGGTCTCTGTCATCAAAGGAAGGTCGCCCATGAAAATCTCATGCTCATTGATCTCGTCAGTCTCCTTGTTGTGAAGTCTGACCTTGACCTTCAAAGGTGCCGCATAAGTTGCATCTCTTTCTTTGCACTCCGGAATTGTGTACTTTACATCGTCCTCACACAATGTAAAATCTACAAACTCCAGGCTCAGATGACCGCTGTAATCAGCGATTGGAGAGATATCATCGAAAACTTCTTTCAGGCCCTCGCTTAAGAACCACTGATAGGAGTCTTTCTGGACTTCTATCAGATTCGGCATTTCCAATACCTCTTTCTGTCTCGAGTAACTCATACGTATGCCCTTTCCAGCTTTCACTGGACGTATTCTGTTTTTCTCCATTGACGTTTCACCTCTCGTTTTTATTTACACTAAGCTGCCCCAAAAGTGGCAGCAACTGTCTCAATCCACCGTAACCACAAGATACGGTATAGGCACATCCGGCGGCATACAACGCGAAAAGCGCGCAATAAGCCCAATGCACCACAATAGTGCAACGTATATGATAGCACAATAGCAAGTGCCGCGTCAAGGATTTTTTAAAATATTTATTTTTTCTCCGTGAGTACGCAAAAAACGACGAAGGAAAGCTCTAAAGCCTTCGCTCCGCCGTTCGCCACCGCTTATGAGACAAGAAAATTTGCCGCCGCGCGGGTTCTCTGTTCCATCTGTTTTTTCTGCATAAAAAATGCATATTGCTGCAGGGTCTGCTTCTTTTTCTGTTCGGATACCGCCTGTCCGTAATCCAGATCCTCGAGCCGGCTTTTTCCTGCCGTTACATTCAGCCTGGTGTTGGTACTGTAGCGGTACGCATACTCCAATGCATTGCTCTGTGCGCCCATACCGCTGCGCCCTGCACTCACTCTGGCAAGCGCATCATCCACCTGTGTCAGATCAAAATCTTTCGTCACATCAAAGTCCGCAATCCCAAGTGCCTGTAATGTGGCATCTGCAGTCGTAATCTTCATTCCGTTGCCGGTGGCATCCGTCATGATATTGTACTTCTGCGACGTGCCATCCAGAAGCGGCTTCGTGTTAAAGCTTGTCTGTTTTGCAATATCTGAAATGCCCTGCTTATACTGCTCGATCTGCGCCTGAATACTTGTCCGCTCCGCATCTGTGATCGTCGCCGTATTGGACGCCCGAACACCAAGTTCACGGATCTTCTGAAGATAATCCGTAATCCCGCTCATTGCGCCATCCGCCACATTCAGCATATCTTTTGCCGCGCCAATGTTGTTCTCCCCGGCCTTATAGCTTCTGGTCTGCGTCTCCTGCTTCTGGATGATCGCAAGCTCCGCCGCACCGTCTGCCGCCCGGTTCACTTTTTTGCCGCTTGCAAATTTCCCGTAATCTGCATAAGATGTGCTGCTTCGCTGCATCGAAGTAATACCGTTCATAAAAGTCTCCTTTCTGTTCTTAAGTTCCGCCGCTCTCTCTGCCCGTCTTTTCTATTTTCTTTATAACACACAATACCGCTACTCTTCAAGTATCTCTTGAATATAATACCGGCTTTGTTTTGCGAGATCGACAAAAGTGTCCCCCACCTGCACAAGCGGACATGACAACTTATATTTGTTAATCATGACCACTCTTCCCATCCTGCCATCATTCAGGATCACGTTGCGCTGGATCATCGTCTCGGCAATCCGCTTCAGAAATGTCATCAGATAGTTGGCGTCCAGACGGTTATACCCCTCATCCTCCATCTTCTTGATCGCTTCAAATGCCGAGATGCCCGCTTTATCTCCCTGGCACATCGTAAGGGCATCGTAAGTATCTGCCACCGCAAGAATTCTGGAAATCCAGTTGATGTTATCCCCCATTACCTGCAGTGGGAACCCGCTTCCATTCACGCGCTCGTGGTGCGTCAGAACCGCCTGTTTAATCCGCTGGTCTATGTTCATCTTCTTAATAAGGTTGTATCCGCTCACGACATGTTTCTCATATCGTTCCGTCTCGTATTCTTGCAGAAATTCCGTCTGTTCCTGCCCGTCCTTCCAGAGTTCAAGAAATCCAATGTCATGAAGCAGCCCCGCCGCCATGACCTCCTCCATCTCCGCCTCGGTGCATCCGCTCCACCGTGCAAGAAGCTGTCCAAAAAGCGCCACGTTAATGGTATGTGCGTACAGACCTGACTGCTGTTTTTTCATATGAAGCAGCATGTCCGCAAGATCTGTATCATTATCTGCTTTTTTCAGCAGTCCGTTCAGCGGCTCCAGCAGCATGGAAATGTTCACATCCTTACTCCGGTATACAATATCTTTCAGTTCTTCCGAAATCGACTGTTCGGCAACCGAGAACTCTGCCTGGAACTCTTTCAGATGCTGTTCCTTCGCCGGCGCACTCTGTTCCTGCTGTTCCGGGCGTTCTTTCCTGCCCGTCGGATATTCCACCATCACACTGTCCACAAAATGTCTGGTCAGCAGCGCGACGACGTCCTTCGTGACGACCGCTCCGTCCGGCACAATCACCGCCCCTGTCTTTGAAAATACATCCTCTCTTATGATCATGCCCTCCCGCAGGCGGTTGACCGATATCCTCAAACACGGCATGGTATCTTCTCCTCTTTCCGTACTTTCATCCTCTGGAAAAGTACTATTTTCCTATAAAGTCTGTTAGTACTATCATATACCAAGTATTTTCTTTTGGGAAGTAGGGAATTTATTTTCCCGTACCGGCGCAGCTGCTACGGAAAGCCCGCTGTCCGGCAGAGCCGGCCAGCACGCGGCTGTCGCCGCGCATAAACAAAAAAAGGCGCGACCGCCGGAAATAAATTCCCGCAGTCACGCCTTTTCCGCTTATATGCTTCTCGTAGCTTACGCGATTATTTTAAAGTAACCTTTGCGCCCTCAGCCTCAAGTTTAGCCTTGATGTCGTCAGCGGTTGCCTTGTCAGCAGCCTCTTTGAGAACCTTAGGAGCTCCATCAACGAGATCCTTAGCTTCCTTTAAGCCTAAGCCAGTTGCCTCACGAACAACCTTGATAACCTTAACCTTGTTCGGTCCAACCTCTGTTAACTCAACGTCGAACTCAGTCTTCTCTTCTGCTGCTGCGCCGTCACCAGCACCTGCTGCTGCAACTACAACGCCTGCTGCTGCAGATACGCCGAACTCTTCCTCACAAGCCTTTACTAAGTCGTTTAACTCTAATACGCTTAACTCTTTGATAGCATCAATAAATTCTGCTGTTGTCATCTTTGCCATGATTATTTTCCTCCATTTAATATTGAGATTGTATCACGATGATACGTTTTCTGCCTGCAGATCCCTGCGGCTTTTTTCACTACATTCGATCCGGATTATTCTGCCGGAGTCTCTGCTGCTTCTGTTGCAGGAGCTTCCTCTGCCGGAGCAGCCTCTACTGCCGCGTCAGCTGCACCGCCCTTTTCTGCGATCTGATTAAGAACGCGGGCAAGATTGGTAATCGGAGACTGTAAGCTTCCAAGTAACTTGGAAAGAAGAACTTCTCTTGACGGAATCGAAGAGATTGCCTTCATGCCTGCCTCGTCATAGAAGTTACCCTCAACTACGCCAGCTTTTACTTCAAGAGCCGGAGCTTTCTTAGCGAAATCTGCTAATACTCTTGCCGGAGCTGTTGCGTCTGTCGTAGAAATTGCGAATGCATTCGGTCCCTCAAGAACGTCTCTTAAGCTCTCAAACTGTGTTCCCTCTACGGCACGGCTTACTAATGTGTTCTTATATACTTTATAAGTAACACCAGCTTCTCTTAATGCTTTACGTAACTGAGTATCCTCTGCAACGGTAAGTCCACGGTAATCAACGACTACAACAGACTGCGCATCTTTGATGTTTTCAGAAATTTCCTGTACGATAGGCTGTTTTAATTCTACCTTTGCCACGAATCGTGCACCTCCTTTTTAGATTTTACGCATATAACAAATCCGAAAGGATATAAAAATCCCTCTCTGCCTGGACAGAGAGGGATCAGAATCTCATTCTCAATGATTGCTCATGAAAGTCCCTCGGCAGGCTCTACGATTACGCCTTGCGGCACCTGCTGTCTTCGGCCATTATATGCAATCCACAGATGTGGATCTGCCACTGCTGTGGCATCTGTCTCCTAAGAGACGACTGCATCCATACGGACGCACCGCGTTACAACGCTTCTGCATTATAACACTGTATATTGCGGCTGTCAACACTTTTCGCCAACAACACAAACTAGTTTGTGATCTTGGTTACGTTTAACTTAACGCCAGGTCCCATGGTAGATGTAAGAGTTGCGCTCTTTACATACTGACCTTTTAAGCTGGACGGTTTCGCTTTGTTGATAGCACCCATAAGGGTCTGGAAGTTGTCGCTTAACTGCTCCTCAGTGAAAGAAGCTTTTCCTACTGGCACGTGGATAATGTTGGTCTTGTCCAATCTGTACTCAATCTTACCAGCTTTGATGTCGTTGATAGCCTTGGTAACATCCATTGTAACAGTTCCAGCCTTCGGGTTTGGCATTAAGCCCTTCGGTCCAAGTACACGACCGAGACGTCCAACAACGCCCATCATGTCAGGTGTAGCAACGATCACATCAAAGTCTAACCAACCCTCGTTCTGGATCTTCGGAACTAACTCCTCGCCTCCAACGTAGTCAGCGCCTGCTGCCTGTGCCTCATCTAACTTTACGCCCTTTGCGAATACTAAAACTTTTACAGTCTTACCTGTTCCGTGCGGCAGTACAACTGCGCCACGGATCTGCTGCTCTGCATGACGTCCATCACAACCGGTCTTGATATGAAGCTCGATTGTCTCATCAAACTTCGCTGTAGCGTTCTTTTTTACTAAGCTGATTGCCTCAGCAACATCGTACTGATTCGCCTTGTCAAAAGACTTTACAGCGTCCTGATATTTCTTTCCTCTTTTCATGAATATAAACCTCCTGGTGGTAGTATCGGGAGAGGACCCTCCCACTATATCGTTCCATAAGAACACCGCCGGTGCTCTCTGATGCATTACACTCTCGTGTCTTACTGCTCTACGTTAACGCCCATACTTCTTGCAGTTCCTGCGATCATGCTCATAGCTGCCTCTAAGGATGCTGCGTTTAAGTCTGGCATCTTTAACTCTGCGATCTCCTGTAATTTTGCCTTGGAGAGAGTTGCAACCTTATCCTTGTTCGGTGTGGAAGAACCGGACTTGATGTTGCAAGCCTTCTTGATCAGTACCGGAGCAGGCGGAGTCTTTGTAACGAAGCTGAAGCTTCTGTCTGCGTATACAGTGATTACTACAGGGATGATTAAATCGCCCTGATCCGCTGTTCTGGCGTTGAACTGCTTTGTAAACTCAACAATGTTCACACCGTGCTGTCCAAGTGCAGGTCCGACTGGAGGAGCTGGTGTAGCCTTGCCAGCAGGAATCTGCAATTTGATATATCCTTCTACTTTCTTTGCCATTGGAATTGCCTCCTTAATTCATTCTTTCCTGATTAGGATTGCTCGCTTAATTTGCAAGCTTTACATCTGCGAAACTTATTTCTACCGGCGTTTCGCGGCCGAAAAGCTCAACATTGATGGTCACGCTCTGCTTGCCAGGATTCATCGCCTGAATCACGCCGATGGTATCTTTCCAGACTCCTCCGGTGACAACTACGGTGTCTCCCTCAGCAAAATCAACCTCAATGTTCTCTGTCTTGATCCCAAGCGGTCTCATTTCCATATCGGTAAGCGGTACCGGCTTCGATCCCGGACCAACAAATCCGGTAACACCACGGGTATTTCTGACAACGTACCAAGTGTCATCATTCATAACCATATTGATAAGCACGTATCCCGGAAACATCTTCTTTGATACGGATTTCTTTGCGCCGTTCTTCAGCTCAACGACCTCCTGCATCGGTACGCGGACCTCTAAGATCTGGTCTTCCAGATGCCGGTTCTCAATTGTCTTGTCAATGTTCGCTTTTACCTTATTCTCATATCCTGAGTAGGTATGAACTACATACCAGTGTGCCTCTGCCATAAATCACCTATGCCTCCATTAAAAACTTAAACCAACAAGGAAATCAACGCCATACTGAATCACAAAATCCAGAAGCGCGATCACAAGACCCATTACTACGGAAACAGCAACAACGGCTGCTGTCTGTCTTGCAAGTGATTTGTTGTCCGGCCAAATGATCTTTTTGAATTCAGCCGACAGGCCGCTAAAAAAGCTCTCTTTCTGAGCAGCTTTGTTCTCGGTTTCTCCCATTTTCTCACTCCTTTGCCCAAAAGCCTATTTGGTTTCCTTGTGTAATGTATGAGTCTTGCAGAATCTACAATACTTCTTGGTTTCCATTCTGTCCGGATGAGCTTTCTTGTCCTTTGTCGTGTTGTAATTACGATTCTTACACTCAGTACATGCCAATGTTATTTTCGTGCGCACAACTTCCACCTCCATTAAAATTCTTTGTGCTTTTCTTATGTCTTTCGTTCCCTGCGACCGGGCTTAGATCCCCTCAGGAAAGGAGTCCTAAAAAAAGGCATAAAAAAAAGACCTACTTCCATCGCTAGTCTAATATATCACAATCAATATGGAGCGTCAACCACTTTTTTAAACTCGTGCAACGAATTTATTTTAGCACTACATATAGTGTGCCGCAAGCCTTTTTTCTGATTTTACAAATCTATCGCGTAATTTTTATTTTTACTGTAAATATTTTATATCTATTTACCGATAAAAATTATTAGAAGTATATCTATTGTACATTCAAAAATACAGTTTCATTATATATAAGTAGGAAGCAATATAAACGGATTTATATCCCTGCATATGCGAAGGCATATGATTTCATGGAAGAAAGGAGGGATTCCAATGGCAGTCATCGACAGTGCCTATCAGTATTACCTGAGCACTTATGCCGGTTCCGGCACGTCTCGCTACGACACGCACAAAAAAAGCCAGCTGCGCGCCGTATACAATAATATTGTCAAAGTTAATAAAGATTCCCCCCTTTACAAAATCAATTTTACCAGGGATACCGGCCGTTTTGCCATCGACATCAAGGAGCAGGCCCGCTCGATCGAGAATTTTATCGCGGCGCTTTCAAACAATGCTCCGGACGACAATGCGGAACACGCTTTTTCCCGGAAAATTGCGCAGTCTTCTGATGAGGACGCTGTGAGTGTGCAGTACATCGGCTCGAACATGGACGCGGACAACTCCAAGCAGTTCGATGTGACGGTAGAACGTCTCGCCACACCGCAGGTCAACCGCGGCATGTATCTTGCCCCGGGCGCAAGCGACTTTGTGCCAGGCAATTACAGTTTCGACCTGAACACCAACTTAAGTTCCTATGAATTCCAGTACACGATCAGCGGCAGGGACACCAACGAGACCGTGCAGCGCAAGATCATGCGGCTGATCAACAATGCCAATATCGGCTTAAACGCCACACTGGTGTCCAACGACCGCGGACAGAATGCGCTTTCCATCACGTCGCAGCAGACCGGTCTCAGTGATAACGAGCAGTACCTGTTTGAGATTATGCCGGCGCCGGACAGCGGTTCCATACGTGCCATGCGGACGCTTGGCATCAATGATATCACGGAAATGCCGGTCAATTCGCTCTTTTTGTTAAACGGTACCGAACATTCGTCACTGTCCAACACATTTACCGTCAACAACGCTTTTGAACTGACGCTGAAAGCCCCCAGTGCTGGCGGTGAAACCGCAACGATCGGCTTCAAAGCGGATACGGATGCGATCGCAGACAATGTGCAGTCGCTGGTCAACGTCTACAACAACATGATCCAGCTCGGTCACAATTACCACGGCAGTCAGGAGTCCGGCAAGCTTCTCCACGATATGGAGAGCGTTGCAAAGTCCTATTTCAACGAGTTGGAATCCATCGGGCTAAATCTGCAGCAGGACGGATCGATCCATATTGACAAGAGCCTGTTGACCGACGCCGTTTCCGCACCGGATGCGCGTGAGAGTTTTCACACCCTGAACAATTTCAAAAACGGTCTTCAACGCAAAGCCACCCAGGCTTCCATCGACCCGATCAGCTATGTCAGCAAAGTCCTGATTGCCTACAAGAATCCGGGGCACAATTTTGCGGCGGCTTATCACTCTTCGGTGTATTCCGGTCTGATGCTTGATACCTATTGTTAAAAGGAATTGCCGCAATACGCGTAGACCTCTTTGGGGTGATAAGTAATATTACAGAAATACCAGATAACAAAAAAGTTCCAGAATAAACAGACGGCGGCAAATCTTTGAAGCAAAATTCACGCATTTCTTCCATGCCGTGGCTGGCATCCCGTTCCGTGTCTTGGCCACGTTTGGACACTCACGGAGTGTGTCCGACAAGCCGCAGACAATGAGCGGACTTTCTGGTGTCCCTAATGGCACCTCTTCACAGACAATATAAAACCGCGCGAACCGAACTCGCCGGCATCTGCTATTGAAAATAGGGCAGATGCCGACTCAGACAGCGGCTTCGCGCGGTTATGTTTTGTTCGACATAAAGATGGCATTTATGCCATCTGTTGTCTGGTGCCGCAAGGGACACACACAAAAGTCCTAAAATTGTCTGCTGGCTTGCGCACACAGTCCGTAGAGTGCTCCAAACTTGGAAAGACACGGATCATCACGGATGCCAGCTGCGGCATGGTTAGAAATACCGGATTTTGCGGTCAGAATTTGCCGCCGCATGTTTATCTGGAACTTTTAAGTATCTATTTCCCGTAATATTACTTATCACTCCCAAGAGATCTATGCTTATCGCGGCAATTCCTTTTTTAATCGAGGCTTACAGCAGCTGGATTCCGCTCTTTTCGCATGCCTGCATCATCTCATCCGGCCACAGGGAGGACTGCACCTCGCCGATGTGCGCCTTGCGCAGGAAAAACATACAGATACGGGACTGACCGATACCGCCGCCGATGGTGTAAGGAAGCTCGCCGTCGATGATCGCCTTCTGGAATGGGAGCTTTGCGCGGTCTTCGCAGCCTGCTTTCTTAAGCTGGGACAGCAGGGCTTTTTTGTCCACGCGGATTCCCATGGAAGAAAGCTCAAGGGCAATGTCAAGTACCGGATAGTATACAAGAATGTCCGCGTTTAACGCCCAGTCGTCGTAATCCGGCGCGCGTCCGTCGTGCGGCTCGCCGTTTTCCAGCGTATCGCCGATCTTTAAGATGCACACGGCGCCTTTGGTCTTGGTGATATAGTATTCGCGCTCCTTCGGCGTGTTGTCCGGGAACATCTCCGCAAGCTCTTCCGTCGTGACGAAAAAGATGTCGTGCGGCAGGATCTCCTCGATGTAATCGTACTGGATTGCCATGTATTTTTCGGTCTTGCGCAGGCATTTGTATACGGTGTTCACCGTTTCCTTTAAGGTGTCGAGCGTGCGCTCCTCCTGCTTGATGACTTTCTCCCAATCCCACTGATCCACGAAGATGGAGTGGATATTGTCGGTGATCTCATCGCGCCGGATGGCGTTCATGTCGGTGTAAAGACCTTCCCCGTAAGAAAAGCCGTATTTTTTGAGCGCGTAGCGCTTCCATTTGGCAAGTGACTGAACAACCTCCGCGGTTCTGCCGTTCTGCTCCTTGATGTCGAAGGTGACCGGGCGCTCCACACCGTTTAAGTTGTCGTTGAGACCGGACAGCGGGTCTACAAACAGAGGGGCGGATACACGGGACAGATTCAGGCGCAGTGCAAGCAGTCCCTGAAAAAAGTCCTTGACCGTCTTGATCGCAATCTGTGTATCATGCAAATTCAATTCTGAATGATAATCTTTTGGAATGATTAAATTGTCCATCTGGGGTTCTCCTCTCTTGTGTACGCAAAAGCGTAGACATTAACCTAAATAATTATAGCACAGGGCAGTTCATTTTCAAGAAAAGATACAGGTATTTGAAAAATAATACGTGTATACAATTTGGATCTGCAGCGCATTTGGGAATGGCAGAAACGTGCAACTTCAGGGCGGGAATCCGTCGATAGATGTTGACAGTAATATGCAAAAATGAGAAAATATTGGCAAGATTATTATGCAATTATCATAGAATCTGGGGTATCACAAGAGAAAAGGAGTTGAGGCACATGCAAAAGGAAAAAGGAATCGTATCGATTAAGGTTAAGCTTTTAGGTGTGATCGTTCCGGTTGTCATTGTCAGCATTCTGGTGCTCGTACTGATCGCCTACCGCACGTCGGCAGGGCTGATTGAGAGCTATTCCGAGAATCTGCTGGAGTCATCGGTGGAGAATCAGGCGTCGCAGATTGAGAGCTGGCTGGAACAGAATATCGGGGCGTTCCAGATAGTGAAGACAACGATAGAGAACACGAAGCCGGACGACAAGGAATTACAGACCATGCTGGATTCCTACTATAATTATAACTCAAATTATCCGGAGGGACTTTACATCGCGGATGAGACCGGAAAGCTCTGGAAAGCGTCGGATTCGGCGATGAGTGAGTCGGACCCGGTCAACAGTGTCTGGTATCAGGAGGGACTGACCAGAGTCAATATGGCGATCGGATCTTCCTATGTTAATTCAGAAGGCGTCAGTGTCATCAGTGCATCCGGTATTTTAAATGACGGCAGCGGTAAGATGAAAGTCATCTCTGCGGATATGACGCTCGACCGCATTTCCGTCATTGTAAACGCGTTTATCGAGATGAAGAATGCGGAGGCTATCCTCGTGGACAAGGATACGGCAACGATTCTGGCAAGCCGTGATTCTGCGAAGATTTCCACGACGCTCGGCAGCGACGGCAGCAGTGCATTCGAGCAGAGTGTAGCGGCGAAGATTGCGGATCGTGATTACAGCTTTTCCACATTGGACGGCAATATGACCGTGTTCAAGGAGGTATCCGGAACTAACTGGATTCTGGTTTCCTATATTCCGACCAGCATTGTACTGGCAGACCTTGCGAACCTCAGGAATCTGATGATTCTGATCAGTGTGATCTCCATTCTGATTCTGTGTGTAGTGATTGAGCGCACAACGCACATTGTGATCGCACCTGTCCGGAAGCTGACGAACGTCATCAAGGCGCTGACGGACGGCGACTTTACCGTATCGGTCAAGAGCAGCGGCAATGATGAGATTGCGCTTATGAGCCGCAGCGTGGAGCACTTTATCGCATCCATGAAGCAGATGATTGCGTCCATGGGAGATATTTCCGGAAAACTGGGAACGCAGGCGGATGCGAGCGACAGTGTGTCCAGAGAGATGCAGTCGGCGGCAAATGTCCAGTCCCAGTCCATGAGTGAGCTGAATATGACGGTGGATCAGCTGTCCGTTTCCGTCAATGAGATTGCAGACAACGCGACCAAGCTTGCCGGTGTGGTTGCAGACACGAAGGACGACAGCGTGAATGTCGGCAACAAGATGCGCGAGACCGTTGAGGTATCCCAGAAGGGACGCGAGGATATGGAGCATGTCGGCGAGGCGCTTGAGAATATCCGCACCTCTATCCAGAATCTGGAAGCGGCGGTAAATAAAGTGGGTACGGCATCCGGTGAGATTGTTGAGATTGTACAGCTGATCGGAAATATTGCGGAGGAGACCAACCTCCTGTCCTTAAACGCTTCCATTGAGGCAGCGAGAGCGGGCGAGGCAGGAAGAGGATTTGCAGTCGTCGCTTCTGAGATCGGAACGCTTGCAAGCAACAGTACCGCATCGGTAGAGCATATTTCAAAGCTCATCCATGAGGTCAATGAACTTGTGGCGGATGCAGTGCGTCAGGCAGGCGACAGCGCCGACAATATCAATGAGAGCAGTGGATTGATTCATACGGCAATCGATACCTTTGACAAGATTTATGATAATATTCAGCAGACAAGCGCGTTGATCGACCAGATGGTGGACAAGATCAACCAGGTAGATGAAGTGGCGACCAACGTTGCTGCAATTTCCGAGGAGCAGGCGGCAAGCTCAGATGAGATTCTTGCAACATCGGAGTCCATGCTGACGCAGGCAAAGGGAATTGCAGAGAACAGTGAGAACGTGGCAAAAGAATCCAGAAGCCTGACAGAGTCATCCATACAGCTGGCAGATCAGGTTAAGCTGTTTCGCATTTAAGGGGGTATCAGATATGAAGAGATTGATGAGTGCAGCACTCGTGGCTGCGCTGGGAGTGACGTGCCTCGGAGGCTGTCAGGCGGGCAGCACAGGAGGAGATACCGCGGTGAATGGCAAGGGAGTGAAGATCTATGTATCACTGTCACAGGCAGATGCGTTCCGTAATACATTGATCGATGCGGCAAAGAAGACAGCGGAGGCGAGTGGAGCAGAGATCGTGGTGTACGATGCGGAGAACTCCATTGAGAACCAGGTAGCGCAGATTAAACAGGCGGTTGCGGAAGATTATGATGCGATCATGTGTGGACCGGTCGATGCGGACACTGCGCTGGAACTGGAAGCGCTGGCGGGAGATATTCCGATTGTATTTTACAACAGCTGTCCGGATGCATCGGTGCTGGAACCGGACAAATACATTTATGTAGGATCGGATGAGGGAGTTGCCGGACAATACCAGGCAGAATATATTCTGGATCAGATGAGTGACAAGGACGAGATCAATGTGGTACTCTTAAAGGGACCGAAGAATCATTCCGCAACCAAGGGAAGATCCGAGGAGTTCAAAAATACGCTTAAGGCATCCGGCAAGAAGATCAACGTCGTGTTTGAGGATAACGCAGACTGGGAGCAGGGAATTGCAGAAGATTATTTCGATCTGTTCCTGCAGACAGGCAAGCAGTTTGATGCGGTGGTATGCAACAATGATACCATGGCGCTTGGAGTTATCGATTCCTGCAAGAAGAATGGCATATCGGGAGTACCGGTTCTTGGAATTGACGCGACAGCAGATGGCTGTGCGGCAATCCAGGCGGGGGATATGGCATTTACCGTATACCAGTCGGGAAGCGGACAGGGTGAGGCGGCTGTCAAGGCGGCAATCGCACTCGGTTCCGGAGGAACGACGCAGGGAATGGAAGGCCTGTCGGACGACGGACTTTACGTCTGGGTACCGTTCGAGAAGGTGGACAGTTCCAATGTGGCAGATTATCAGTAATAGAGAGGGAAGAGGGCATCAGTGCGGTCTGCACTGATGCCGTTTTGGTGTAAGAGAATGGAATATACGCATGTGACACATACGTTTGGACCTGTTTATGACGATGCATCCCGGATTCTGATTCTGGGATCCTTTCCGTCTGTAAAGTCGAGAGAACAGCAGTTTTATTACGGTCATCCGCAGAACCGTTTCTGGAAAGTGCTGGCAGCGGTCTTTGAGGATACGCTGCCGGAGACGATTCCGCAGAAAAAGGCGTTTTTGTTAGAGCACCATATTGCGCTGTGGGATGTCATTGCCTCCTGTGACATTGCAGGATCATCGGACAGTTCGATCCGCAATGTGACGGCGAATGACATGGAAGTGATCTTAAAGACGGCGGACATCCGGCGCATCTGTGCCAACGGGGATACGGCGTACCGCCTGTTTTCTAAATATTGTCTGACCGCGGAGATGCCGGAAGTAAAAAAGCTGCCGTCTACGAGTCCTGCCAATGCCGCATGGAATTTAGAGCGGCTGACACAGTGCTGGGCGCAGGAACTTTTGCTGTAAGAAAAAGAGAGGGAAAAGGAGATGTGAGACATATGAAAAAGAACGAGATGACATGGAAGGTGATGCTCATTGAGGCAGTCGGTATCGTATCGGCGATCGCCTATCTCGGGTTACAGATCTATTACGGGATCGCGTTCCACGTCAATCCGGTGAACCTGATGATGAATCTTGTGTTTATGATTCTGGTATATGTGGGTTTGACCCTCCTTGCCGTCTACCCGGAACGTGTGAACGGATTGACAAGGGAGGTATGCAGCGGTAAGATCAGACAGTATACGCTTCGGATGGTTCGGATGGTCAAGCTTGTCTTTGTGGAGGGACTTTTATTTACCAGCGTCTGTGATGCGCTCGGAAAAGAATTAAAACAGGGATACAGCCTGATTATCGTGGTATTGATTGCAGCGATTGCGGTGTATTATGAGGGAAGGATCATACACATCCTGAAGCAGAACAACAAAAGATAGAAAGGCATCTGCAATGACAAAGGATATGACGGAAGGAGCGATACCGCCTCTTCTGGTAGGTTTTACAATTCCACTTGTTCTCGGAAATCTGTTTCAGCTTCTCTACAATGCGGTCGACAGTATGATTGTCGGAAAATTTGTGGGGGAGACGGCGCTTGCCGCGGTCGGTACGAGCAGTCCGCTGATGACCCTCGCGATTCTGTTTATCAGCGGGATGTGCATGGGAGCAGGCGTTCTGATGGGAATGCACTACGGCGCAAAGGATTATGATGTCCTGGAGCGGCAGATCAGTTCGACCATGATCGGCGGGCTGATGTTTTCCGTCCTGCTTTCAGCCGTCTGCGTTTTTCTGACGCCGTGGATGCTTCGGCTGATAAGGACGCAGGAGGAAGTGCTTCCGATTGCTACGGGGTATCTCCGCATTATTTTCTGCGGACTGATCTTTACGTTTATTTACAACTTTTATGCGAGCACATTGCGGGCACTCGGCGACAGCAGATCGCCGCTTTATTTTCTGATGATCAGCGCTGCACTCAATGTGGCGGGAGACCTGTTTTTCGTGGTGGTGCTAGGCTGGGGCAGCAACGGATGCGCCTTTTCGACGGTGCTAAGCGAGGCACTCTGCTGTCTGCTGTGCGGGCTATATATTAAGAAAAAGGTAAAGATTCTCTGCCTGGGGCGCAAGTGGCGCGTGTTTGACCGGAGGTTATTTTATAAGACGGTGCAGTTTGGCTGGGTGAGCGCCATGCAGCAGGCGACGGTACAGCTCGGCAAGATCGGAATCCAGGCGATCGTCAATACGATGGGAATCTCTGTCATGGCGGCGTTTGCAGTCGTAAACCGCATTGATGATTTTGCCTACACTCCGGAGCAGAATATCGCCCATGCGATGACCGCGCTGCTGGCACAGAACAAAGGCGCCGGCAAAAAGGAGCGGATCCGGGAGGGATTCCGCTGCGGGCTGTGGATCGAGATGATCTATGCGCTCTTTATCTGTGTGGTCTGCTTTGTGTTTGCGCGTCCGCTGATGAAGCTGTTTGTGATGGATGAGGAGGTGATCTCCCTGGGAGTGATCTATCTGCATGCGATTGCGGCGATGTATTTTCTGCCGGCGGCCACAAACGGGATTCAGGGATATTTTCGCGGAATGGGCGACCTCAAGGTGACGCTCATCAGCAGTTTTATCAACATGGGAGTGCGGGTGGCGGCAGCCGTTCCGCTGGTATTTTCCATGAAGCTTGGAATTGTGGCACTGCCGGTTGCCTACCTGATCGGATGGCTGGCAATGCTGGCGGCGGAGACACCACTGCTTTTCCGCCGGAAAGAGTGATTGGGAGGCGGTTGCTTTTTCCTGCTTTACAAAGAAAAATGATAATGATAGAATACCCATAGGTGTTTTTTGTTCGGAAGACACAAAGGGAGGAAGCGTTTATGGCAAACCTGTTTCAGCTTTTACTGGCGCAGATTCACCCCAGACAAGGAAGACCTGCAGGAGAGCCGGAACGGGCGGAGGGATATAAGACACACCCGAAGCGCGAGAGCAATAATAAGGTTCGGGAGACCAGGGTTTTAGAGACCGGGGAGAGCACGCAGGAACGGGAAAGGATACAGACAGAAGTGGAAAAGGAAGATTTCTTATTAAGTCAGATCGACGAGTTTCGTGAGAAAGCGAAACAGCTGCAGGATCTGCTTGCAGCGAAGGAGAATAAGGTACAGGAACTGCAGTCGATTGTCAACGAGCGGGAGGGCAAGGCCGAGGAGTGGCAGCACATTCTGGTGGAGCGCCAGGAGGAAGCTGACAAGATCGTGACAGAGTTCACGAAGAAGGTCGATGATCTGGCAGACCGTGTGACAGCGAAGATGACCGAGATTGAGACAAGCATCTCGGGGCAGGTTGCGGAGGTAAAGCGTGCAAGCGAGGAGCAGCTTGCATCGAACCGCAAGCTGAATGAGGATCAGATTGCTGCAAATAAAAAGCTTTCCGAGGATCAGCTTGCGACAAACAAGCAGTTTTTGGAGGAGCAGGCAATCGCGAACAAGAAGCTTTCTGAGGGACAGATTGCCGAGGTCAAGGCGCTGCTTGAGAATGCGACGGCACAGCTGGAATCCATCAAGACAGACCTCTCCGAGAAGGTACATTCGGAGAACGTGAAGTGCTACCGCAATATTCAGGATCTGTTCAACGAATTTGATTCCAAGATCGAGAAGATGGACGAGATGGAGCAGGGAGTCGGATCGGTGAAGGGATATGTCAAATGCCTTTCCTGGTTTGCAATTCTGAACTTTGTTGTTCTGATCGGATTCATCCTGTATTCTCTCGGTGTGTTTAATTTTTAGCTTTAAGGAATAGAAGATCATATGAGTACAGAATCAAAGAAAGTGTGGGTCGTGGGGCATAAGAATCCGGATACGGATTCGATATGCGCCGCGATTTCTTATGCATATCTGAAAAACCAGAGCGGGGACAAGAAGACTTATGTGGCAAAGCGTGCGGGCGCGGTGAATGAGGAGACCCGCTACGTGTTAGAGCGCTTTGGCGTGGAGGAACCGCCGCTTGTGACCTATGCCGGTGCACAGATCAAGGATATCAATATCCGCAAGACGGCCGGTGTCAGCAATCAGATTTCGCTGAAACGGGCATGGGAGCTGATGAAAAAGCTGGAGGTTGTAACGCTTCCCGTCACCAATCAGTTCGGCAAGCTGGAAGGTGTGATTGTCACCAAGGATATTGCGACGTCCTACATGGACGTGCTGGACAACTGCGTGCTCTCAAAAGCGCGCACACAGTACAAGACGATTGCGGAGACGATCGACGGTGAGGTCTACGCCGGGAATGAGCATGCACATTTTGTGCGCGGAAAAGTTGTGATTGCAACCTCCAACCCGGAATACATGGCGGATTATATCGAGGACGACGATCTGGTGATCTTAGGCGACCGCGAGGAGGCGCAGATGCAGGCGATCCGGTCGAACGCGAGCTGCATCATCATCGGCGGCGGTCTCGAGGTGGCGGAAGAAGTCAAAAAGCTTGCGGAGAAGCGGGACTGCGTGATTATCACAACGCCGTTCGACACATTTTCCGTGGCGCGTCTGATCAATCAGAGTATGCCGATCAAGCAGTACATGACCAGACGGGATCTCGTCACGTTTGACATTGACGATTATGTGGACGACGTCAAGGATGTCATGTCGCGGGTGCGCCACAGAGATTTCCCGGTGCTCGGCTCAAACGGCAACTACGTCGGAATGATTTCCAGACGTAACCTCATGAACATGCAGAAAAAACAGATCATTCTTGTCGACCACAACGAGAAGTCACAGGCGGTGGACGGAATCGGAGAGGCGGAGATCTTAGAGATCATCGACCATCACAGACTGGGAAGCTTAGAGACCGTATCGCCGGTTTATTTCCGGAATCAGCCGCTCGGCTGTACCTCGACAATTATCTATCAGATGTATCAGGAGCAGAGGGTGGAGATTCCTAAGGAGATCGCGGGACTTTTGCTCTCGGCGATCATTTCCGACACGCTGATGTTCCGCTCGCCGACCTGCACGCCGCTTGACAAGAGCGTTGCAAAGCGGCTCGCAGAGGTTGCGGATGTGGATATTGAGGATCATGCGAAGAAAATGTTCCGCGCCGGAAGTGATTTCAAGAACAAGACGACCGAAGAGATTTTCTATCAGGATTTTAAGATTTTCCACACGGAAGACTGTGATTTCGGTGTTGCCCAGATCAGCGCCATGAGCGGAGAGGAATTAGAACAGATTGGAGAACAGCTCCGCCCGTTCCTGCCGCAGGTGCTCGGCGAGAAGCGTTTAAATATGGTATATGTCATGCTGACGGATATTTTGGAGGAATCTTCCAAGATTATATTTGCGGGGGAGGATGCCGGAAAAATTCTGGCGCATGCGTTCAAGAAGCAGGAGGATGCGGATGGCATCCGGTTGGACGGCATTATCTCACGTAAGAAACAGATGATACCTACACTCATGAATGAGATGTCAGAGCGAGCGTAGCCCGCTCTGTGAACATAGCTTAAAGGCTTTGGCGGTAATCCCTCGGGGATTCCCCAAAGCTTTTTTTGTATGCTCTCGAGAAGGTCGAGTAATTCTGAAAGCCGCAGGAATAGCATACTTCCGTGATCGGCGTGCCGGCGGCGATCAGCTCTTTGGCGAGAAACAGCCGCTTGGTGAGCAGATAGCCGCCGATGGTGTAGCCGGTCTGCGCCTTGAACGTGTGCATCAGGTAGGAGCGGCTTAAGTAAAAGCGGGAGGCCAGGTCATCGATCGAGAGATCCTCGGTCAGATGAGCGTTTAGATAGGTGAGAATCGAGAGAATCTTCTCGTTGGAAGCGGAGTCTCCCACGAATTCAATGTGGTGGTGCAGGGCGGCGCGGTTGAGCTGAATCATAAATTCCAGGAATAAAAGCCGGTGGTGCAGCGCCGCCGCATAGTCGTCGTCGTTTAAGGAGGCGTCCAGCGCGCGGATGGAGGCGCCGAGCCTGCCGCCCTTGGAATCCTGCAGACGGAGGATGTGTGCCTGCTCGCGGTACGCCTGCTTAAAGCAGAAGGAGAGATCGCAGTCTTCCCCGGCGTACTCCGTAAGAAAATCCGGGGAGACATATAAAATGATGCGCTCGTAGGGAAGATCCGAGTGGATCTCGGGTTTGTGTACTTCCCCGGCATTGACCAGGACAATATCGCCTGGGGCAAGCTGGTAGGTGCGCCCCTCAATACAGTAGGTCACGTCACCGCCGAGAAGAATCAGGATCTTGTGAAAATCGTGATAGTGGTAGTGAAACTCCCGGCGGGAAGTATCTTTTAAATGAAACATCTTAAAGCTGGTGGTTAAGTAACCGACCTTTTTGTATTCCGGCATCGCGTGCGTCCTCCTTTTTCTATTACTGTATTATAAAAAAGCACTTTTTGCAATATAAAAAGCACTTTGAGACTATATATTATAAAAAGTGTTTTGTATAATAGTTGTATATGAGGAAACGCATGTCCAAACAGATGGAGGAAAATAATATGAAAAATTTCAGTAATTATACCGATTTTGATACAAAGGAAAATCTGCATTTCGAGTCCAAGGCCGTGCACGGCGCGCTGGGAACGGAACCGCTCACCGGAGCAGTCAGCATGCCGATCTTCCAGGCGGCGACATTCCGCCATCCGGAGCTTGGCGAGTCGACCGGCTTTGCATACAGCCGTCTCGAGAATCCGACCAGACAGGAATTAGAGCGCACGATGGCAATTCTTGAGGGCGGAATCAAGGGATTCGCATTTTCCAGCGGACAGGCGGCAAACATGGCTGTCTTTTCCCTGTTGAATCCGGGCGAGCACGTCATTTTATCGGATGATATTTACGGCGGAACCTTCCGCATTATTGGGGATGTTTTTGGAAAATACGGTATTGAGCATACCTATGTAGATATGTCGGATCTGGATGAGGTGAAGGCGGCGATCCGGCCGAACACGAAGATGTTTTTCATTGAGACACCGACGAACCCGATGATGAAGGTGGCGGACATCCACGCAGTCTCTGAGATCGCAAAGAGCGTGAATGCACTCACGGTGGTGGATAACACGTTTCTGACCCCGTATTTCCAGAAGCCGCTCACGCTTGGCGCGGATATTGTCACACACAGCTCCACAAAATATCTGGGAGGACACAACGACACCATCTCTGGCATTGTGGTAATAAAAGACAACGAGGAGATCGCCGATCAGATCCATATTCATATGAAGTCCCACGGAAGTCAGCTCGCGCCGCTGGACAGCTGGCTGGTGCTGCGCGGAATCAAGACGCTGGCAGTCCGCATGGATCGTCACAATGAAAATGCGATGAAGGTTGCCGAGTGGCTCCGCACACAGCCGAAGGTGAAAAAAGTCTACTATGTCGGCTTTGCGGATCACAAGGATTATGAGGTGACGAGAAAGCAGACCACGGGATTCGGCGGTATGATTTCCTTCACCGTGGACAGTTTTGAGACAGTGAAGAAGATCTTAAAGGGCGTAGACATGATTATGTTCGCGGAGAGTCTCGGCGGAACGGAGACTCTCATCACATATCCGACGACACAGACACATGAGGACACGCCGGCAGACATCAAGGAGAAGCTCGGTATCACCGACTGCTTCCTTCGCATGTCAGTGGGAATTGAGAACGTAGAGGATATCATTGCCGATCTGGATCGCGCAATGAACGGCTGATAAAGGAGATTGGTGAGAAGATGCGATTTACAAAGATGCAGGCATTTGGCAATGACTATGTGTATATTGATGCGATTCATCAGGAATTAAAGAATCTGCCGGAGTTGGCGCGGTTTGTCAGTGACCGTCATTTTGCAATCGGTTCGGACGGAATGGTACTGATCTGTCCGTCCGAGAAAGGGGACTTCCGTATGCGGATGTTCAACCCGGATGGCACGGAGGGGGAAATGTGCGGCAACGCTCTGCGCAGCGTCGGAAAATATGTATACGATCACAGGCTGACGGACAAGACAGATCTTGTGATTGAGACACTTGGCGGAATGCAGCATCTGACCCTCACCGTGACCGACGGGCTGGTATCGAATATCCGCGCGGACATCGGTGAGCCGAGACTGTCCACCGCAGTGATTCCGGTAGTCACGGAGCTGCCCGAGTTCGTGGAGCAGCCGGTGCAGGTGCTTGACCGGACATTCCACATCACGGCGGTATCCTGGGGGAATCCGCACTGCGCCATGTATGTGGATTCTGTGGCAGATCTGGATGTGGAAGGCTATGGAAAGACGATTGAACATATGACATCCATTTTCCCGAATAAGACGAATGTGACATTCGTGGAATTTGTGCGGAAGGATTACATCAAGATCCGCGAGTGGGAGAGAGGAACCGGCGAGACGATCGGATGCGGGACAGGCTGTGCGACGGCGGTTGTGGCAGGCGTCCTCACCGGACGGACAGACCGGAAAGTGACGGTCGAGCAGATCGGCGGACCGCTTTTCATCGAGTGGGATGAGAAGACGAATCATCTGTTCATGACGGGACCTTCCCACACGGTATTCGAGTCGGAAATCAACGCGTCACACATCATCGGATAAGAGGCGCAGATAAGCAGCAGTGCATAAGATGCGCGATTGTGGCGCAGGAATGGAGATAAAATGAAGTTAAGGGAACTTTGCAGTGAATTCAAATACGAGTGTCTCTCGGGAAGCATGGATGTCGATGTGCGGGATGTCATCTATGATTCCCGGAAGATTACAGAAGGAACGGTGTTTGTCTGCATGGTGGGAGCTGTGACGGACGGACATAAATACATCCCGGATGCGGTGAAAAAGGGGGCGTCGGCGATCGTTGTCGAGCGCGCCGATGAGGTGCAGCAGATTCCGGATCAAATCACGGTCATTCAAGTGGAATCAGCCAGACGTGCGCTTGCCTACATGTCGGCGGCGTTGTTCGGACATCCGGACCGTAAGCTGGTCACGATCGGCATTACAGGTACAAAGGGAAAAACGACGACGACTTACATGATCAAGAGCGTGCTTGAGATGGCGGGGAAGAAGGTCGGACTGATCGGAACGATCGGCGCGATGATCGGTGATGAGCACATCCCATCGAAAAATACGACGCCGGAGTCCTATGAACTTCACCGGATGTTTGCGGCTATGGTGGAAGCCGGATGCGAGTATGTGGTTATGGAGGTGTCCTCGCAGGGATTGAAACTGGACCGCACGGCGGGCATCTTGTTTGATTACGGCGTATTTACCAACCTTTCACCGGATCACATCGGACCGGCGGAACATGAGTCGTTCGAGGAGTATCTGTACTGCAAGAGTCTTCTGTTCCGGCAGTGCCGTGTCGGCATCGTCAATGCGGATGATCCTCACTGGGAGGAGATTTTAAAGGGACACACCTGTCAGGTGCGCACATTTTCCGCAGAGGGAAATGATGTGAAAGACCAGGTGGTGGATCTGTTTGCGTCGGACATCGGTTATATCAACGAGGGCGGCAGACTCGGCATGCATTTTACCGTGAGCGGCTGCATGGACTGCAAGGTAAAAGTGCATATTCCGGGCAGGTTTTCTGTGTACAATGCGATGGTGACGATGCTGGTGTGCAACCTTGCCGGTATTCCGGACCGGGCAGTGCTCGACGGACTGGAGAAGGTTCAGGTCAAAGGGCGTGTGGAGATCCTTCCGGTCTCGAAGGATTATTCGATGATTATCGATTATGCGCACAATGAGGTGAGCACGAGAAGCGTTCTGACGACACTCTTAGAGTACCATCCGAAGCGCCTGATCTGTGTCTATGGAGGCGGTGGCAACCGCTCCAAGTTAAGACGCTACGATATGGGCGAGGTGACCGGAGAACTTGCAGATCTGTGCGTTCTGACCTGCGATAATCCGCGCGATGAAGAAATCCGCGACATCAATGCCGACATCAAGGTTGGTCTGGCAAAAAGCAACGGAAAATACATCGAGATTGACGACCGCAAGGAGGCGATCGCCTACTGCATGACGCATGCAAAGCCGGGGGATATGATCGTGCTGCTCGGCAAGGGGCATGAGGATTATCAGGAGATCAAGGGTGTAAAATATCATTTTGACGAGCGCGAAGCCGTAGCGGAAATCCTGGACGAGATCAAGTCGGGAGAGCGCACGGTCGAAGCGTAGAATAACATATAAGTATCGGACCTTTTGCAATAAGTAATATGATAGGAAGCATTACATGCAGATTTCTGGTGGAATGCCTATGAAACATTCTGTTCAAAAAATGCGGCATTTCTAACCAGCCGGTGACTGCATCTGTGATGATCCGTGTCTTTCCAAGTTTGGAGCACTCCACGGAGGGTGTCCGCAAGCCGCAGACAATTTTAGGACTTTTGTGCGTGTCCCTTATTGGCACCACTGAACAAAACATAACCGCGCGAAGCCGATGTCTGAATTGGCATCTGCCATGTTTTCAATAGCAGATGCCAACGAGTTTCGGTTCGCGCGGTTTTATATTGTCTGTGAAGTGGTGCCATTAGGGACACCAGGAAGTCCGCTCATTGTCTGTGGCTTGCCGGACACCCTCCGGGAGTGTTCAAACGTGGAAGAGACACGGAATCAGATGCAGCCCATCCGGCTGGAAGAAATACACACATTTTTTTCAACGAATGTTCCACATGCAGTTCCACCCGAAATCGCAGGACATACTTCCTATAATATTACTTAGCGCGTATTCTTTTTATAAAGCGGTTGACTTCCGAAAAGACAGATGATAATATAGTATTCATATAAGATTACTATGAAAAAGATCTGGAGATAGGGGATAAAGGGAGGAACTGATATGAAGATTTCCACGAAAGGACGCTATGGGATCCGTGCGCTGATTGATCTGGCGGTGAATTCCACCAATGGTCATGTGTCGCTGGTAAATATTGCAAACAGGAATCAGATTTCTGTGCACTATCTGGAGCATGTGTTTTCCAGCTTAAAGCGCGGTGGTATTGTCAAGAGCGTCAAAGGCGCGCAGGGCGGCTACGTCCTTGCGGATAAGCCGGAAAATATTACGGTTGCACAGATGATCCTCGCGCTAGAGGGCAGCTACAGTATCGAGCCGGAATCGGTGAACGAGGATGCACTCTGCGAGACGGTGTCAAAGGTGATGGACACGCTGTTGTGGGATCGCGTGAACGAGGAGACGAAGCGGATCTTAGAGAGCATTACGCTGGCGGATCTGGTGAATGAATTTGTGCGTGAGTACGAGACCGAGCAGAATATGTATTATATCTAATCGGAAGGAAAGTACACATTTCTTTTATAAGTGATAAGTAATATTATCAGAAGATCACTTCGTGAGATTTCAGATGGAAATGCAGATGGAAATTTGTTGGAGAAAAATGTCAGCATTTCTTCCAGCTGAATGTTTGCATCAGATTCCGTGTCTCTTCCACGTTTGGACAATCCGACGGGTGCATGTCCGACACACCGGAGACAATGGGCGGACTTTCTGGTGTCCCTAATGGCGCCTCTTCACAGACAATATAAAACCGCGCGAACCGAACTCGTCGGCATCTGCTATTAAAAATAGGGCAGATGCCGACTCAGACAGCGGCTTCGCGCGGTTATGTTTTGTTCAGAGGTGCCATAAGGGACACACACAAAAGTCCTACAAATTGTCTTCCGGGATGCGGACATGACCCGCGGAGTGCTCCAAACTTGGAAAGACACGGATCATCGAAGATGCTAGCTGCGGCATGGTTAGAAATACCGGATTTTGCGGTTAGAATTTGCCGCCGCATGTTTATCTGGAACTTTTAAGTATCTATTTCCCATAATATTACTTATCTTTTTAAAAGAAAATGGTACAATCAGTCGCCGTCCGGCATTGCCCTGGGTCAGATCCGATGCAGCTTCTGCTCGTATTTTTCCTGACGAACCGGAAGACGGAACGGATTGTTGACATAGACGATCATGTACATGCCGGCTGCCGTAATCATACCTGTCACAACGTCGAAGACGGAGTGCTGTTTTAAAAACATGGTTGAGAGAATGATGCTCACCATGAGGATGGCGGAACCGCAGCGCATTGCGTGCTTGTGCTTGAACGCATCAGAACGCCATACCGCAATATTGACGGCAATCGAGTTGTATACATGAATGCTTGGAAACAGGTTCGTCGCGGTGTCGGAAGCGTACAGCCACTTGACGATATGTACAAAAATATTATCCCGCGCAAAGGTTGTCGGTCTTAAGTAATGTCCGTTCGGATAAATGGTGGACACAATCAGGAAAATTGTCATTCCGGTAAACAGCATTGCGCACAGCCGGAAATATTCGGAACGGTCTTTTAAATAGAAATAACCGATGCCCCAGCCGACGTACCCGAACCATAACAGGTAAGGGATAATAAAATATTCACAGAATGGAATGTAATCGTCCAGCGCGGTGTGAATGACATGAAAATGTGTAGTGACGGTCTTCTCCAGATGACCAAACCATGGGAGATAGATCGCAAAATAAGATAAAAGAAACAGAGCCTTGTTTCGATCAATAAAGCCGCTGATTCTCTGACGAAGTTCTGGTTTCATAATATCCGTCCTTTCTATATAAATGGTAAGCAGTTCATTCAATTTCTTCATGACTGCGATTATAGCACACGCGTTTCTGCGAGACAATCGGCTTTCTTTTTTTTTAAGAAAGATTATTTAAAATTTAAGAAAACGCTCATACATCAAAAGATCGTTTGTGCATATATACAATAAAAGATAAAACGAAGATTTTACATAATTGTTACGATTGGGGGAAGTTGTTGACAAACAAAAAGGGTCATTTATAATAAACCATGTGTTTTCACTGAAAGAACAGGCATATAAATGTTTACGATAAGAGGAAAGGAAACAGAAAATGAAAAAGAAAATCGGGATTGCTGCGGCAGTCATTCTGGGAATACTCGCAGTCTGCTATATCGGATTTGCAGTGTTTTTCCAGAGTCACTTCTGCTTTGGCATTACGATAGATGGCATTGAAGCAGGGGGATGCAGCATCGCAAAGGTGGAGCAGCTCATAGAAGAGGAGATTGGAGGATATGAGCTGACTCTGGTGGAACGCGAGGATCAGACGGAGACCATCACGGCATCACAGATCGGCGCGGCGCCGGTTTTCCACGGGGAGATAGAAGAACTGCTGGCGGATCAGAACGCCTTCGCATGGCCGGGGATTCTGTTTGGGAAGAGTGCACTGGAACTGGAAAAAACGGTTGCCTTTGACGACACAAAGTTTTCCGGGACGATCGAAGCGCTTTCCTGCATGCAGGAGGAGAATCAGAGAAAGCCGGTGGATGCGTCTTGCTCCGGCTATTCCGCAGCGGACGGCTATACGCTTGTCCCGGCGGATTACGGAACGACGATCGATGAGACAGCGTTGAAAAACGCGGTGGCAGAAGCCGTGGAAGGGCTGGAGGACACACTCGACCTGGAGAAGAGCGGCTGTTATGTGGACCCGGCGGTGGGAGACGACGACAAGGATCTTCTCGCCGTGATCGACGAATTAAACCAGTACGTTGCATCGACGGTCACCTATGATTTCGGGGATCAGAGGGAAGTTGTGGACGGCAGTACGATCAGCGAGTGGCTTTCGGTTCTGGACGGTGAACTGGAGGTTGACGAGGAGGCGGTGCTCGACTATGTCAAGGGACTTGCCAAGACTTACAATACCGCGTACAAACCGAAGACGTTAAAGACTTCTTACGGACCGGAAGTGACGATTTCAAACGGCGCTTACGGCTGGAAGATTGACACGGAGGGAGAGGTGGCGCAGCTGCTTGAGGACATCAAGTCCGGCAAGAGTGTGGAGCGAGAGCCGGTCTATTCCCAGACGGCGAACAGCCATGGCGAGAATGACTACGGCAATTCCTACGTGGAGATTAACCTGACATCACAGCATCTGTTTGTATACAAGAATGGAAGTCTGGTTGTGGACAGTGACTTTGTATCGGGAAATCTGTCAAAGGGACACGGTTCTCCGACCGGAGCGTTCATCGTGACCTATACGACCACGGACGCCGTGCTGCGCGGCGAGGACTACGCGACGCCGGTAAAATACTGGATGCCGTTTGCGGGAGACGTTGGCATGCACGACGCGAGCTGGAGAAAAAGCTTCGGCGGGAACATCTATAAGACGAACGGATCGCACGGATGCATCAATCTGCCGACATCCGTGGCAAAGACGATCTACAATACGATCGAGAAGGGCTGGCCGGTACTGGTGTACACGCTTCCGGGAACAGAGAGCGCCGCACAGCTGCAGCAGGATGTGCAGACCGTGATCGATCTGATCAATTCTATCGGCGAAGTGACGGCGGACAGTGAGACAGTCATCTCGTCAGCACGCAGCCAGTATGATGCGCTGCCGGATTCTACAAAGGCGAATGTGACAAATTACGATGTGCTCGTGGCAGCCGAGGCGGCGTTAGCACAGATCAAAGCGGCGGGAGAGCAGACGGGAATGTAGTCTGTCTGCCGCATAGAATTGTCACAATAAGCATAGACCTCTTAGGGGGGATAAGTAATATTACAGGAATACCAGAGAACAAAAAAGTTCCAGAATAAACAGAC
>ERZ773235.533-NODE-533-length-49331-cov-3.692386_pt1 | contig 49331 bp, 28 predicted proteins | sample MGYA00580522_ERZ773235 | MGnify/ENA primary metagenome ERZ773235 (study PRJEB29015, sample SAMEA2737797) | human gut metagenome | biome: human gut; feature: human-associated habitat; material: faeces | place: China | collected 2012 ...
CGCTGTCCTCTTTGTAACTTCGCATGATTTCCACGAAGCGGCTGTACTGCCGGAGCGTCTCACATCTTCCTAGGATTTCTGAGTTCTTCTCTGTATTGATATTATACACCTTGACGATGAGTTGTAAAGCATCTTCTTCGTCTTTTTGCTTCTCCCCAAGAAAGGAATCCGAAAGGCGGAGTTCCTGATAGGCCGGAAAATCCTTCGTGCCGTTATAGAAAACAATGAATTCGGGACGTGGTATCATCAGGCGTTTCTCGCGGTAAAGCCGGGTTGTATCAATCATGCGCTTCAGGACGGTGGAAATGTACATAAGGTCCCTAAGCGGCATGTTTTCGTTGATGCTTGACTGGTGCTCGACGAGCACCACAAACCGGCCGCCCAGAACAAAGGCGACATCATTCTTTAGCGTGCGGAAGAGGACATCTTTGATTGTGACGATGTCAATCGGCGTGTTTTCGTCGTAATTTGTATCAAAGAGAGCGTTGTAAAGTTCAATCAGTTTCGACTTGTCGTGAAAGATTGTGACAAAGACAGAGTCTTTGTAGGTTCGTTTGACTTCCTGCGCTTGCACTTGTCCGGGTTCTTGCGTTTGCACTTGTGGCTGTGCCTGTATATTCGTATTCATTTTAGATTCTCCTCATATAAGTATAGGAGAATGACGTCATTCTTTGTAAGTATTTTACATTGAATGGCAAATATTGTCAATATATATTTTTACATTTCGGGATTCCGCAGCTCCTCTTGAAATAACGATAATCCGCCGGGAACTGCCAGCGGATTATCATTGTTACATATTCATAAAATTAATTATTTCGTCCATGTGCGGCTTGCGTACTTACATTGTTTGAGTGCAGTTTTTGCAACAAGTTTGCCGTTTTCATCGTAAACCCTTACCTGAACTTTGTAGAAGTACTTCGTGCCCTTCTTACCGCTTGTGTTTGTGTAAGAAGCGACTCTCTTCGTTATCGCCGACTTGTAAGAAGCGGACTTCTTCGTTGAGCGATAGAATCTGTATTTAACCGTGAATCCAAGGTCCTTCAGTTCCTTAATCGCCGCTTTTGTCTTCGCATCGCTCTTAAGAACCGCTTTGACATTCTTCTTAGCAGTCTTGCTTGAACGAGCTGTGAGCTGCATGTCTTTTACGATGGATTTCGCTTTTTCAACCTTCACTGCAGCATCATCCGCCGGCTCTTCGGCAGCCTTTTCGATTGCAACGGTTACTGTGGAACCTGTTGCCGCTGCTGACATTGCTTTCAGCTCTTCCTGCGTGTAAGTCTTGTCACCGAACGGTGTCTTGATTGTCAGTTTCGCGTTCGTATCTTTCACGATGGAGTCGATGAAGCTCTTATCGAGCGTTACATCCGCCTTCGCCGCATCCTTTACAGCATCCTTGGAAACAACCAAGATAATTTCGTTTGACTTCTTTTCCTTCGCCTGCTTCAAGATTTCCTTCTGGTTGTCGGCAGAAACCTTAACATCCGCAACCTTTGTCTTCGTGCCGTCTGCGTTCGTCTTTTCGGTTACTTTGACCTCGGTTGGTGCGGTGGTTGTGCCGGCCTTGGTGTCGGAGGTGACATTTTTGATTTCTTCGGTCTTGCCGCCGATAGCTCCCGGTACAGTTGTCCAGTCCTTAGTGTAGAACCATTCAATCTTTTCTCCACCGTTCAGTTTGTAATCGGCAGCACTAACATCTATAAGCACTCCATCCACGCGAACCATCCAGCCGGAATTTCCACCATAATCAAATTCGCCAACACCATCTATAGAACGCACATATCCATTATCAATAGTTGCTGTTTTTCCTGCCTGAGCCAAAATTTGCTTTAAAACATCCATTACAGTTGTTGATTTCGGACTAATGATTGCTGTTCCGGATGCAATGACTTTGTTCTGTGCGTTTGTAACCGTTGTTGTAACAATATTTTGGGCTGTGCTCGTCCCGGATTCAACCACGTTAACCACAAATTTCTCCGTAAGTTTTGTATTAACGCCATCCTGTGTTTCTTCATATGTAACTGTTATCGCCTTCGCTCCGACAGAAGCACTGTAAAGTTTTCCGCAAGTATAAGCATCATTTGCCAGTTCCTTTGTTTTCCCATCACTATATTTTACGACAACTTTCATTCCCGTGGTATCTAAAGATTCGCCTTTTAAATAAGTCGTTTTTGTTGGCGGAGTAATATATAATCCTACCGGATATGTAGCATTTGGCCATATGGTGTCTGTTGTCAGATTTAATCCGCTAAAATTATAGATATCTCCTGTTCCATCCTTTAAAAATTTCGAAAAGGCATCTAAAGCCTTGAAAGCATCTGCAGTTGCCATAAGGTTGTATTTACCTGAGTACAAAAATCCTTTTTCATCTTGATTTTCTGACAACAACGCATCCACAACATCGTTTCCGTTATATAATCCTTTATCAATCTCGCGTGCATTTTCGTTCAAAATACTCTTGAATAATATAATATATGCATTTTGATTGGAGGATCCAAAGTATGACTTATCCGTTTTCATCCCGCTAATAAAGGCTTTTGCACGGTTCAAAGATGCTCTGATTTCTCCCTCACCGATTACATCATCTGTATAGTCCAAATACTTTGAATATGCCTGTGCTACAGATGCTACATCACCTGCCATCTTGCCCGGATATGTAGTAAAACTTCCATCACCTGCTTTCTCTTGCACATCTAACAAGGTTTTCAGTAAGACACTTCTCGTAAGTGTTGCATTCTTTGGTAGTGTGTAATTTTCATGGCAGTCATACGCAAATAAAATATATGGAATTTTGTATGCAATCGCTCCATCTTTCAAAAGGCTGACATCTGCCAAAGCAATCTTATCAATCAAATTAATTGTTTTATTGCCTGCTTTTACATGTCTTGCATCTATCCCCATAGCAGTAAGCAGTAATACATCCTTGCCTATCGCGCCGATATTCGTTGCAGTTACTTCCCCCTGTGCGTCAAGAAGAACTTGTCTAAGCACCGTCTTTTTCTGTGCAGCTGTTAATTCTCCTCCATTACGCAAATACGAAATTAAGAAGTCTCTATCTGCCAAAAGTTTAGCATCCAGTTCTTCAACAATTGTTCTCTTAGATAAATTCGCAATAATATTTTGAATTTTTGTCTCCTGTTCGGCATCGCTTAAAGCCTTAATTTCAGGTGTCTTTTGCTTTACAATTAGATATAAATTTTTAACAATAGTTTTGTTGTTATATGCAATTGTTGCAGTAAGAATCGCTTCCTTATCCTCGATTGAATTGCCTGTTACCGTTCCATCTTTCACTTTAACTAAAGATGCGCTGCTGCTTTTCCATGTTATAGCATATTCATCCTTGCCTTCCTTTATTGATGTCGGAAGGTTCAGTTTTGATGAAACATAGGCATTTTGTGTGTTTTGGTTTTGAATCAAATTCCAGTTTACTTTTGCTTTAATATTTTGCAGTTTATCATCGTCATTTATGGATTCCTTCACTGTAACTTTCAAGGCTACAGGCATCAATAAGTCTCCAGCATCTCCATATTCTCCATAAGCTACTAAAGTATACTGCGTTATATCCGGAACTATAGTTCCGCTGGCTTGGTCATTTATTGTCAATGTTCCGTTCTCATCAGTGACGGAAAGAGGGATAATCTCTCCTTTACTTCCAATATAACCTACTGTTACACTTCCCATATTCGACATTATTTCTGGGGATGTTAATGAAAAATATGAACCGCCTTTTAAGTTTAAAGTTGTTGCTGCATCAACAATAATTTCATCACAGCCGAAGCTTGCGTAGTAATCGGATGCCGGATATTGCGCCTTATAAGGGAAAAGTTCTATTTTATCTCCGTTTTGAATTATAGCAGTACTTGCATAATCGCTGCTATACATACCATTAATAACATGTCCAAAATAAGTGTTTGAAACATTAAATGCAGCTGCATTTCCTAAATAATCTCCAAGCCCGCTGTTTAAAAAGGATTTTGCTGTATCTTTTGTAAATGCTTCACCATATTTCAATTTATGTGCTGCAACAACAGCATCCAATACTGTCGGACTTTTGCTTGCCTCAGTTCCGATTCCATATGCATACGCTTCACCTGCATATACACTAATTTCTTGTGGCTGTACAGCATAATTCCAACCTGTATTGTTTGGGGCAAGGGTATTATCATCTGATACAGGTATTACTGCACTGAACATTATGGAAATACTTTGGTTAGTATTTTCCGGCTCCTCCTCATCCGCAAACGCCATGCTTGGCATCATTGTGAACACCATCATCACTGCAATGAGGATGACCAGTATTCTCGAGAAATAACTGTTGTTTGTCTTCATTTTCTGTCTCCTTTCTTATGAAAAACTATTCTGTATCTGTAAAATTCAAATTTTGAAAGCTGTTTACTGTCGGCAGCACCGCACCCACGCGATGCTGCCTATATGTGTGGATGAAAAGAAAAACAGACTATCTTGCGACAGTCTGTGAGTTAATCAATGTAAAAAGGCTTACCCTTCATCGGGTTTTCTTGCCTCTCAGTCTAAAAAGTGCCACCGTCGAACGCCCCTGCCGCTCTAGCAGGAAAATTCTTGTGCCAAGTTTACCTTTCTATCAGATGCTCACGCTGCCTCAGAGAATTCATACATCTAAGCAATAACTCGTCTCCCGACTCGTCACATCGCAATTTTTCACGAAAATCACCAAACATGTGCATCACGGTTACTGAGAAACAGTCGGAGAATCTCACTCCACTTCCGTTAGTTATCCTTATAAACTGTGTATTCAGTTGTTCCGATTTCTCGGCTATACCAACATATTATCACCTGATATATATAAATGCAAGTATTTTTTGTTCGAAAAAAAAGGCAAAAAGGCCACCGTTTCCGATGACCTTTTCGTTGGTATTTATCACTTATTTATTTAGACCAGGTTCTTGCAGCATACTTGCACTGTTTGAGTGCAGTCTTTGCAATGAGTTTGCCGTTTTCATCGTAAACTCTTACCTGAACTTTGTAGAAGTATTTCGTGCTCTTCTTACCGCTTGTGTTTGTGTAAGAAGCGACTTTCTTCGTTATCGCCGACTTGTAAGAAGCGGACTTCTTCGTTGAGCGATAGAAGCGATACTTAACCGCGAAGCCAAGGTCTTTCAGTTCCTTGATGGAGGCCTTAACCTTTGCGTCGCTTCTCAGAACGGCTTTTACATTCTTCTTTGCCGTCTTGCTTGAGCGAGCCACAAGCTTCATATCCTTAACAATCGACTTCGCTTTTGCAATGTTTGCTGCGTCGTCCGCAGGTTCTTCAGCCTTTTCGATTGCAACGGTTATCGTTTGAGCGACTGCCGCTTCTGACATCGCTTTCAGCTCGTCCTGTGTATAAGTCTTGTCGCCGAACGGTGTCTTGATTGTCAGTTTCGCATCGGTGTCTTTTACGATAGAGTCGATGAAGCTCTTATCAAGCGTTACATCAGCCTTCGTCGCATCCTTGACGGCATCTTTGGAAACATTCAGGATGATTTCCTTCGATTTATTTGCTTTTGCCTGCTTCAGGATCTCTTTCTGATTTTCTGCGGAAACTTTGACCTCGGCGACTTTTTCCTTCGTGCCGTCTGCGGTTGTCTTTTCGGTTATTGTAACTTCGGTTGGAGATGTTGTTGTTCCGGCCTTGGTGTCTGTAACTACTGCACTTACTTCCACCCCTGACCATGCACCCGCTGCCGGATCCTTCGTATAGTCCGCGGTATAGTACAGAACTATCTTGTCGTTGTCGCTCAGGTAGTATGAACCCATGTATACATTCGGGAGTTTTCCGTTCACGGTATAAAGCCATCCGCTGTTTGCCGTGTCTGTTTCCGTCAGTGTCACACCGTTTGCGTCGGTAACCGAAGCGATGTAATCGCCAAAGTTCTCATATTTGTAACTCGCTTTCGTCAGTGCGCTGCTGACTGCATCCCACGCTGTCGCGTTCAGGCTGAGTCCGCTGATTGCAATGCCTGATGTAGATTTGAATCCATTCACGTTCTTTCCGTCTACAGAAACGGTGACTGACATGGTTGTCGGCTGTGGATTCGGGTTCTCGCCCTTTTCTCCCTTTACCGTCACTGTAACCGATACCGGCTGCTTGTAGAACTGCTTAAATTTAATGTATTTTTCGTTTGTATTGAACTTTTCCCAATACTTGCTCATCTCAGTGTGGGTAAACACACTGTCGATGGTAACCTGTGTATCATATTCAGGTTTCGTAACCTGCAAGGTTTCGGACGCGATTACGTTTTGATAGCTTGTTCTGAACTGTCTCCATGGCTGACTGTGCATCGCGTCATAGCCCGGAAGGTCATCCACATCGATGCCCCCAAACGTAATGTTCACAGCACCGCGGATATACTCTGTGCTTCCGTCCGCGTTTTTCAGAATTTCTTCAAACGGCTTTAAATTGCCGGTTATATGATTCTTGTCCGTGTTTTCGCCTTTGATGCCGTTCCAGTAAACATCCTCTGTGCAGACCTGTTTCATCCATGCCGCCGCATCATCGATTTCCTGTTGCGTGAGCGGAAGAATCGTCATCTCAAAGGTCTTCTGCGCGAGGACATTCTTCGTCCTGCGATCTGTAATCGTGACCGTATAATTTACAGTCTCCGGTTTTTCACCCGGAAGCGGGCGATAAATCACCGCATGATAGCCGTTAAACTGCAGTACATCTGTATTGCTGCTTGTCATGGTCACATGCTGGTTATATCTGTCCGACATGATGCCATTCTCCTCAAGAATCGAAGGTCTCGGCATCTGCAGATCACTCGTAACCTTTGTAAGGTCAACCGTTTGCGCTTTGTTGACAAAATCTCTGATAAGACCCGGATATTTATTAACCAAAGCTTCTTTCATCGCAGCTTTTTCTTCTTCGGTGCCCTCCGCAATTGTCACATCAAAGAATTTAAAGCTTTCTGCCGGTTCTGTTGCCGCACCTTGCGATGTCATTTCCTGCACAGTATAGTCATCCCAGAAGTTAAAGGTTGCTGTCGCGCGTAAAGTAATGCCTTTGTCGTTAGGAGTCGCGTTGTCGGATTTCGGCGGTCTCTGCAAAATACCGGTTGCCGTACCGTCGCCGTTGTCTTCCGCATAAATATACTGCGCGTCTTCCGTCTTAACCGTTGTCCATGATATCTTCGCATACGAATACTTCGATAAGGTCTTCGGAAGAATCAGGTTTTGGTTGATCGTTCCGGATACTGCTGTATGCGTCCATCCGTCCACCATTTTATCTTCGGCGGCATTCGTATTCTCACCCTTGATGGCATCCCACGTAATGTCTTTGAGAACTTTATCCAGCATATCATTTACATGGAAAACATCCCAGCCGACATGCACGCACATCGTCACTTCTTTTTCTTTTCCGTCAAGTCTGAGTTTGAAATGCACATCGTTGTAAATAGCCGCCGTCGTGCTGAATCCGGACGTCCCTTGATAATAGCTTGTGATAGTCCCGTCTTCGCTGATATAGTCTATGCCGTCTTGCGGCATGGACTTTGCGCCGACCGAAACGAGAGAAACCTCAATGCCTTTTTCCTGGTCGACATAGTCTTTCACCGGATAGCCTTCTCTGTCCAGATACTGCTGCATAGCCTGCACGATATCCGTGTGGTCGTACATCTGCATCGGCTGGATGAAAGCGCTTGAATTGTTAATCCTGTCTGCAATCTTATTAAGTGTCTCTTCTGCTGCTCCGCCCGCCGATGTAAGCAGAATCTTAAATGTTCTACTTTTGCTTATGTTGTTGTTTGTAACGGTCGCGGTTAAAGTAACCGTCTTGTTTTCGCCTGTCGGTCTCGTAACCACGGCTGTGTCGCTGCTTATCGTGATATTTCCAGCATCGCTGCTCCACGCAATGGTGCTGCCTTTTTTTCCAGTCGTCGGCAAAACGAGTGACTCGCAGCTATCAGGCAGGCGATATACACCGCTTGCGTCCGGGGACAATGTGCCGTCGTTCGTAAGATCAATGCCTACTTTTTTGAAAATGTCATCCCATGTAAATTTTTCGTGTCCCTCTTCATCCTCGTAAAACCGTCGCCAGAATTCAAGTGCTTCCTGCTCGGTTTTAAATTCTTTATCCGGTCCAAATTCACAGTATTCTTTCTTTTCCGCCTCCAGTGCGTCAGCTCTCGTCTTATCTTTGATGACGATGGCATCCATGTCTGCCAAAGCATTCTGCTCGAACTGCGGAACACTTGGCTTAGTTCCTCCCTGCCATTCCAGGACAGGGAATCCGTTGTTGATGCTGTCAGCTGCGTTGTCCTGATTATATGCAGCACCTAAAGTGTAAGCGAATAAAGCTTCACGCATCTCTTCAGCTGTCTTTTTCCGAATGCTGACACCGGTCTGTGCATAGTTGGTTGCAATCGTCTTTGCACAAATGTTTTCAAGCACATAGGTATTTTCTACCGTGCCGCTGTTCATGCCGATGACGCTGCCGATACCGGTCTCAGGCCCGGTTACCGCACCGGTGGTGTAGGAGTTTTTCAAGGCAGCAGAGCTTTTTAATTCTCCCACGAGACCGCCGATGGCTTTGTTTCCGGCTTTGTTCGGATTGGATGAAATACTGCCTGTAAAGTAGCAATTTTCAATTGCACCATATGTATATCCGGCAATACCGCCAAGGTTCAGTGTCAGATTGTATCCATTGCTGGTGTTTGCAATTTCTGCATGACTCACACAGTTTTTTATGATGTTTCCGCTCATTGCGCGGCCTACAATACCTGCCGCACTTCCTCCTGAGTAAGTATTTGTAATTGTTCCGCTGAACAGGCAATTTTCAATTGTTCCTTTGCTTGTGTTCGCAATGCCACCAAGGTGGAAAGTGCCGATAATCTTGCCGAAAACATTCAGGTTTTTCACTTTTCCGTTCGGAGCAATGCAATCAAGCAAGCCTCCTTTTCCGGAAAGACCGATAATGCTGTATCCGTGTCCGTCTAACGTTCCCGCAAAGCCGGAATTGTCATTCTTATAGTCGTATGCACCGAAGCTTGTCCATTCTTTATCATTAAGATTAATGTTTTGGGTGAGTTCGCCGTTTATTGCAGCATCTTCACTTACTTTCGCCGCAAACCATGCCAGTTCCGCGGCACTGCTTATCTGATAAACGCCATTCTTAAGCGTCGGCTCTTTGGTCGTTGTTCCGTCCCATGCAGCTCCTGCGGATTCAAGCGTGACTTCAATTTTTTTTGTTCCATCCGCTGTGAAATATCCGCTCTTTCCTACATATCCGTCAGCACTCACCTCGTAGGAATATTTCTCGTTTGCCGGTAAGCTGTAGCTGCTTGCCTTTCCGTCAAGTGCCGTCATCGTTTCTCCGGCCTCGTTCTTTACGACAATTGCTGCACCTGACGGTGTAACTTGGAACGAAACAGCATGACGCGCAGTCTCCGTCATAGAAACCGTAACGGTCTTTGTTTCTTCCTCTCCTGCAATTGTCAATGCCTGATTTGTAGTCGGCATATACCCGAAAGCCGTAACCGAATAGCTGTAATTTCCGGCCTCCAAAAGATAGCTGCCGTCTACAGGCGCAATTACATTGTCGCCGTTTTTCACGGAAATCATCGCATTTTTCGGCATACCTTCGAAGCTTACTTCCGTAAGCGGCACAGCAGTGAAATCCTTGAGTCGAACAAAATTTTTGTCAAGGCTTGACATGTCATTCGTATTCACATAACATTTGTATGTCAATGTAATGACATCTCTGGTCTTCGCTAATATGCTATAGTCCTTCCAATTTTCACTAATTTCCTCAATTTCGGCAATTTTCTGATTATTTCGCTCTATTATCAATCCATAATTGTCGCTTATGAATTCACTTCCATTTTCGGAAACCATATATTTAAAATTCAGCTTCGTTGATTTTTGGAAGGTAAATGTAATGATGCCTGTCGTACCATCAGAAGTATTTGATGACTGCAAATACTTTACCGCACCCTCTTTCACCGGCTTAAATGCATACCGAGTGTCATTTGTAATGTCTGCTCTTCCGTTAAGCTCTGTGAAAAAGTCCCCAAAAGTCAGGGTCTTTTCAAGCGTAACTTCTACAGTCATTGCTTCTGCACCCACCGTAAATTCACCTGTTTCGGTTTCGCAGCCTTCACAGGTTATCGTGTAGCTGTATGTGTCTGCCGGAAGATTATATGTTCCATCTTCGTCTGCAGTAATTACTGTATTTCCGCTCTTAACTGCAACCGCCGCTTCTGCTGTGATTCCTGACGGCTTTGTGATGTTGAAGGTTACCGTATAAGCTGCTGTCTTATTCATGCTGACAGTTTCGCTTACATCACCATCATTCACGGTAATGCTGCCGTTTGCATCTTCATATCCGAATGCCGATGCAGTATAAGTATAGCTGCCGTTTGTAAGCAAATAGCTTCCGTCCGCTTCCGCTTCGATTACTGTTTCACCCTGTTTTACAACGAACATTGTGCCTGCCGGCGCACCTACAAAGGTGAGTTTGTAGAGTGCGGTAACATTAAAGTTTTTTAAACGGATGAGATTTTCGTATGAATAGGAGTTATAGTCTTTATATCCAATCTTAACTGTATCTCCACTGTCACACTTAATACTCAAAGTTTCCCAATCTTTACTTTTACCGTTTCTATATAACTGCTGTTCATCATTTTTTTCAACTATTAAGCCGTAAATAGTAGTACTCCAACTTGAATATCCGGCGGAATAATATGCATCAAAGCTTAACTTTATAGGTTTTTCTGCTTTGAGTGTTATATCTGATCTCGTCGTAGAATAATAATCAGGATTTTTGTTCGTTGATTCCAAATAGTTGTCGCTACCGTCGGCTGATTTGCCTTTCACAGCCTTGAACGGATAAGTTGCGTCATTCGTTGCCGTCAGGCTATCCGCAAATTTATCAAAGAAATCATTAAACACAAGTTTTCTTGTGAGTGTGACATTTTCGGTAACATCAACCTCCGCAATCGTAAACTCTCCTTCTGCTGCCTCGCAATTCGGATGCGTGATTGTATAGGTGTATTCTCCCTGCGGAAGGCTGTATGTCCTATCAGCCTCCGGTTTTACTATCGTATCTCCGCTCTTGACTGTGATGGAAATTTCGCTTTCTTTTCCTTTTAAGTCGTCCGGAAGTTTAACATTAAACCTTGCTTTGTGTGATGCGAGTTTCGTCAGCGTGATGTCCTTTGTTACATCTTCGCTGCCGACTGTGATTGTATCTGTTTGGCTTTCGTAGCCGAAAGCACTTACGGTGTAGTGGTATGTGCCGTTCTGCACTGCAAATATGGTCTTACCATCAGCCGACTCTGAAACAGCAGCCTCTGTCCCATCGGCAGCTTTCATTGATACCAGTGCATATGCCGGAACAGTGTTAAATGTTACTTGCGGAATATTCTTTAATCTAAAGTCTTTTAAGTAAATACAATCGTCCAGCTTGTCTCCTGAAGAATCCTTTCGATATGTTATTTCAACTTTATCGCCCTTCTTAACCTGAAGCACATAAGTTTTCCACTCTGTATGATTTGTCGTAGCTATTTGCTCATTATTTATCTTTATATAGTCATATGAACTGCCTTCAGCACTTAAAATATAGTCAAAGGATAGTTCATACGCACGATCCAACTCTGAAAAATCAATCTGAACGGTTGCCGACATATTTTTTTTGCGCTCAATATTTGATTTCAGGCACTCAGCCCCTAATTTAGTTGCATCAGAGAATGCATCATCCGACATCACTTTGGTTTCATCAGAAGAAATATATTTGACTTCTGCCTTACCTGCCAATGCATTAAAAACGCTACTTGGGAATGGCTTCTCTTTAATGCTGATTTGGTATTTTGCTGTTGCTCCTTTATAGCTTACAGTAATGTCCTGGCTTTCGCGTACAGTTTCTGTGTACAAGCCACTTGTCTCAAATCCGGATGTAATGTCAGCACTACTGTTATCATTATAGGCTACTGTAATCACTAAACCTGTTGTGTCAATAGTCTTATCTCCAACATAATATTGAGTCTTTTCCGGCTGCGTCTTAACCTTAATGGAGACCACCTTTTTAAGCCGAACCACTTCTGTCTTTGTTTTGGCACCTTCGGTCAAAATGATGCTGCCCTCCGCTTGTTCCACACCAGTTTCAGATGATGAAACAACGTAGCTATACTCTTTATTAATAAGTAGTTCATATTTGTTTTTTTCGCTCGTTGGTTGAACTTCAACGCCGTTTTGCGTCAGCTTAATCTCGTAGTTATTTGCACCGCTTACCGCAAAAGTCACGGTGCCCCATTTGTCAGTATCTTTATCAAGGCTACGAGAAACACTATTCGGAGAAGCGGTCAGTGTTCCACTCCCATCAGTCACTGACACACTGCCTGTTTCCGGAGTATATCCCTCGCAGCTTACGGTGTAGCTGTAATCGCCGACAGGAAGCGCAATAGTGCCGCCTGTTCCGGTATATACAACACTGCCTTCATCAGCAGCACTGGTTTTTGTAATCGTCAATTGTGCATTTGCAGGCGTAATATTAAAAGGCACCTTTGCAGTAGAGATCTCCCACTCAAGGGTCGGATAGGTACCTTCGTTATGTCTGAATTTTTCACCGAGAGCGGTTGCAAATGCTTTTTCCTTCATGCTTTCGCTTTCTTTAAAATTTGACACTGTGTCTATATCAACAGAGTATCTGCTACTCGAATAACACAGCTCCGTTGCACAGCCCTTCACTGCATAAGAGTTCGATACTGTGCACTTTGTACCACTTCCAGTGCCGCCCATAATTGCATAACCCGCATTTGTAGAGCTTCCATATGCAGTGATGGTGCCTGTCGTATAGCAATTTTCTACACTAATGCCTTTTGCTCCTCTTCCGATTATGCCCGCGTAATTGTTAAAGCCGATAATATCCCCTGTGTTATAGCAATTTCTAATTGCATGCGAATTTTCTAAATTCCCGGCTATACCGCCTATCTTATTATTTGAACCGGTAATATTACCGATATTTGCACACTCTTCAATTGTTACGCTGTTACTGCCTTCATAACTATAGCCAAAGCCAAGAATACCGCCCACAGCCTCGTAACCTGAAATGTCGGCAGTATTTTTACATTTTTCAATAGTTATGCTTCCATTCGATGTGTCCGCTTTTCCTGCAATCCCGCCTACATTACTGCGACTACTTGCCCTAATCTCTCCGGCAGTAATCACATTTTTAACGGTTGCACCGCCAACGAGAGTACTGAAAAGCCCGGTATTTGCTTCGGTGCCAGTTATGTTCAGCTCCACCGTATATCCCTTTCCGTCAAAGGTTCCGCTGAACTCCTTGCTGTATGGTTGGGAAATCGTAATGTTCCCTCCAAGCACATAGCTTCCGTTTGCATCCATAGCCGCAAATCCTTCCGCGGTGGTAATCACGCTTGCATCTGCCCACGCAGTTTCCACGCCCATGGTATTAGGCATCATGGTAAACACCATCACGATTGCCATGAACACAACCAGTGCTCTTTTGAAATAACTTCTATTTGTTAGTTTCAATTCCTTTTTCTCCTCTCAATTTTATCGCATTTCTTGCCGTTTTTGATGCGTTTTTGCCGATAATACTTGAAAAGAGTCTTTGTTTTGGTTATACTTTTTTCAAGACAGCAAAACTGCCGCTCGTTTACGGCCGGCATATTGTTGTTAGCCGCTCGGCACCGCCAATTTTCCAGGTTCACGGTGCCGGGCTTTTTTATATAATACCCTTTTGGTTATTATCATGGTTTCTTGACATGCTCCCATGCCTCTTTGCCACCGGCAGCACCGCGCCCTTGCGATGCTGCCTATAATTTGGATGAAAAGAAAAACAGACCGTCTTGCGACAGTCTGTGAGTTTATCATTGTAAAAAGGCCCTTCCTCAATCGGAAGTCCGCCTTTCGGTCTAAAAAGTGCCACCGGCGAACATCCCTGCCGCTCTAACAGGAATATCCTTATGCCATGTTTACCTTTTTAAGTGATGCTCACTCTGTCTCAGAGAATTCATACATCTAAGCAATAACTCGTCTCCCGACTCGTCGCCTGCCCGGCGCATCACGGTTGCTGAGAAACAGCCGGAGAATCTCACTCCACTTCCGTTAGTTACCCTTATAAACTGCATATTAAGTTTTGCCATAATCGGCTATGTGCATATGTTACCACTTGGCATGCAAAAAAGCAAGGGGATTACAAAATATTTTTCGTATTTCTGCTGAATCTGTATGCTCGTGAGGCTGTGCAGGTAGAACACACGCCCTGTATTCGTCGCGGTGTTCTAACACTTTTTCCCTTTTTATTACTTTTTAACCTGTTTTTTCTTCGGAATTCCTCTTGTCATGCCTCGCTGCGTCCAGACAAAGGTCCTGCCAGGGCCTTTTCGCTGTGTTTTTGCACCATTTGCTTCCAATTCGTTAGAGCAGGAAGCTGCTTTCGGAAGAGATGTTCTAGCATGACAGCAATAGTTAGAATGTAAGCTCCATTTTGGGGCTTTTTATCTAACTAAAAAATCGCCCGCAGCGCGAGCCACAGGCGATTTTAGCAATCATTCTTAGAAACGCCGGATTTTTCGTTCACCGCTGGGAAACAAGATTTCGAAGCGCGGAGCATACTTGAAGTATGTGAGCACTGAGAAAATCGAAGTTGACAACGCGGTGGGCGAAAAAGACAAGTTTCTACTCTTCTTCCATAGCCTTCATGTTCGGATCCTTGTGAAGTTCACAGCCTGTTGCAGCCTGTAATTCTTCCCAAGTGTAGTCAGGGTGAAGTTCTGTTACCCAGATACCGTCTTCTCTGACTTCCATAACAGCCATTTCAGTGATGATCTTAGTTACGCATCTTTCTGCTGTGAGCGGAAGTGTGCATTTCTTTAAGATCTTGTGGTTGCCTTTCTGAGTGTGGAGCATTGTGATGATAACCTGAGGGCATCCTGCGCAGAGGTCCATAGCACCGCCCATACCTGCAACCTTCTTGCCGGGTACGATCCAGTTAGCAAGATCTCCGTTTTCAGCAACTTCCATAGCACCGAGAACGGTAGCCTTAACGTGTCCGCCTCTTACGAGACCGAAGGACTCTGCTGTATCGAAGTATTTTACTCTTGGAACGGCTGTTACGTATACGCCGCCGGAGTTGATGATATCAACGTCAAGATTGGAAGCATCTGCAACTGCGTCGATACCTGCGAATCCGTTTTCAGAGTGGAATGTAACTGTTACGCCATCCGGAATGTAGTCAGCAACCATAGTCGGAAGACCGATCCCTAAATTAGCGAAATCGCCGTCTTCAAATTCTTTCGCGCATCTTTTCGCGATTCTTACTTTTAAATCTGCCATTTCTTTTCTCCTTCCACAATAGTATCTACGAGTACGCCTGCAACTGCGAAGTAATCAGGATCGATTTCGCCTACTTCAACTAATTTTTCAGGAGCAATGATTGTGTGCTTGGAAGCACCGGCCATTACATAGTTGAAGTTCTTCGTTGCTTTGGAGCAGTAGTAGTTACCGAATTTGTCGGCAACGGATGGTCTGATGAATGAATAGTCAGCATACAGCGGTAATTCGAATAAGTACTTCTTACCGTTAATTTCTACGACTTTCTTTTCTCTTCCGAGTTCATCAAGCTCTGTTTCCATAGGTGTACCAACACCGGTAGGAGTAAGTACGCCGCCAAGACCGTAAGCTGCTGCTCTGATCTTTTCAGCTAATGTTCCTTGCGGAACCAATGTGTATTTGAGAGTTCCGTCTGCGAACTGTTCGTTCAGTTTCGGGTTAACGCCAAGGTGAGATGCGATAATGTGATCTACCATATGGTGTTCAAGTAATTTACCAATACCTCTTGCGGTCTTTGCTGCGAATTCGCCAGCAGGCTGACCTGCATCAAGACCACCGTCATTACCGATAACAGTGAGATGCTTTACGCCTTTTTCTACTAATGCATCCATCAAGATTTCAGGGGAACCTGTTGCGAGGAATCCACCTACCATGATAGTCATACCGTCTTGTACGCCGGCTACTGCTTCCTGAGCAGTCTTAATTTTGTTAATCATGTTTTCACCTTCCTGTTTAATATAAAATTCACCTGCCCGGCATATTTAAGCCGGGCAAATGTAATTCTTATCTTATCTGTCAGCAATGTTTGGCTTGTTCTGCCATCCGCGCTTTTCAACTTCCTGCATGATGTAGGACATTACATGTTCTGCATATTTTCCGGGACCGAAACCTGCATCATAACCTAATTCCTGAGCAAGTTCGTGGGAAATTCTAGGGCCGCCGCAAGTAAGGATAACCTTGTCACGAAGTCCTTCTGCTTCAACGAGTTCAACCATCTTGGTAAGCTGCTTGATATGGATATCCTTCTGAGTTACAGTCTGGGATACCAGGATAGCATCTGCGTTTACTTCCTTAGCTTTTGCGATTAATGCTTCGCAAGGAACCTGGGAACCCATGTTGTAAGGAACTACGTTCTTGAATCTTTCAAGACCAAAGTGTCCGTGGAATCCCTTCATCTGGATGATTGCGTCGATACCTACGGTATGAGCATCAGATTCGATGGAAGCTCCAACTACAACGATGTCTCTGCCGATGTGTTCGCCAATCCATTCACCGCATTCAACACGGTCCATAACAGTACCTTCTACCTTTGGAACCTTGATTGCTGTGTAGTCGATGGTTGCCTGAGCTGCTCCGTATACAACGAAGAAAGTGTATCCCGGAGTCAACTCGCAGTAATATGTTACGTTAGGTTCTTCAAAACCCATTTTCTTTGCATACTGCTTTGCGCATTCTTCTGCTTCTTCACCATAAGGAACCGGAAGCGTAAATGCCATTTCAACTTTACCGTCATTTAATGCGTCGCCGTAAGGCTTAACACAAGTTAAATCAACCTGAGTTGTTGCTGTCTTGTTATCTGCCATTGTTTCCTACCTCCTTATTCATGATCCATAAACAGTGCGATAAACGGATTGAAGTAGTTTTCACCCTTTGTGCAAACACCTTCAAGACCGTGGCCACCGTCGAACGGACGCTTTACGCCGCCGAAAATACCTTTTTCGATAGTTGCAAAAAGACCTTCTTTTTCAACTTCTGCAAGGAGTGCGTCAGCTTTGCCTAAAACTTCCTGTGCTCTCTTCTGAATGATACCGTCTTTCTTGAATTCGACTTCATCACCGATGTGCTTGCAGTTATTGAAAATGTACTTCGCGTTTTCGATGGAGAGGTATCTGTCCTGCATATGCGGTGTGTGGATAGCTTCTGTAAGCATGCCCAACAGCTGCAGGGACTGACCGGACCAGATTGCCACTAAGTTGAACAACGCATCCTGGATGTGACCTCTGAAGATGTTTCCTGTCATGAACTTTGTAGGCGGCATGTATTTTAATCTTGCGTTCGGGAAAATTTCTCTTGCCATGATAGCCTGTGATAATTCAAGAAGGAATCCGTCTTCTGTATTCGGATCCATTTCAAAAGCGTGACCAAGACCCATCTGGTTTTCCGGAATGTTAGCAAGTACTGCGAACTGTTCGTTGATAAACTGGGAAGCTGTTACTGTGTGAGCTGCTTCGATTGCGTCATCCGTTGTAAGGTAGTTGTCTTCGCCGGAGTTAAAGATAATTCCGCAGTATCCGATGATTACTCTGGACATGAACTGGTCAACCAGTGTTCTCTGCATGTTGATGTCTCTGAACAAGATGCCGTAGATTGCGTCGTTAAGCATAACGTCAAGTCTTTCAAGAGCACCCATTGCAGCGATTTCAGGCATGCACATGCCGGATGAGTAGTTACATAATCTGATGTATCTGCCAACTTCTTCGCCAACTTCGTCAAGAGCTTTTCTCATGATTCTGAAGTTTTCCTGAGTTGCGTATGTACCGCCGAAACCTTCTGTTGTCGGACCGTAAGGTACATAGTCAAGCAGGGACTGTGCAGTTGTTCTGATAACAGCGATGATATCAGCACCCTGTCTTGCAGCAGCCTGAGCCTGGATAACGTCTTCATAGATGTTACCTGTTGCTACGATTACATAGAGATAAGGTTCAGGACCTTCCCCAATTCTTTCAAGGTATTCTTTTCTCTTAGCCTTCTGCATATCGATTCTTTCGAATGTTTTCTTGATAGCCGGCTTTAATGCTTCTGCGGCTTCTGCCTGTGAGCATGTCGGAAGCTTTGTGATTTCAAGCTTTCCTGCTGCGATTTCTTCAGCGATTTCCTGCGGCTGCTTACCTGTCTGAACGATTGCGTTTCCAATCCAGTATGCAGCGCCTGTAGGAAGTGCTCCTGCATCTTTGATGTGGTCTACAACGACATTCGGAAGCGGTGTTTCAAGTTCGTCAACACCGTCAATACCTAAAAGTCTCACAATGGTTCTTTCGGTTGACACTGTTGTATGACGCTCGATGAATTCCTGCATGTCATGCGCGATGTTAGCGGCATGCTGGCGAGCGCTGTCAACAACTTTTGGGTCAATGTTAAGTTTGCTTTTCATCCTTTTTCTCCTTATCACATGTATTTTTTCGCGCCCTCAATAATTTCCTTATTGATTCCCAACATGGCAGCTATACTGAGGGCTTCCTTTGGAACTTGGGTTTTATTATCCACACGATACAGACGGTAGTCCATATGCTTGGATATTATATTTATCCTGTCACGGCGGTTTGCATACTGGATTTCGCGGTTCAAAAGATCGAAATTGCAGTCCGAGAGTCCTCTTACCTGCATATTTACAATGCCTTCCCGCTCCGTCACGGATTCAAAATGCGTCGTAATCAGGGAAATATACGGTTTTTCGATCAGGTAATCGACAAGGCTCTTGGTCAGTGCCGTACCCTCGGTCGGGTTGGTTCCCGATGCGATTTCATCAATGAGAATCAGGCTTCTGTCCTGTCCGTGATCTAAGATTTCCTTAAGTTCTTCCATTTCGGAACCGAAACTCGAAAGACCTCTCTCAACCGACTGCGAATCGCCTATGAGAATCTGCATGTAATTCGACAAGCCGATCCTTGCATGCTTGGCAGGTACGAAAAAGCCATACTGCGCCAAAATCGGAATCTGCCCTGCCAGTTTGAGCGAAATTGTCTTGCCGCCCATGTTTGCTCCGGTTATCAGTGTGACTCCGTCCTTGAGGCTCAGCGAAACCGGACAATAGGTCTTGCCCTTCTGCTTAATCACATCTTCAACCTGAATGTTTCTGCCGTCCTCGAATTCGATGACATGCTCATCGGCGATTTCCGGCTTTACCATGTCGTGCCGTATGGAATACCTGGCTCTTGCAAGCGCCAAATCCAAAGCACCTATCTTCTCGCAGTTTTCAAAAAGTACATCCGCCTTCTCCGAAATTTTCTTCGAAAGAACGCCTCTGACTCTTTCTTCTTCTGCTTCTATTTTCTCGTTGATTACTTCAATTTCGCCCACAAATTTATATATTTCTTCCGTAGGCTTGAGCTGCAAGGTAACACTCATATAGTCCTGATCCACAATTTCAAGTTCAGGAAGAGCCTGTATCTTCTCAAAATCCGGATTCGACTTCGCAAGCACGATATCGAACTTCGGTGTGAGCATTACTCCGTGCTGTTTTCTCAGTTCTTCGCGCTTCTGCTTCTGCTCCCTGCGAATCATGAGTTCATATTCTCTTTTTTTGCCTCGCAGTTCCGCAAGCAGCGGGCTGAATTCGTTGTATATGTAAAATGTATTCAGTCTGTCTCCGGTCGGGTCAAGTGCATCCAGCAAGTCTTCGGTGTCTGCCAGAAAATAATCGTCAGGCACCGTGTTCACAACAGGCTCGCCGTCTTCCGATTCCGTCTGCAGCGCCCCAATACTCTCGGGTTTCTCACACTCGGACACGCAGTGGCATCCCTTGTAGTCGCCTACCTCGTGTTCTTTGGTAAGTTTCCCAAGCTGCCTCATCTGAAGCAGCAAAGATTTCACTTCGTAAAGTTCCACGGTTGAAAGAATCGTGTCTCCGCTTCTCTGAACGGTCAGCGTAGGATCTTTTATCTCCATGAAAACTTCAAGTATCTTATCCGTCAAGACTTTGTTCTGCTTAACGAAATATATCATTCTCTCCACGCGGTCGAGCTCATCCCGGAGGTCCTGTTCCTCACCCGGATAAAACGGTCTTACCTCCTTCAGCTGTTTCCTGCCGAAAGGTGTGTTAAGATCAAGGTTAAACATGACATATTCAAGACCCGTTTCTTTCCTCGTTTTTACATTTGCAAGCCGCCTGTTTGTTCCCTGTTTCATTCTTACATCCTCACATCTATGATTGGAATGTCCGGGATTGCCTTCTGCATCTCTTCCAAAAGAACACGATTGTCGAAGGTGTATCCCGCCGGTGCCCACGGATTAACCGTGATGGCAGCGATTTCGATGTTTTTCAGAACCGATACGCGGAAGCCTTTCTTCCGGAAGATTCCCCAGTCCATCGCATTTACAAAAATCTTCGTCGGATCTTTCAGTACAAAACGCACCTGTTTGAGATTTTTTAAGTTGATGTCCGAAATCACGCTGTTTGTGAACGCACCCGGTATATATATATATCTTGTATCCTCATCGATGGCTCCGTTGATTTCCTTGGCCGCTCCAAGACCTGTTGCGAGGTCAAGTTTGCGGACATTCCCGTTGTCATCGACAAGCATAATCTTGTCATCAAAGTTATTATTTTCAATTGCCTCTCTTGCCGTGCCTGCTTCAAGCTCCGGCGTTCTGTAGAGGTTTACTATGTGTGCGGTTTCTTCCACAACTTTGCTCATCGTTCTGGAAAGCACCGCTCCTGTCGAAAGTATAATCGCATCCGATGTGTCCGGGGATGCAATTGTCTTTCGGTCGATTGCACCGTCGATAAGAACAAGCTCGCATCCAAGCTCAAGCATATCGTCGCAAAGAAGTTTCTGCTCTGCGTTTATTACGGGTCCCGCAATCTGTACATATCCGGCTTCTCTGACTCTGCATATCAGCAGTTCCCCGATTGCCGTCGAATATTTCGTCTTTCGAATTACTTCCAGTCCGGCATCTGCCATTTCGTACAAAAGCGAAGGTACGGCAGCCAGCATGCCCTCTTCCAGGTATACTCTCGGCTTTTCGGTTCCTGTCACCAGATCCTGTGTTTCTCCGTCTCTGCCCGTTGAAGTAATCCCCAAAACAATTCCTTCATCGATCGCTTCTTCTATCAGATAGTTAAGTGCTGTTGTCTTGCCGGCATTCTTTGCCATTCCAACAATGGAAATTGCTTTGTATTTTGTTGATAAGTCGTACAATATACCCATTTATGTAATATCCTTTATCACACCTATAGGGGGCCATGCGGTCCCCTATAGGATGAATTTTAATTATTTGCCGCACTTTTCGGCGTCCGAAATTAGTGCTGGTTTCTTTCGTGTCTTGCAAGGTGTGCAGGCTCGATAGTCTTGATTTCAGGACCTTCACCGAGTGCAGATACACCCTGATACTTGTAGCTTCTCTTGCCTGTGCAGAAGTCGCATTTGCAAGGAAGATCCGGAAGGCTCGGTTCTGTGTATGTAGTAATGATACCTTCGTAGTTTCTCAGGATTACCTTGTGCGGAGTCTGAGAAATTACATACTGAGGCATTACAGGAGTCTTACCGCCACCACCAGGAGCGTCAACTACAAATGTAGGAACTGCATAGCCGGAAGTGTGTCCTCTTAAACCTTCCATGATTTCGATACCCTTGGAAACCGGAGTTCTGAAGTGTTCGATACCCATTGAAAGGTCGCAGATGTAAATGTAGTAAGGTCTTACTCTGTTCTTTACTAACTGGTGAACTAAGTCTCTCATGATGTGCTTACAATCGTTTACGCCACGAAGTAATACGGACTGGTTGCCAAGAGGAATACCTGCGTCAGCAAGTTTTCTTAAAGCTTCCATAGCCGTCGGAGTCATTTCCTTTGGATGGTTGAAGTGAGTGTTTAACCAGATTGGGTGATACTTCTTCAGCATGTTAACAAGGTTGTCAGTGATTCTCATAGGCATTACAACCGGAGTTCTGGAGCCTAATCTTACGATTTCAACATGAGGAATCTTTCTTAATTCGCTGATGATGTATTCTAATGTGTCATCTTCAACGCAGAGAGCGTCACCACCGGAAAGAAGTACGTCTCTAACCTGTGGAGTTTTTCTGATGTATTCGATGCAAGCGTTGATGTCTTCTCTTGATCTAGCACCATCAGTTTCGCCCGCGAGTCTTCTTCTTGTGCAGTGTCTGCAGTACATGGAGCACTGGTCAGTGATTAAGAATAAAACTCTGTCCGGATATCTGTGAGTTAATCCAGGAGCCGGGGAGTCAGCATCTTCGTGTAATGGGTCCATGTCGTCTGCTTCGGATCTGTGCATTTCTGCTAATGTAGGAACTGCCTGCATTCTGATCGGGCATCTAGGATCATCCGGATCCATAAGGGATGCATAGTAAGGAGTGATTCCTACTCTGAATCCGCCCATAACCTTTTCGATATCAGCCTTTTCCTGTTCTGTTAAGTTAACAACCTGTGCAATGTCTTCTACTGTTGAAAGTCTGTGTTCAACCTGCCAATGCCAGTCGTTCCACTGTTCGTCTGTAACATCCTTAAAAAGAGGAATGTCTTTCCAATTTCTAACAGCCATCTTTTAATCTCCTTTAATAATTCAAATAAGCTTTTGGAATGGAATCCCGCAGGGAGTCCTGCGAGATTCCTTTAATAAGTATCTTCAGCTATTTATGTTCCGAAAATTATGCGTACATTTCTTCGAATAAAGCTTTAAGACCAGGGTTTTCTCTTAAGCACTGAAGAGTGATTGCAGCGTGACCCTTAGTGTATCCGTTACCGATAATCATTGTAACGTCTTTGCCAACGCCTTCAGCACCGAGAGCTGCCTTTGTGAAGGAAGTAGCCATTGAGAAGAAGTAAACAACTCCGTCGTCCTTACAGGAAAGGATGGAAGCCATTTCTGTGTTTTCAATGGATACGCAGTTGATAACTACGTCGAATAATTCGCCGTTTGTTAATTCCATGGACTTGTTGTAGAATCCAACAGCATCTGTAGCGTCCATGTGGAAGTATTCATCAGCAAGGTTAAGAGCTCTTGCTCTGTCTTCGGACTTCTGGGAACCAGCAGCACATACTACTAAGCCGGTAACGCCAGCTCTCTTCTTAGCTTCGTGTAAGCAAAGGAGACCGGATTTTCCGCCGCCGCCGATGATAAGAACTTTCTGTCCGGACTGAACTAACTTAGCAGTCTGAGCAGGAGCACCAGCAACGTCTAATGCTGATAATGCAGTCTTTTCTGGCATATCATCAGGAATGATTCCGTAGATACCGGACTGGAATAAGATAGCCTTACCCTTGATGTCAACCTGGTCGATAGCAGGTCTCATTTCGATGATTTCATCGATTCTTAACGGTGTTAAGGAAAGGGATACTAATGTAGCAATCTTGTCGCCAACCTTTAAGTCGCCAACGTATGCAGGACCAATCTGTTCAACTGTTCCGAGAAGCATTCCGCCGGAACCGGTCCAAGGGTTTTTGTGCTTACCAGCGTGAGCAACGATTTCCATCATCTTAGCGCCGATCTTGTCCATTTCTTCCTTAGTTGTAACTTCTGCAGGCTTCTTGTCTAAAACTCTTCTTACGATTTCAGTGAAGGAAGCGGAGTCGATGTTTAAAGTCTTAACATCGATTAATACTTCGTTATCGTAGATTTCCATTGTGTTATCAATAACATCTGCTGGCTGTGGTAATACTCCCTTTGGAGAGATTACACGGTGTGTACCATAAGGGCATCCTTTTTTCATTTTATTTTCCTCCTAGAAAAAATATTAATTTTATTTTTATGCTCCTGCTTCGCGACAAACCTATCCGGTTGCTGTACAGGGCATAACTTACTATGTTAATTATATATCATTAGGTTCGACTTTTCCATAGGAAAAACCGTTTTTGAACAAATTATTTTTTTCTCCACAAAAAATCACATTTATTCCCTTCTTACCCGCATTAATATTAAGCAAATTTTATGCCAACGCTTTTTATTTTTCAAGCCTTTCGCATATATCCCCAAACACCGCACAAAGTGGGGCATTCGTTTGATCTCGATTCACTTCTGTATCTTTCTTTCAGTAAAATCCTTACACAAGATGAACCGAAATGTTTTCACGATAAAAAATAGCGAACCTTTTTCGGTTCGCTACTCAATTTCATATTTTTTCTTCTTCCTTACAAGCTGTGTCTGACTGATTCCCACGGCTTTTGCCGCCTTTCTGGTTGAACCGTACTTTTCGCAGGCATATTTGATCAGGCCCTTCTCGTATTCTTCCACCGCCGACTGCAGATCAATCTCTGCTTCCCGCTCAGTTCCTTCAGTTTCATCTCTGCCGTAGCTTCCTCCCTCAAAGAGTTCACCGTGGCTTTCGCGCATGACATCCATCAATGTTATGTCCTCGCCCTGCGCCGATATGATCAGTCGCTGCACGGAGTTTTCCAGTTCACGCACATTTCCCGGCCATGGCAGTCTCTTGAGATAATCCATTGCGCTGTCTGCGATTCCGCGCTTTGCACCGAATTTCTTGCCGTATTTGCCGAGGAATAAACTCACAAGTGCCGGTATGTCATCCGTTCTGTCGGCAAGATCCGGAATTCGAATCGGCACAACATTCAGTCTGTAATACAGGTCTCGCCTGAAAATCCCCTCTTCAACAAATTTTTCAAGGTCCCTGTTTGTTGCCGAAATGATTCTGACATTCGTTTTAATCGGCGTTGTGCCGCCCACGCGGTAGAACTCGCCGTCCTGAATGACTCTGAGCAGCTTTGCTTGCATTTCAAGAGGCAGCTCGCCTATTTCGTCGAGGAACATTACGCCGTTGTTGGCGGTTTCAAAATAGCCTTTTTTGCCGGTTGTGTTTGCTCCGGTGAAAGCACCCTTTTCATAGCCGAAGAACTCCGATTCAATCAGGTTCGGCGAGATTGCTCCGCAGTTTATTTTTACAAAAGGCTGCATTTTGCGGTCGCTGTTTTTTTGTATGAGGTTTGCAACTTTTTCCTTGCCGACGCCTGTGGAGCCGAAGATTATGACATTGCAGTCGTATTTTGAAACCTTCATGATTTCTTCCATGACCACCTGCATGGCTCTTGACTTGAAAACAAAATCATCTGACAAGCTTTTTTCAACCAAAGACTTTGTATAAGGACTCATTTCCCATTCCTGCTCTTCGGTTTCTTTCAGTGTCTCAACCGTTGCATTTTCAAAGTAAGGCGCCACTTCGGAAACCAGTTCCATGTCGAATCTGTCGTAGTCGGCCAGAAAGCCTTCCGCACTTCTCACGTCGAGGTCCTTGGAAATCGATTCCGTGATATACAAAGCAATGTTGAGATTGTTTATCAGGTTGGCAAACAAAACCGTCCCCTTCGGCCGCGTTGCCAGTATGTTGATTGTCTCTGCACCCGGTATTTCCGCGCAGTTTACCGACAAATCGAATAAGTCGTCTGCATTCAGCTTTTCCAAGGCTTCAACCGGTTTCAATATGTCCAGAAAATGGATCTGGTTAAACACCTTGGAGAGCAGGCTGTCTATGCCTCCTCCCGAGAGTGAAATTCCTGTTTTTTTATCCAAAAGACAGACGATTTCCCCGGTATCACCGATTTTACGCCGGATTGCGTATCCAAAAAGAAGGTTTGTAATCATGTTGTTTCCGACAATCAGGAATCTGTTCTTGCCCTCGGCAAGCCGGTCGAGTCTCAGCAGGGTCCCGGACTGGTCAAGCACAAACAGCAGCAGATTGTTCGGTGCGTTTTTATCGACTTTTACAACCTGAATCCGGTCGTGTGCAATTACATAGCCCCTTGCCTCCATCTGGTTAAATGTCCGGTCGATCTCCCCTATGTTTTCTATGTAAATCGGCATCGAAGCCAGCGAAGCATTGCAAATCACAGTATCTCCGGGTTTCAGCCCGTTTGGATTCTCATATTCCGCCCCGATTTCTTCAATGGTGCCGCACACAAGCCCGCCCGTATCCGTTACCGGATTGTGCATTTTCCCTCTGCGGATTGTTATATCTATGATTTTTTGGCGTATTTTTTCCTCATTATTGTTGGTTTCAGTGCAAATCTGCTTGAAACTTGTTCCTTCGAGGTGTATTCTTTTAATGGATACTCTCATCTCGTTCGGATATATATCGCGGCTGTTGTCAAGTTTCCATGCTGATGTAGGTAAAACATACTGCGGTTCCAAAACGCGTTTTGTTCCGTAGGTCGTAGTCATTTAAGGTTCGCTCCTTTTCAGTGAACACAAATCGGTTCGTTTTTTATCTATTTTCAATAATAAACCATTGGCACACATTTTGCAATATATATCTTCGTGAGTTTTGAGTTATTCAAAATAACTTTAGAATATCGATATGAAAAAGGAGAAAACAAAATGGAAAAAATTACTTCAACTTTAAGATTAAGAATGTCTGCAAAGGATGCGCACTACGGTGGAGAATTAGTTGACGGAGCACATATGGTTCACTTATTCGGTGACGTTGCTACTGAATTATTAATCAAGTTAGACGGAGACGAAGGTCTTTTCTGCGCATATGACAATGTAGAATTCTTAGCTCCTACATATGCAGGCGACTACATCGAAGCTTACGGCGAAATCGACAAAATCGGAAACACTTCCAGACACATGACTTTCGAAGCAAGAAAAGTTATCGTTTCCAGAAAAGACATCAACGCTTCCGCAGCTGATTTCTTAGAAGAACCTATCGTAGTTGCAAGAGCTTCCGGAACTTGCGTAACTCCGAAGGAAATGAAGAGAAAGTAATCCAAACATAGAAAACACGATAATTACTAATACATCTTTTATGGAAGAAGGGTTTGCTTATGCAGGCTCTTTTTTCATTTCGGGGGTTTTATCTGCTTAGGCAGACTTGTCGAACTGCTTGAGCAGTTCGAACAGCTCGAACAGCCCCCGCAGCCCGAACAGCCCCCGCAGCCGCCTTTCCGGCGGCTGCGAATCATCGAAAAGACAGCCGCGCAAAGCGCGGCTCCTATTATAATTAACACTGCTATCGTTGCAAAATTCATGTTTTCACCTCTCAAGCCACGAAGTTCACGCTGCACTTACAGCAGCATGCCGCCGACAATATAGACCGCAAAAGCACACAGCCATGCAATCACGCACTGCAGAACAACAACAAGTGCCGCCCACTTGCCGCCGAGTTCCCTCTTGATAGAGGTAATGGCCGCAACGCAAGGCGTGTAAAGCAGGCAGAACACGAGAAGTGCCGCTGCCGCAAGCGGAGTCAAAAGCGACGTAATGCTGATTCCATCCGTCAGAACGGTCAGGGTTGCAACAACGCTTTCCTTTGCCATGAAGCCGGTAATGAGTGCCGTTGAAATTCTCCAGTCGCCGAAGCCAAGCGGCGCAAATACAGGCGCAATTACACCCGCAAGCATTGCAAGCAGACTGTTTTGCGAGTCCGATACAACATTCAGCCTCATATCAAACGTCTGCAGGCACCAAATCACAATCGTTGCAACAAAGATAACCGTGAAGGCCCTCTCAAGGAAATCCTTTGCCTTTTCCCAAAGCAGCTGACCGACATTTTTGGCACCTGGCAGTCTGTAGTTCGGAAGTTCCATAACAAACGGCACCGGTTCACCCCGGAATGCCACACCACGCGCAAGAAGTGCAAATAAAATACCTACAAGAATTCCTGTGAAGTAGAGAATAATCATTACAAGTGCTCCGTGTTCCGGGAAGAACGCAGCACTGAAAAACCCATAAATCGGCAGCTTTGCCGAACAGCTCATAAACGGAGTCAAAAGGATTGTCATCTTTCGGTCGCGTTCCGACGGCAGCGTACGGCTTGCCATAACCCCCGGCACGGTGCATCCGAAACCAATCAGCATCGGTACAATACTTCTTCCCGAAAGACCGATTTTACGGAGAAGCTTGTCCATGACAAACGCAACTCTTGCCATGTATCCGCTGTCTTCGAGAATCGACAGGAAGAAAAACAGAGTTACGATTATGGGAAGAAACGCAAGCACACTTCCCACACCCTTGAAAATGCCGTCAATGACCAACGAGTGCACTACAGGATTGATTCCGTACGCGGTAAGCCCTGCATCGGTTAGATCCGTCAATGCGCCGATGCCCAAATCCAATATATCGGAAAGCCATGAACCGATTACTCCGAACGTCAGCCAGAATACAAGCGCCATAATTCCGATAAATGCCGGGATTGCGGTGTATTTGCCGGTAAGAATCTTGTCTATCTTGACACTGCGTGCGTGTTCTTTGCTTTCCTTAGGTTTTACAACGGTTTTACCGCAGACCTGCTGAATAAAGGAGAATCGCATATCGGCGATTGCCGCCGCTCTGTCCATGCCTCTTTCTTCCTCCATCTGACAGATGATGTGCTCCAGCGTTTCTTTTTCGTTCTGATCGAGCTTAAGATGCGAAAGCATCACTTCGTCGCCCTCCGCAAGTTTGCTGGCCGCAAAGCGAACGGGAATTCCCGCATTCGCTGCATGGTCTTCAATCAAATGCATAATTGCGTGCAGGCATCTATGTACGGCTCCGTCGTGGTCCTGCGGATCACAAAAATCGCTGCGGCCCGGTTTTTCCTGATACTGCGCCACATGAACGGCGTGGCTGATCAACTCGCTGATGCCCTCGTTCTTTGCTGCCGAAATCGGTATTACCGGGATTCCGAGCGCTTCCTCCATCTCGTTTACGCGGACAGTTCCCCCGTTTTCGCGTACCTCATCCATCATATTTAATGCCAAAACCATTGGAATATCAAGTTCCATGAGCTGCATCGTAAGATAAAGGTTTCTCTCTATATTCGTTGCATCCACAATGTTTACGATGCCCTTCGGCTTGTCATCAAGAAGAAACTGTCTGGTTACGATTTCCTCACTCGTGTACGGCGACATGGAATAAATTCCCGGAAGATCCGTAACCAGTGTTTTGGGATAACCTTTGATGACACCGTCTTTTCGGTCAACCGTAACTCCGGGGAAATTCCCCACGTGCTGATTGGACCCGGTAAGCTGATTAAACAAGGTCGTTTTGCCGCAGTTTTGATTTCCGGCAAGTGCAAATGTAATCGTTGTACCATCGGGCAAAGGATTTCCGTCCGCTTTCACATGATAGATTCCGCCCTCCCCGAGCCCGGGGTGTTTCGCCTTCGTTTTTTCCGCCGTCTCCCCCTCCACGGCATTTTCCTCCGGAATGTTTACCGGTTCGATTTCTATTTTTTCTGCATCCGCGAGTCTGAGCGTCAGTTCGTATCCGTGGATTCGGAACTCCATTGGATCTCCCATCGGAGCAAGCTTCATAAGCTTGATTTCGGCTCCGGGCACCACTCCCATATCAAGGAAATGCTGCCGCAGCGCGCCCTGCCCTCCGACGACGGTGATTCTGCCGCTTTCTCCTGTCTTTAAATCTCTTAATCTCATTCTTTTCTCCGTCAACAGTTTTTTAAATATTCAATTTCATCTCTTGTAAGCTTTCGATAGTGTCCGGGTTTCAAATGGCCGAGGCGTATTTCGCCGATTGCCACCCTTTCAAGTTCCTGAACGGGATTGCCCACGGCGGAAAACATCTTTCTGACCTGTCTGTTTTTGCCCTCATGGATTGCAATCTCAACGATTGTTGAATGCTGCGTTCCTTTGATTACGTTTACTTTTGCGCGAGATGTAACAAAACCTCCGATATCCACGCCTTTTCTGAGGCGGGCGGCTTTTTCATTTGACAAAATCCCCGCAACCCGTGCTCGGTAAGCCTTATACACTTCATGCTTTGGATGCGTCAGTCTGTAGGCCAGCTCACCGTCATTTGTCATGATGAGTGCTCCGCTTGTGTTGTAGTCAAGACGTCCTACCGGAAACAGACGCGCATCGATATCCGCTACGACATCCATAACCGTAAGACGTTCTTTATCATCCGAAACCGTCGTCACCATGCCAAGCGGCTTATTGATGAGCACATATTCCGGTTTCTGCTTTGCACTTATCAGCTTGCCGTTCACTTCGACACGGTCTCCGTCCGCAACTTCGTAACCCGGCTCCTTCAGGGCCGCCCCGTTTATCTTTACATTTCCGTTGGCAATCAGTTCGTCAGCCTTTCGGCGGCTGCAAATGCCTGCCTGTGCAATATATTTGTTGATTCTCATGTTTTTTCCTTTTCTTTCGCTATGTCCTTATTCTATTTTAACAAATATTCGCACGGTTGTAAATATCCGCGAGGCCTTGTGCTTCAACACGCCTCCGGATAATTTTTACGTCGGTTGTGTAAAGCTGCCTTTCTTTCATTCTCTGAAAATATGTACCACCCGCAAAAGTAAGGCGCTTCTTGTAACCTTCTTCACTCGCCAGCATCTCGTTTGCAAACGCAATGATGTCGCCTGTCGCAAGCTCTGCCGGAAGTTCAAGCAGCGGTTTTCCGGCAGCGAGCATCGCTGCGTTGTAGCCCGCCAAAGAGCCTGTCGTTATCGCCTCGGTATGCCCCACAAAAAATCCGGATTTTTCTCCGCCCAGGAAAAGATTCTCGATTCCGTCCGCACGCAGATATTCGTCCCGAAGTCCCACGGACATGTACCGGATAGAGTTTCCCTTTCCTCCGGCATATGGATCTACAAAACGCGCATTTTCAAAGCCTTCGACCTTTCTCAAATCCGCAAGATTGAAGTAGGAGGTCATCAGCTTGGCATGCCCGGTATCAATCAAAATGATGTTTTCGGCGAACGGGTCAAGGGCATACTGCTGGCATACTTTTTGGCTTAATTTATCCTTGTTTACCATTTCCGGCGGAAGCGGAACGACGACAAAGCCTTCTTTGTCAAGCTTCTTTTGGAGTTTCGTGCTGAGCGTTCTTTTTTCGAGTTTGCACGATCCGCTGAAAGCTCCCGGTCTTCCGTTAAGCCGTTCCCCGTGTACATCATAACTGCCGGCTCTTTCCGTTATGCTCACCCGGGGTCCGAACGCCGGGCATCTGAGCACACACATTGAGCAGCCGTTGCCGTACTTTGCGCAATTTCCCATCGGCCCGGTGGAGCCGGTTGTCTCCACAAACACATCGCCTTCAATCTCAATGGTTTCATATTCCCCGTCGTGGTTTGTGATTACCGCAAGGATTGATTTCAGGCGTTTGCCACCCTCCTTCGTCTCTTCGGTTTCCACATCGACGGCACGGCACATCAGCCGAATATCAACCCCGAGCTTTTCAAGGAGCCTGCGCACGGCAGGCTCTACCATTGCCACATCATAAAAGCTTGCATGGTTATGTCCCGGAAAATCAATGTTTTTGTGCGTGCTGAGCTTGTCGGTAATCTCAAAAAGTTCCGATGCACCGAGTGCTATATTTTCTTCTGCAGCCGTAAATCTGCCGTTGTTTCGCATAATTCCACCGACATTACCAAGTCCCAGAAGCAGATCCGTTTTTTCGAGAAGCGTAACCTCATGTCCCTGTTTCACTGCACGTACCGCCGCCGCACATCCCGACCAGCCGGCACCTATTACCACTATTTTGCTCATTGAAAAATTCCTCCCTCCATACATTTGCACTCCTTCACGGTTGTTCCGTCTTTGTCCGTATGGCTGCATGAGCCGCATATCCCCAGACCGCAGCACATATTTGCGTGATTTGCCACAACCAGGCATTTTCCGATTGCCTGCACAGCCTCTACCCTGCTTCTGACCAGCTTGCCGTTTCCTCTGAGCTTTCGTATGACTTGGTTCGTGTAATACGGTGATGCCAGAAACATAATCTGATCATACATATCAAGCATCGCAAGTGCCGTTTCCATATCCTCGGAAAGATTGATATAGTTAAACCTTGTGCCGATCTTTGATACATAATCGGATATAAACTCGCTCGTTATTTTGTCATCATCGATAAAAAGATTAATCTTTTCCGGGTTTTCTCCGGCGAGCACGCGTGCCACATTAAGAAAAGGTGCAAGTGCCGTTCCTTTTGCGATTACCAGCATGGGCTTGCTTGTATCTATTCTGCCGGCAGTCTGAAGGCCGCTGTAAAACGGCCCTTGGATGTTCCAAAATTTACTGAGCGGGTTTGCAAGCTGCATGGTCTTAAGACCGATTGGCTGAACCGCAACTTCGATATACGGCCTCGGTCCGATGAGAAAGCGCCTTTTTTCAACCGCGTAGGATGAGTGCAGCACCGAAAGCGGCACCATGTAACCCATGACCTGCGCCATAATGTAGCTGCCCAGCCTGTGGCACTGCTGCGCGAATCCCGCCGGAACCTCCAGGCGCACCACCGTAAGTTTGCTCGAATAATTTTTCTGATATACCACTTCTGCGGGCATCAGTATCGGCATCGGCTGGGGTCTTCCCGCATTCATCGAAAATTCGCTGTACGGGCAGCTTCCCGTCCACTGCGTGCTGCAGCCGCATTCCCCCGTGCGAAGCGTGCTGCAGGTGTAGCACAAGCCCGATGTCGTTAAATGGCAAGGGCATTTTTTTGAACCCCGGTCCACACATCTGTATTCCATAATCTCATTTTCCTCCCTGTTCAAATCCGTAATCCATAAGGGCATAAGCATCGTTAAACCAGTTCCCGTCTCTGAGAACCACGGCAATCATCTGCCTGCCGTCCCGCTCAGCGGACGCCACGAGAGTTCTTCCCGAAGCCTTGGTAAATCCGATTTTTATGCCGGTTGCTCCCTCATACTGAAAAACCGTCTTGTTTTTGTTATGAAAGCTGCGGCTTCCGTCTTCACTCTGCCAGTCTTTTGCACGCACAATTTCTCTGAAGTCCTCACGCTTCATGGCCTCATGTGCAATTTTCGCAAGATCTGATGCCGTAGTGTAATGATTTTCCTCATACAAGCCGCTCGGGTTTGTAAAATGCGTGCCGCTGCATCCGAGTGCCGCCGCCCGTTCGTTCATCATGCTTACAAATTCCCCGAGGCTTCCACCCATACAGGCTGCAAGTGCTGCTGCACTGTCGTTTCCCGACCGGAGCATAAGTCCGTAAAGCAATTCCTCAATCGTTAGTCTTTCCCCTTTTTTTAAATATATTGAAGAACCTTCGATGCCGACGGCCTCCTCCGGCACAATAATTTCACTCTTTTTATCAAGACCGAGTTCGTCAAGTTTTTCAAGGGTCACAAGTGCCGTCATGATTTTCGTTGTGCTTGCGGGATAACTCTTTTCGTCCGCATTTTTTTCGTACAGCACCTCACCGTTTTCGTCAATCAAGACAGACGATGAAGCAGAGACGGACGGTGGGCTTATTTCCGTCCGCGAGACAGCCGTCGTTTCGGTTTGCACTTCGGTTCTTTCCATCATGCGGTCAGTCTCGCGCGGGCTGATTCCCAGACATCCGAGCGCACCGAGCAGGAATGCTCCGCATATGACCGCAGCGCATATTTTATTTTTACTGTTTCTGTCCATAAAAAAACTCCCATCAACAGTTTACTTGCTGATGGGAAATTTTATGCGTGGATTTAAAATTCAATTGTCATCTGACCTGCGCTTACCGGATCCTGTTCGTCACCGGAAGGTTCCGCTTCGATGTCGTCGTTGATTACGCTTTCAATATCCTCAATGTCCGGAAGTTCCTTGAGGCTCGTAAAGCCGAAGTTTTTGAGGAAAGTGTCCGTTGTCCCGTAGAGAATCGGCCTTCCGATTGCGGAAGAGCGCCCTACCTCTTCAATCAGGTTTTTGTTCATCAGGCCTTCCACCACTCTGTCGCATTTGATTCCTCGGATTGCTTCCATCTCACCTTTGGTTACCGGCTGCTTGTACGCAATAATCGCAAGCACCTCAAGCGCAGACTGGGAAAGTTTCTTTGCCTTCACCGGTGTGCAGAGCCTCCGCACATAATCGGCATTTTCCTCGCGCGTCACAAACTGAAACGCCTTGTTCACTTCGCGAATCACAATTCCCCTGCCTTCCTGCTCGTACTCTGCCTGCAGTTCCTTGAAGCACTCATAGGCTTCTTCCTTCGTTATATTAAAAACATCCGCAGCCATCTTTGCCTCAAGCGGTTCACCCCATGTGAACATCATGGACTCCATGGCGGATTTAATTGCTTTGTTTCCTGTCATTTTCTTTCCATTCCTCCTGCACTCTTTCTCCCGCGCTTACCTCTATATTGCCGTAAGTTGCATGCTGCTCAACCTTTACGGCCCTTGCCTTTGCCATCTCAAGCAGCGACATGAATGTAACCACGATATCATATCTGTCCTTTTTATCTTGAATAAAATCTTTAAAGCTGAAAACTTGTCCGATTTTCGCACGAACCGACTGCAGGATATATGAAATTCTCTTTTCCATGCTTGCACGCTCGCGTTCGATTCTCGTATAATGTTTTCTCACCGCTTCAACTCTCTGCTTTTTCTGTATAAAAAGACTGAAAGCGGAAGCAAATTCCTTGAGGTCAAGGCTCAGATATTCATCCGGATTGTCAAGGTACTGCGAAATATCTTCCTGTGGCTTTTCAAAGATGTTCATGCTGCGCTCTTCACGCTCCTCAAGCATCTGCGAAAGTTCCTTGAACCGCTTGTATTCCAGCAGCCTTGCGACCAGCTCGGTTCTGGGATCCTCACCGACGATTTCCTGTCCGTCCTCCGTCGCACGCGGCAGAATCATCTTGGACTTAATTTCGATCAAGGAAGAGGCCAGCACCATAAACTCGGAAGCCAGTGCCACATCCCGTTCTTCCATTTCCTTCAGGTAAGCCAGATATTGATTTGTGATTTCGCTGATTTTGATGTCGTAAATGCTCATTTCGGCATTTTCAATCAGATAAACCAGCAGGTCGAAAGGTCCTTCAAAGGACTTCAGCTTGACTTTGTACATATTTTACTCTGACTCCTGTTCAAATTTGTTGTATACAAGCAATGCAGCGACTACGATAACGCATCCGATAACTTCTGCTCCCGACGGTACCTGACGCAGCATGAGAAATGCAAAAAGTGTTGAAAATACCGGATCTCCCGTTTCCCATGCAGACACATACAGAGAGCTTACATGACCCATGCAAAGGTTGAATACCGCATGTGAGCCAATCTGGCAGATGAAAGCCACACAAAGGATGTAAACATAGTCCATTGTCGGATAGCCTGTGATCGGAGTTCCCGAAAAGATGTTCGAAAGCGCAAAGCAGATCCAGCACGATGCGAATACCAGCATAACATAAATGCTTCCTTCCACCGACTGTCTTACCTTGCCGCCGATTGCAAAGTACACGCCCATGCAGATTCCGGCCGCAAGCGCCAAGAGGTTCCCCGACAGCTTTCCGCCTGAAAGCGTCGAAAGGTCGGAACATATAATCAAAATGCCCCCGCCGAGTGCCACGAGAATCGCCAGGACAGACTTCCATGAAATTCTTTTTCTATAAATAAAAACAGTGATAAAAATTACAACCAGCGGATGAAAGGATGCCAGCACCGCTGCACTGGCAACATTGGTAAGCTTCACCGAAGAATACCATGAAAAGAAGTGCAGGAAGAGAAATGCTCCCGAAATAAAGCTGAGAAGCAGATCCTTCTTGGATGCCTGCGCGAGCTGCTTTCTTTTGTCCGCATTCGAGAATATCGGAATTGCAAAGAACGGCAGTGCTATGGTCAGTCTCCAGAATCCGATGACCGTCGGAGATGCTGAAATAAGTACGCCGAAGTTTCCCGATGTCGCGCCGCAGAGCACCGCAACGATGACCAGTATTTTTGCATATTTATCGATAAAACTCTTCTTTTCGCCTATTTGATTTCCTTCGCCCATTTTCCTATTCCTCAAACAATTTCTTTAAATTTTCATCGTAAGGCGGTCTTACGATTCCTTTTTCGGTTATTACCGCCGTGATATATTTGTGATCCGTCACATCAAAGGACGGATTGTATGTTTTAATGCCTTCCGGAGCCATGTCTTTCTCGTACCACATCTTGTATATTTCCTCGCCGTTTCTGAGTTCGATATGGATGTCGTCTCCGGTTTTGGTATTCATGTCGATGGTGGATGTCGGAACATACATGTAGAACGGAATTCCGTATTCTTTGGCAAGAATCGCAACACCGCTCGTTCCGATCTTGTTCGCGCCGTCACCGTTTGCGGCCATGCGGTCACATCCTACGACGACCGCATCAATCCAGCCGTTTTTCATAACAATGGATGCCATATTGTCGCAGATGAGGGTAACATCCACACCCGCCTTGGAAAGCTCCCAGGATGTGAGCCGTGCGCCCTGAAGAAGCGGCCGGGTTTCGTCTGCAAAGACTTTGAATCCGCAGCCCTTCTCCTGTCCGAGGTAAATCGGGGAGAGGCAGGTGCCGTATTTTGCCGTTGCAATTGTTCCCGCATTGCAATGGGTCAGAATTCCCATGCCCGGTTTGAGCAGACTGAGCCCGTATTCGCCCATTTTGCGGCAGGCAGCTTCGTCTTCTTTGCGGATTTTTTCGGCTTCATCAAGCAGGAGCATTTTTGCGTCATCCACCTGGTCGCCCGCACAATGATCGCATGAGCAGAGAAAACCGCATGCGGCATCATCGAACGCTTTGATATATCGGTCAAGCATATCTTCACAGCGTTTCAGCGCCCACGAAAGGTTCACCGCGGTAGGCCTTGCACTGTTAAGATACGCACTCGTTTCTCTCACGTATTCGCGGAATTCCTCGACTTTTGTCCCTTTGAAATCACGCGTTGAAATATAAAGCCCGTATGCAGCGGCAACCCCGATTGCCGGAGCCCCTCTGACTTTGAGCTTGAAGATTGCATCCCACACATCTTCCTTTGTCTTCATTTCTATGTATACTTCTTCTCCCGGCAGTTTCGTCTGATCGAGAATCAGCATTTTGTCATCCTCGAATTTCACCGGAACGATATCGAAAACTTTCATATCTTGTTCGTCCTTTCCTCTGTACAAAGCCTGTGCCCCAAAAATTCCTTAACATCTTATTTTACCACAATTCGTGCGGAAAAAGAAGAAGTTTATCCGCGATTGCTGACCAAAAGTGCCGCAAAAATCAAAGCACATCCGATTGCCATCCTGAGCGTAAGGATGTCGCCGTAGTACAGAATCGAAAAAAGCAGACCGAACACGGACTCAAGGCTCAGAAGAAGTGCCGCGTGCGATTCGGAAGTGTATTTCTGAGCAAAATTTTGCAGTCCCAAAGCCACTGCTGTGTTAATAACACCCAGATAAACAATCCCTGTCCACGAATGTATGCTGAAAAGCTCGTTCGGAATTCCCGTGCAAAACGCAGCAATTCCGGCAAAGACCGCCGATGCAAGCGTTTGATAAAAGGTAATCGGTATGGTTTCGCATTTTTCGGGAAGATTTCCCACTATGACAATCTGAGCCGAAAACAGCAATGCGAAGCCCAATGTTATGAAGTCTCCGATTTGTATTTCCGCGCTGCCCCGAAGACTCAAAAAAGCAATTCCCGCAAGAGCAAGGAGCGAGGCAATATAATTTTTCGGCAAAATCTTTTTGCGGTAGAGGATTCTCGCCGCAAACGGTGTAAACAACACATAAGTGGCCGCAAGAAATGATTGCTTTGCTGTGGTTGTATATTGCAAGGCAAAGAGCTGAACAAAAAGTGCGGCGAATTGAAGAAGCCCAATCAGGATTCCCCATCGCACGCATGCTTTGTCTGCGTTTTTGATTTGTTTGAAAAACAAGGCTAAAATGCAAATTGCCGCAATGCTGAATCGAAAAAATAAAATCCACTGAGGTGACGCCGTTTCAAGTGCAATTTTTCCCGCAATAAATCCCCATCCCCAGATAACGGCTACGCTCAGCAAGATTGCATCGGCTTTTTTCGACGAAACTTGCAGTGTTTTCTGTGGTATTCTTTCTTTCATTAAGCAAGTCCTCCGCTCTCGTAATGAATTGAATATACCACGGAAATGCTGTTAATTCAATACATATGTTCCGACATGGTATACCACGAATGCGGCAATCCACGCCAAAACGCACTGGAAGGCCGCCATGCCTGCCGCACACCGCCACCTGCCCGTCACCTTCCGCACCGCCGTAAGTGAGGCGATGCATGGTACATACATCAAGTAAAAAATCAGAAAACTCGCAGCCGAAGCAGGTGTAAAAATCTGCGACAAGCAGGCACGGTTCTCCCCGGCGGAAGCATGCAAAAGAACCGACAATGTGCTGAGCGACGCCTCTTTTGCGGAAAGCCCGGAAAGAAGGGCGGTTGCAATGCGCCAGTCGCCGAGCCCAATCGGCTCAAAAACAGGTGCTGCTGCTTTGCCGATTCCGGCAAGAATTCCTGTTTCGGGGTTAGTTGTAAGTTCAAAGTCCGCATTAAAATTTTCCAGTGTCCAAATCACCGTCGAAGCAATCAGTATCACGGTAAATGCCTTCTTGACAAAACCCAGCATATTTTCAAAAGTCCGCAGGAGGATTCTTTGGGGATTCGGGTATCGCAGGCGGAACTCCCTTCGTGCGATGTCCCCGCCTTTCCTTTTACCGGAATTGCCTCGAATTCGCAAGGCAGCAAGTGCAATCGCCCCTGCAGTCAAGGCGCCGAACAGATACACCGCAAGCATGGCAAGCGCAGGTGCACCCGGAAATATGGCCGAACAAATCATCACATACATCGGTATTTTGGCACTGCACGACATATACGGAATCAAAAACACCGTCAAAGTTCGTTCTCTGCGATTTTGAATCTGCGCGGCCGCCATTATGGCGGGAACCGAACACCCGAACCCGGTAAGCAGCGGAATCATTGCCTCTCCGGGAAGACCGAACATCCGAAATGCCGGGTCAAACACACTCGAAATCCGCTCCATGTATCCGCATTCCTCCAGGGTGAAAAGGCACGCAAACAAAATTCCTATCACAGGAAGAAACGAAAGCACGCTCGCAACACCCGGGCAGATCCCCTCTGTTATCAGTGCCCTCACGGTTTCATTTACTCCCTTTTCCTCCAAAAATGCAGAAAGGCAGCCGATACACCACTCCATTGTCTCACCCAGCAATCCCTTAAGGGTTTCCCCCGGAGGCCCGAAGGTTGTTAGGAAAATCACCGACAAAATCAGCATAAATTTAATTGCTTCGGCTGCCCTGTATTTTACGTTTTTCATCTACCCCATCTTCTCTCTTTTTCTTCTTTTAAATGCTATGATGGGGTTGACAGGCTCATGCAAAAAAGGGATAATCATTTTATCAGTAAGTTACACGCGGCTTTCCCATATGAGAGAATCCCATGGCTGCCGCAGCCGCAAGAGGAGGTAAAAAATGAAATTTTATATTGTAGACGCATTTACGGACACCGTTTTCGGCGGAAACCCCGCAGGAGTTGTAATTTTGCCGGATGGCACGGATTTTCCTTCGGACGAAATGATGGTAAAGACTGCAGCGGAACTTCGCTATTCCGAAACCGCTTTCATTAAAAAAGTAAACGACAAAGAATTCAAGATTCGCTATTTCACACCGGCCGCAGAGGTGGATCTTTGCGGGCACGCAACAATCGGTTCTTTCAAGGCACTGCTTCACGGCGGCTACATTTCCGATAACGCTTCCTATATCAACCACACTTTGGCAGGTGATCTGAATATTGATATCAAGGACGGTTTCGTTCTCATGGACATGGCATCGCCCGTAAAAATCTCCGAAATCAACGAAAAGCCTGCTCTTGATGAGCTCTATCGTGTGATGGGCATCAACTATGATGAGCAGCTGGCAAAGGGGCTTTCCATGCTTCCTCAGCTGATTTCCACGGGTCTTCCCGACATCATGATGCCGGTTGCAGGTCTTGATGACCTCGAAGAACTTGCCCCGGATATGCCTGCTTTATCTGCACTGTCCGAAAGATACAAGGTGACCGGCGTTCATGCCTTTACGCTTGCAAAAGCATCAGCAGACGACGATGCGCTTTGCCACGCAAGGAACTTTGCACCGCTTTATGATATCGACGAAGAGGCAGCTACCGGAACATCCAACGGTGCGCTTACATACTATGGATACCTTAACGGCTTCGTAAAGAACGGTGATGACTGTAAGATTATCCAAGGCGAAAAGATGCAGCGTCCTTCTGTGATTCTCAGCCATCTCGAAGTTGACTGTTCTGCCGACGGCTGCGAGGAACATGATCCGGCTTCCCTTCCTTGCTTCATTAAGGTTGGCGGAAGCGCAGCAATGCTCGCAGAAGGTGAAATCCGAATCTAAAATTGCCTAGTCAGAATTTAAAATTGCTTAGAATGTTGATGTGCACCCTGCAGGCTGACCCTGCAGGGTGCCTTTGCTTGCCGGGTTCCGCCCCCCGGATGCCGGTCATGGCAGAAGGCAAAGCAAAAGCTAAGGCGGAATTATTCATTTTCTGTGCTGAGACCTTCAAACGGGAGATTTCGCTGCACGGCCTGGCGGCGCAGGTGCTCCCTGATGTCTGCGTCTACACTCTCCACATCTGCATAGAATTCTCTTGCTGACATGCGCGCAGCACCGTCTCCGAGTGCCGCCATCTGTACGGGACGGTCGGAAGTTACAACTGTAATTCGCCGCTTGCGGCCGAATTCGTAAACGGTCTTTTCAATAAAGCGGTCTGCGGTCTGCGCTTCATGCGTATACACCACCTGAAGTTCTCCCGAGTCCTCGTTAATTTTCCGATAGGATGTTTGGGTTCCCGGATTTCCTGCCAGTTTGTAGCCATCAAAAACCAAAACAATGTCAATATTGCGGTAGCCCATGTAATTTTCCAAAGCATCAATCAGAGCCTCGCGCGCCGAGTCCATGTTAACCTTTGCAAGTGCGGCAAGCTGCTCCCAAGCAAAAATTACATTGTAACCGTCGATGACATAGAGCGGTTTTTGCTCCACGGTGCCGCGTGTTCCAGTACTTGTATGTGTGCGGCGCGCCGCAGCCTCAGCTGCCGGTTTTGCCGCCCGGTCCCGCATTCCATGGCTGAGGTTTGCTCGGCGTATAGCTTCGTCGCGCTTGCTTTTTCCGTAGGTTCTGAGAAAAATCGCTTCGAGCTCGTCATTTCCCGCGGCGGTCCGCGGTCCATGCCTTGGGCTTCCCTGCATCACGCTTGTTTCTGCCGAGTCACTTGTTTCCGTTTCTTCGTCTGTGCCCTTTACAATTTTTATTGCTGCAGGTTCCGGCTGAAGGTGAGCCATGGCATCGACTTCATCCCAGTTTACATATACCGCTCCCCCGTGTTCACAGAATACGGATCCGGTTGGATTCTCAAGGTCTGCTTCGGGCCGGTATCCGATTGTCTGTACAATCTCATCCTGCCTGCCGCACGACATATACCCTGCGGGCATTACGGAAAAAATCCCTCTTCCCTTGGTATATGACGCCACTTCTTTCGAGTATTCTCTAAGTGTGTCTACCGGGCCGCTTCCCGTAATCAAATCCGCTTCATCTAGATTTGCCTGTGCCCCAAGTCTTTGCAAGTCAGTCAAGGCGCGCCCTACAGCTTCCTGCGGAAGCTGTAGGCGGAAAGCATACATCGGCTCGAGCAGAATGCTTTCCGCCTTCCGAAGCCCCTGACGGAGGGCCCTGTATGTTGCCTGTCTGAAGTCTCCGCCCTCCGTGTGCTTCGGATGGGCGCGCCCCGCGGCAATGGATATCCGCATATCTGTGATTTCCGAACCTGTCAGCACACCCCTGTGCACCCTTTCCGCAAGGTGGGTCAAGACAAGCCGCTGCCAGTTCAGTGCAAACTTATCCTCACTTACCAAACTGCCAAAAACCAGTCCGCTTCCGCGCGGAAGCGGCTCCAGCAGAAGCTGCACCTCCGCATAGTGCCGCAGCGGCTCGTAATGCCCAACGCTGATTACAGGTGCAGCAATCGTTTCCTTATAGATGATTCCGCCGCTTCCGAAGGAAACAACCATTCCGAATCTGCGCTCAATAACCTGCTCCAAAATCTCCAGTTCCAGTTCGCCCATAACCTGTATGTTGATACGCTTCAGCTCCTCATTCCAGACGACCTTAAGGCTCGGCTCTTCTTCCTCCAGCATCTTGAATTTTGCCAGTGCAGTGACCGGATCCTGACCTGCAGGAAGAATTACCTCGTACGAGAGTGCCGGCTGCAGCACGGGCTCCGCCCGGCTGCCCTCGCAGCCCAGACCCATGCCTGCGTAGGAACCGGCAGGTCCCATAACCGCACAGACCATGCCGGCGCCGGCACTCTGTACTGATTGGAAACTGTCGCCATTGTACAAGCGGATTTGTTCGATTTTTTCCCCGCCGTCAACCAACATTTTATTCCTCAGGGTTCCGCTTGTTACTTTCAAGTAGGTAAGCCGGTTGCCCTGCTTGTCTCTCCCGATTTTATATACTCGCGCTCCGAACTCCTCTCCGCACTCTTTTCCGACAGTAAATCTTCCGAGTGCTTCGATGAATTCTTCAACTCCCTCAAGCTTCAGCGCCGAGCCAAAGAACACCGGGAACAGCTCGCGCTTTTCGATAGCCAATCGGATGCTTTCCTCACAGAAAGTACCCGTCTCCAGATACTCCTCCATCAAGACCTCACTCGCGCCGGCAATTTCTTCGGCATTCCGCCCGCCGAAATCCGCGAAAACGCCGCCGCCAAGCTGCTCGGAAAGCTCCCTTATTATATCCTGCCGCTCCGCGCACGGCCTGTCCATCTTATTCACAAACACAAAAACCGGAATCCCGTAATGCCTGAAAAGCTTCCACAGGGTCACCGTATGTGCCTGCACGCCGTCCGCTCCGCTCACCACAAGAACCGCATAATCCAGCACCTGCAGCGTTCGCTCGGTTTCACTGCTGAAATCCGTGTGTCCCGGTGTGTCCAGAAGCGTGAATTCTTTTCCGCCGGTTTCGAAACGAGCCTCCTTTGAGAAAACGGTGATTCCTCGCTCCCGCTCGATTTCATCCGTATCCAAAAACGCGTTCTTGTGATCCACTCTGCCGATCTTGCGTATTGCACCGGCAAGGTAGAGGACGGCCTCAGATAAAGTTGTTTTTCCTGCATCGACATGAGCCAAAATCCCCATGGTGATATATTTTGTCCGCATAATCGTTCCTTTCGTTCTGCTACATCAGTTTCGTGCTTTCGAGCTTTTCGGAAAACATTTCGTTCAGTCTTATAATCGGTTTTCGCAATACGATGCCCAGAATCAGGAATGCCGCCGCATAGACTGCCAGATATCCGAGCGAGATCCGGTAGGTGCTGCCGTACAGTCCGCCTATACATTCCCGCATCGCACTCATGCTGTAGGTAAACGGCATGAGGCCCGCCATGTTTTGGAAGAACTGCGGCGTCATTTCGATCGGGAAGGTTCCGCCGGATCCTGCAACCTGAATTACGAGCAGGATAACCGCAATCGCCTTTCCCACATCACCGAACGAAATCGTAAGTGTATACATGATTACGGCAAACACCACTCCGGTGAACCAGCCCGCAAGCAGGAAGAGCCCCGGATGTTCACACTGTATCTCGAGGAAGAACAAATCCCCGAGGCACACAAGCCCGCTTTGAAGCAGGGCAATTACAATGAAGAAGACCATTCTCCCCAAATAGACCTGATAAGCCCGCAGGTCTTCCAGTTCCCGCTTTCGTTCTTCGGTCAGATTCACCTTGAGCATAGCTGCCAGTACGATTGCACCGACCCAAATCGACAGAACCGTATAGAACGGCGCCATGGCGGAGCCGTAGTTTGCCACCGGGAACATTACCTTCTTGTCAAGCACCACCGGCGCCGAAACAAACTCGCTCAGTTCGGATGTTCCGGCTCCGAGCAGGCCTCGGATTTTTTCGACTTCTCCGGAACGGACTGCCTCTGCAAGTTCCTTTGCACTCTGCTGGATGTTATCGCCGACCGTTTTCATCTCCGCGGCCGCCGTCCGAATTGCCTCAGAAGTCCGGCGAAGCGACTCGCCTGCAGCCCTTCCGTCTGTTTCAAGATCTGCCGCCAGAATATCCAGGTTATCAAAGACTTCGCTCACCGCTCCGTTTGTCTCGATGAGAGAAGCACTGAGTTCCTCGATTGCCGGCTCGATTTCCGTCACATATTTCGTCCTTATCACATCGATGTCCTTGCGAAGTTCGATGCATACGGCTCTTACTTCCTTTACCGTCTTCTGCACCTTTTGAATTTCGGAAATCGCTGTGGAAATTGCTGTTGCTGCATCGTCCTGTCTGCCGATAACATCATCCAAATCGGCAATCAGTTTTTTTACGGCACTCCGAAGTTCGGTGTAGTCTTCCGGGATCTGATCATATAAATTTTGCGCAGTGATGCGAAGCTTCTTGAGGCCCTGCGTCATTTTGTCCAAGTTTTTCTCAATCTTTTCGAGCTTTGAAACGACTTCATCCGCCCCTGCGTCCGCAGCGTTTATAATCTTGTCAAGATCTGCCGCAATGCTGTCGTAGGCACCCGCTGCTTTATCGAGTGCACGCATGATTTCTCTTCCGATTTTCTCGATTTCCGCCACCGTTTCACTTACTCTGCCGGATGCTTCGGCAAGGAGCTGCTGCGTATTTCCTGCATTTTGCGTCATATCGCCGGCAAGTTCCGTTGCGGTCACTTCAATGTCCGCCAGCGAATCGGTAAGAAGCGCATAGGTTTCCAGTAACTCCGCATTTTGCGAAATCTCCGCACCCGCCGCCTCGAAATTATGCAAGAAAATATTCATGTATTTGTCTGCATCGCCTTTTTCCATCAAAGAAGATATGCCGCTTGCAATTTCAAATACGATTTCCGCAACGCTGCGGGCAAATACCGCATCAATTTGGTTTTTTACCGCACTTGCGCCCTTATCCGTTATCTTCGGTGCAATCGCATTCTCTTTTTCATTCAGAAAATAGATCAGTTCCGAACGGTGCGCATCCGGTGTGAAAAAGCTCATCATGTCGCGGCTGAAGCTTTTCGGAATGACCAAAGCCGCGTAGTAAGAACCGTCCTTTACTCCTTGGATTGCGTCCTCTTTGCTTGTGAAGACCCAGTTTAAAGCATCGTTTTCACGCAGGGAAGAGAGGACCCTGTCGCCGATATTCAGATTCATAGATGTCAAATCACCCTCATAGCCGATGTCTTCACTTGCCACAGCGACCTTCAGATTTCCCGTGTTCGAATACGGATCCCAGCTTGCGGCAATATTAAACCACGCGTAAAGTGACGGCACGATGGTCAGTCCGATTATCACAATCCATGCGATGGTGTTGTTTCGTATTTTATCAAAGTCGCCTTTGATAATTTTACATATATTGAGAGAGCCTTTTTTATCTACCATGCCTTACACCCTCCCTTTCAATGAGTTTAAAAGCTCGTCTCTGCTCTTGGATGCATAGCGAAGTTTTCTTTCCAGATTATCATGTACAAATTCGACGATCGTAAGGTAGAGCACCACCCCTACAATTGAGGCAATCCACAGCACCAAAAATACCATCTTCGAGCTTACGCTGAACATCAAAACGAGGAAAATCAAAGGCAGCACAAGTATCAGGAGGATTCCGGACAACTTGAGTTTGTTATAATTTTTTTCAAATTTTTCGGCCTTTTCCATCATTTTCGTATGAAAACTTTCCTGCCCGTTCAAAATCGCAAGAAGCGTCGAAAGCCTCACTCTTTCCCGTGTCATGCCGTTTTCGTCGCATATCATCAGGCCGGTTTCTTCGAGCTTTTTGTCAAACATTCTGTTCAGGTTCAGCATGAGCGGCCGGATTCCAAGCCCGATTATAAATACCGGAGGCAGGAAAAGTGCTAAGAAAAGCATGTATTTCCAATAATAGTTTTCGTACATGCCCGCCATTGCCTCACGCATTGCGTTTATCCCATAAGTAAACGGAAGCAGCGGGTGCAGTGCCCTGAAAAATCCCGGGGTCATTTCAATCGGATAGGTTCCTGCAGAACCCGGAATCTGCAGAATGACCAGCAGAACGCAGATTGCTTTGCCGGTATGTTTAAATGTAATCGCGAGGGCATATATCATATTGACATAGACAAACGATGCCAGAATCCCCGCCGCAAAGAACGCCGGAATATTCTCGCATTGAACGTCGAAGATCAAAAGATCCCCCGCACAGATAATGGCCGCCTGAATAAACGCAAACAGCATATACGTCATCCACCGACCGAAATATGCCTGGCTTGCTGTCAGATTTTTCAGCCTTTCGTCGCGGTCAACTTCCATCTTCAAGACCGATATTAAAACAATGCCGCTGACCCAAAGTGCCAGGTTCGTATAAAACGGGGTCATCGCCGTTCCGTAATTCTTTACGGGGTAAAGGCTTACCGTTTTCACATTGACCGGAGAGGAAATGAATTGCGAAATTTCATCTGTATTTAAGGAACTTCCGTCTGCAAGCTGCCTAAGCGAAGTATAGATTGCCGCACTCGAAAGCGCAGACAAATCCTCGCTGACTCCGTCGATTCTATCTTCAGCCTTTCCCAAAATATCGGCTGTCTGCTCTATGGCATCCGAGGACCGGTTCAAAGCCGTCTCGGTTTGTGTAAGCAGCCTGTGCATTTTTGCAAACGACGGCTGCATTCCGTCAAGACTTTCCGCCAATTTTACAGCCAATGGGTCTTTTGTGAGTTTCAGGCTGCGGGAAGCCGATTGGGCTGCTTTTTCCGTGCTGCTGAGCGCTGCCTCGGATTTTGCTATTTTTGCACGGTTTTGTGTATCGGTTCGGTAATTGTTTTTCAGCGAAATTTCGGCATTTTCAATCTTTTCCGATGCCTTTGTCATCTTTCGCGGCAAATTATCGTTTAATTGCGATGCATCATTACTTGCCTTTTTCGCCGCTTCCTGCAGGGCTTCAACCGCTGCCTCCGATGCCACCGAGACAAAAGTTTCGTCTACCTGCTGCTGAATTGTCGCTGCCCCGGTATCCGTCACCTTCGGTGCGATGGCATTCTTCTTTTCGTTGAGATAATATTCAATCCGCGGGGATTCGATTTTGCCTGAAAGAATGCTTACCAAATCCTCGCTGAAGTCCTCCGGTATCACGATTGCCGCGTAATAGTCTCCCGCGCGCACGCCGCTTACCGCCTCACTTCTTCCGGTGAATACCCACCCGAGGGCATCGTTCTTTTTCAGGTTTTCAATGATTTTGCCGCCTGCGTTGAGGCTCCCCGTCGCTTCGTTCTGCGTCCCCTCATCGCAGTTTGCCACGGCAATGTGTATCCCTGCGGTGTTTTCGTAAGGATCCATGTTTGCATCTATGTTAAACCACGCATACAATGCCGGAACAAAGCACACTCCAATCGAAACAATGACTGCCACAAAGTTCCCGGCAAGCCTTGTTATATCTCTTTTAAAAATCCACAATACATTTTTCATATCAAAACAACCTTTTCCGATAATTTTTCACAATCTCCGCTGTTGTGCGAAATCAAGATAACCGTCTTCCCCTTTGTGGTTTCTTTCCATAATCGCTGCACAATGCGCTCCTTGAGTTCTTCGTCAAGGCCTCTGAAAGGTTCGTCCAGTATCATCAGGTTTGCATTTGAAAGGAAGGTTCTTCCTAAAGCGACCCTGTGCCGCATGCCTCCTGAAAGCTCCGCAGGCAGGGAGAAGAGGACTTCCGTAAGTTCCAGTGCCTCCGCCGTTCTGCGTATCTGGGCATCAAGTTCATGTCCCGCATCGTTAATCCTGCTGAGTGCCATGTTATCATAAACAGTCAGCCACGGCAGAAGCCGGTCCTCCTGAAACAAAAATGAAAGTTTCACATCTGCGGCTCCCCGCATCTCAACTTTCCCCGCGTCCGCTTCAACAAGCCCCGCGATAATCATGGCTAGAGTGGTTTTTCCCCGCCCCGACGGTCCCGAAACCGCTGTGACCGTACCGCTTTCAAATTTTATCGTCATATCGGTTAATACCGATTTATTCTCATAATTCTTCGAAATGCCGGAAAGCTGAATTTCCGGTGCAAGGGCCTGCTCTTTTTCCTCCCCATGTGCCTTCAGTCTGACCGCAGCCTTTTTCTCTGCATAGGAAGCAGCTCGCATCACGAGCTTTTCGAACAATACACTCAAAGCTACGATTGCCGCAATATAGGCAAACAATCTTTCGGTCTCAAGGTAGTACTTCGCATTCATCATTTCGTAGCCGAGGGAAAAATCCGGTATAGAAAGCACCTCTGCCGCAATCACGGCCTTCCAGCTCAGTCCGCATACAAGCCGAAGTGCCGCATTCAGATTCGGGCGAATCGAAGGGATATAAATCAGTCTGAGTTTCTGCGCCTCCGTCAGTCCGTATACGGCAGCAACCTCAAGATATTCTCCGGAAACCGCATCCAGCCCCCCGAGCACATTCGTATATACAATCGGAAAGCACATGATGAAGCATACGATGACCGCAACGAAATCCGATGATACGAGAAGAATCACATAGATGATGACTGCCATAACCGGAACCGACTTAAAAAAACTTACCGGCAGTTTCAGAAACTCCCTTGCCGTCCGGTGTTTATACGCAGTCCATGCCGCCGCAATTCCCACTGCAAAGGAAAGAAACATTGCAATCAAACACCTTGCAACAGTCCATGCGGCGTCGATATAAAATCCGGCTTCCCGCACAAGCTGTCCCAGTGCCTTCAGCGTTCGCAACGGACTCGGAAGCAAAAGTTCGCTTCCTGCCGCAAAAGCCGCAAGCTGCCAAATAACAAGCCAAGCAAGGCAGATGAAAACTTTTCTGCCTTGCTTGATTTCGCGTGTTTTTCCTTTATTCTTTTGTTTTCTTTCCGTCCGATTACTCGGCACCTGCGTAATACAATTCTTCATCCGGTAATACTCCGCCTACCGAGGCAGGCTCCATATCATATAATGTTTGATTAAACGTCCTGAGAATATCAGCACCTTCACCTGCATTCGTTCCCGTGAAAAGAACCATCTTGCACCTTGAAATTGCGGATTTTGCAATCGCTTCCTTGCCGATAAATCCTTTCTCGACAATCAGCGTGCCGGCTCCGTCATCACTGTTTACAAAATCCACAGATTCTGCATAATCTTTCAGCAGCACTTCAAGGTCTGCTGGTCTGTCGCTGACAAAACCCCTGCGCGCCACGAGTACACCCATAGGGAGTTCCTGCCCCGTTGCTTCGTTCCAAAGTTCATTCAGGTCAAAAAGCTGTTTCACAGAGTCTCCGCCCGCCGCAAGAGCTGTTGATACGAACGGTTCCGGCAGCATGGCGATTGCGCCTTTTTCGCTGAGCAGTTTTTGGTTTACGTCCGCATGGTTTGCAAGCCATTTAATCGTAACATCTTTTTGCGGATCGAGTCCTGCGGTCTCAAGCACTTTCTGCAGCACATATTCCGGTGTGCCGCCCTGTCCGCTTGCATAAATCGTTTTTCCCTTAAGTTCCTTAACATCCTGTAATTCGACATCATTTCCCAAGACATACAGCACACCCAGCACGACCGGGCTTACCGCCACAATCTGTCCTTGTGTCTTGTTGTACAGAACCGCCGCCATATTG